>Ga0115566_10001238_pt1 | contig 22028 bp, 10 predicted proteins | sample COGITO_mtgs_1204_3_FD_87173 | JGI IMG/M metagenome (GOLD analysis project Ga0115566, IMG submission 87173) | Pelagic marine microbial communities from North Sea - COGITO_mtgs_120405 | ecosystem: Environmental > Aquatic > Marine > Epipelagic | place: Germany:Helgoland, sampling site Kabeltonne...
CCAAATCTGTAGCCTCTCGACGAAGTGCAGGGTCTTTCCCTCGGGACCGAGTCCCCTCTCGTGGTCCAGCCTGAACTTGAGCAGACCCGCCTCCGGCTCATCCGCCATCTCCGTGGACATGCACGAGTTGAGCAGCGTGTGATCGAGGTCGAGGACGAGAGCCAGCTTCCGCCGCTCGAGCAGATTCAGCACAGACGCACTCGCCCTCGTCGCCGGACCCTTCACCTTCGAACCCGGTCCCTTCGCCTTGGTCGCCATCGTCTTTTGAGGTCCCCACTGCGGGACGAGATCGGCGCGTCCGCGAGTGCGCGTCCGAGGAATCGTGCCATCTCCCTCCCCCATATTCGCCTCCCCTTCCCCGCCGCCGCTCCCTCCCAGCGCGGCTACCTCCGCATCGTCCGAGAAGACTCGATGCGCAGCGTACTGCAGACTCGGTCTCGCCTTTAAGACTGGGGAGATGGGCTCGTCTTCCAGGGAGACGGGCTCGTCTTCCGTCTCCGCGGTCTCGGCCACCCGCCCGGACTCGACGGAACCGGCCCCGCCGCGCCCCTCGCCCCCCTCGGACTCGGGAGTCCGCGTGGGGACGTCGCGCACCTCGCCCTCTTCCTCGCTGCTCAACAGATCGACGACCTCCGCGGCGGCACTCCCAACTCCCGCCCCGGTGTTCCCTGCATTCGCGCTCGCCTGCTTCTCCTTCTTCTTCGCCGACTTCCTCTGCTTGGATCGGCGCGTCCGGATCCGCTTCTTCTTGGACGTTCCTCCCTGGCCCCCGGCTGCGTGTTCCATGTACTTTTGTCGCGCCTCCTCCATCTCCTCCGGCGACGGCCTCCGTTGCTTCGCAATCTCTTCGTAGTACTCCCGAACAAAGTCATCGATGCGACCCGTCGGGCCGACCCTCTGGAGGACAACATTGATGAGGTTATCCGTCTCCGTCCCACCGGGTGGTGGTGGCAGGGGCGTGAACACGCCCCTGCCCGACGTGGAAGCCACCGTTCCATCTCCCCCCGCACGCGGCGGCGGGAGGGGATCTACCCTGTGGCTTCCGTCCCCAGTTGCCGGCGGCGGCGCCAAAGGCCGATACCTCCACTCGGTCGCATTGCCCGCGACTGGGGGAGGAGGAGGAAGCGGACGCCTGTCCCCTTGTCCCATTTTCCCTCCGCCCGCGCGGCAGTCTCTGCTTCGTCCCACTTGTACCACAAAATAAATGTCTTTGCGAGAGTTGAAGCAGCCGTGGTTACGTCGTCGAGAGCGTTTGCTCGTCACAAACCATCTATCTACCTACACGCCGGGAACACTTCAAGGAAACTTCAAAGCCTCATGCGCTTCTTACGCCCTCCGCCCCCACCCTCGCCATCCTCCTCCCCAGCGCGCTTACCCGGGCCCCCGTCACCGCCCTTTCCATCCCCGAACGCGACGTCAACCTTGTCGCCGTACTTCTCCTTCATCATCTTGTGCAGGCTGCCGAGCTCGGAGTTTATCTTCTGGTCCCGTTCCTTCTCCAGCGCCTTGACGTCGGGTTTACCGCCCTTGGCGCCCAGCCCCGGCTTGCCCTTGCCCCCCCGCGCCCTGGCATCCCCGGCGTCGTCAGCCTCCCCGTCGTCGCCCGCCTTTTTCTTCTTCTTGCCGTCGTCCTCGTCGTCGCTCTCGTAGGCGTTGGCGCTGAATCCACCGATCCCGCCGGCGTAACACTCGCCGTAGCCGTCGTCCGCGGCCAGGGACATCTCCGCGCGGCGTTCCAGCTCCGCCTTCGCCGCGGCGGCGTCCATCGGCTTGTTTCCCGGACGGAGCTTGACCTTCTCCTTGGTGAGGATTCCCTTCTCCTTGTCGCGCGCCGCCTCCGCCTCCTCCTCTTGCTCCTGGAGCTTGACGGAGTGCGCGGATATGGCGAGCGCGAAATCGGGTTTGGTCTGGAGGTACCCACTCGCCGCGTTGGGATCCCACCGCTCCTTGCCGTCCTTCGTCACGGTCCCCGCGGCGACGTACTCGGCGAAGTACTCCTTGTACGGGTCGATGGATTTGAAATCCGGCGCGGGCGGAGCGGGGAGGGGTCCCGCGAGGCCGTAGACGTCCTCGGTCACGGGGCCATCCACCTTGTACGCCTCCTCCGTGTACGTCTTCCTCCCGGCGGTACCCTCGTCGGGCTCATCCTCGCCGAACATGGACGTCTTCACGTCGCCGCCGGGCGCGGATGTCTTCTTCGCCGCAGTCGGCACGTAATCCTTCCCGGCGTCTCCGAAGATGTCCTCGTCCGAATCCACCGGGCCCGCGCGTTCCTCCTCCTCGGCGAGTGCCTTCGCGCGCGCTGCAGCAGCGGCAATCTCCGCCTCCCTCGCCGCCCTCTTCTTTGATTTCTTATCAGGTTTACCCTTCCCCTCCTCCGTCGCCGCGTCGGATGGCTTCTTGGGCCAATTTCCCGCATCCGCGTGCTTCTTGAAAACCGCCGCGACGTCCATGAGAATCTTCTTGTCCTTCTCCGAGACGAACCGGTACTCGGGGTTGAACATCTTGTGGCTCGGGGGCTCCGACATCGGCCGCATCACCGTCGTGACCTTGTCAGTCGGATCGTCGAGGTTGAACCTGAACGCGAGCCGACCGGATGCAAACTTTTCGTTTGGAACAATCGGGCCCTCATCCTTGGGCGGCGGCACGTACGGAGGGCGCCTAGCCTCCGACTCTGGCTTCATGAACCGCTCGGGCACGCCGGTCGGGTCGTCCAGGTTGAACCTATACGCCAGCCTCCCCGACGCGAAGTCCGTGTTCACGTCCTTCGGGTCCGGCCGCTTGTTCGACTCGACGACCCAGTCGTGCAGTCTCCGAGCCATGTCGCTGTGAAACACGAGCTCCCTTCCGTCGTCGTCGAACCTTCGACCGTCGTCCACGGGCTCGGGCGATGCCTGTTTCGCCTCCCCCGGGACCTTCTTCGCCTCCCCCGGGACCTTCTTCGCCTCCCCCTCGACGTACGCGTCGTCCTTCTCCTTCTCCTTCATCTCGGCGCGAACCTTGCGGAGGAGCGCAAAGTCCAATCCCTTGACGAGGTGCGTGTGCTCCATGTCGCCTCCGAGGTACTTGGATTCCTCGACGGACAGCTGGCGGAGCTCATCCTGCGCACCGGGTGGAGCGTACCCCGGCACCTTGCCCGGGGCTGCCCCGGGGAAGAGCGCCTGATCGCCCTCGTAGTCCGGGTTGGCCTCCTCGCGCCTCTCCTTGGCTCGGTCGCGATACCCAGGACCCTCGGGCTCGTCCTCGGCGGGCTTTGGGCGGGGCTTGGGCTTGAACTTGGGCTTGGGTTTCTGAAACTCGCCGCGGTTCCCGCCCTTGCCTGCGCCGCCGACGGCCCTCGGCGTCATCAGAAGCTGCGCGGGGAGGATGGAAGGGGAGGTGGTTAGATCTCATGAAAAAAGAGAATCGTCAGGCGGTCGCTGGGAACTGACTACCATCGCGGGAGTCCGCTCTCACCTTTCGAAAGTCGGCATTCGACTTTGGCGTGGGCTTCTCGGGCACCGGGTTGGCGTAGTCCGGCGCCAGCGGATTGGACACATCGTCCGCCCCCATCGCGCCCCGGCCGGTCCAAAGTGTGAGACATACGAAGGTACCGAGGTACTTGTACCCTGAGCGCAGGACCCATTTTCACAAAAAGCTGCCTCGTTGCAAAAGTCGGCGGAAAGACGCCGCATCTTTCCCGCGAACGCATTCCACACCACACGGCAGCATAGTCTTCGCTTGCGTAAACGCATTCGAACACGCTCGCTAGTTGTCGCCACACCGTCGAGAGAAGGCCCATAGGCTCCCACAGCCCGGCACAGTCCGAGAGCTAAGCCCAAAGAGTGCACATCTCGCATCACACAACGACCGCCGCCGCAACAATGCAGAAGGTGAAGAAATCGAAGAAGGTGGAGGAGCCCGAGCAGATGCAGGAGCCAGGCAAGCGCAAGCGCAAGGAGGTCGAGTCCAGCAAGGCCATCGCCAAGGCTGGTAAGGCCTCCAAGCAGTCCAAGAAGAAGGATGAGGAGGACGCCGCGGTCGCCGCCGCGAAGAAAAAGAAGTCCAAGAAGCCGGTCGAGTCCGATTCCGACAGCTCCGACAGCTCCGACTCCGACTCCTCCAGCTCCTCATCTTCCGAGTCGGACTCGGACTCGGACTCCGAGTCTGACGAGCAGATCGCGCCCGAGACCCCCAAGACTTCCACCGACGACGCCCAGGAAGCCTCCGACGGCGACGCCTCCGTGGATGAGAATCACGTGAGCAACTTCAACCTCTCCAAGGAGGTGTGCGCTCAGCTGGAGACCAAGGGAATCACCTCCCTCTACAGCATCCAGGCGCAGTGCTTCCAGCCCATCCTCGACGGTAAAGACCTGGTGGGCCGCGCGCGCACGGGCTGCGGCAAGACCCTCGCCTTCGTCCTGCCCATCGTCGAGGTCATCAACCGCGAGAACCCGATGCCCGCGAACGGCCGCAGGGTGCAGGGCCGCCGACCGGTGGTGGCCCTCCTCGCGCCCACCCGCGAGCTCGCCAAGCAGGTGCACACCGACTTCCAGCATATCGGTAAGGCGCTCGGCCTCGTCTCCATCTGCGTCTACGGCGGTGCCCCTTACGGCGATCAGGAGCGCGCCCTCAGGCAAGGTTGCGACATCGTCATCGGCACCCCGGGCCGCGTCAAGGACCACCTCGACCGCAAGACGCTCAGCTTCGAGAAGCTCAGGTTCAGGGTGCTCGACGAGGCGGACGAGATGCTCAACATGGGCTTCGTGGAGGACATCGAGACCATCCTGAACCACGCCAAGGACAACGCCAACCTCCAAACCGTGCTCTTCTCCGCCACCCTTCCCAAGTGGGTCGCCGACATCTCCAGCAGGTTCCTCACCCCGGGGTACACCACCATCGACTTGGTTGGCAACGAGAAGCAAAAGGCGTCCAGTTCCGTGCAGCACAGGCTGATTAACTGCCAGTGGAGCGAGAGGACCGACCTGGTGTGCGACCTCATCCGCGCCACGGTGCCGGGCGACGGCCGCGTCATCGTCTTCTGCGACACCAAGCGCGACTGCGGCGAGCTTCAGGAGGCGCTCCAGAAGGAGCTCGAGAAGGGTGCCAAGGCTCTCCACGGCGACGTGAACCAGTCCCAGCGCGAGGTTGTACTCGACGGGTTCAGGAAGAACAAGTTCCAGACCCTCGTGGCGACGGACGTGGCGGCGCGCGGCCTCGACATCTCCGGCGTCGAGCTCGTGGTGCAGTGCGAGCCCCCCAAGGAGCCGGAGACCTACATCCACCGCTCCGGCCGCACCGGTCGCGCCGGCGCCACCGGTATCTGCGTGACCCTGTGCACCCCCCGCAACGAGTGGGCCATCCCCAACATCGAGCGCAAGGGTGGGTTCAAGTTTGTACGCATCGGTCCCCCCCAGCCCGCCGAGATGGTGGCGGCTGCCGCCAAGGTTGTCATCAAGCAGGTGCGCGCCGTGCACAAGGGCGCGGCGAAGATGTTCATGGACGCCGCGCGCGAGCTCCTCGCCGAGGGTGCGGGCGAGCACGACGAGGGCGCCGACCCCACGGAGATGCTCGCCGCCGCACTCGCCAAACTCGCGGGTCACGGTGAGCTCCGCCAGAGGTCGCTGCTCACCTCGCACACCGGGCAGACCACCCTGCTGTTCACCGCCGGCGGCAGCACCGAGATTCGCACCCCGACCTACGTGTGGAACTTCCTCAAGCAGCGCATGGACGAGAAGGACATCCAGCTCCGCAGGCTCACGCTCCAGGCGGACTCCAAGGGCGCGGTGTTTGACGTGCCCAGCGAGCTCCAGGAGAAGTTCCTGGCGCTCAGCGACGACAAGGGGCCCACCCCCATCACCATCTCGGTGTGCGAGGAGCTCCCGGAGCTGGTGATGAAACCGCCGCAGTCTGGCGGGTACGGTGGACGCGGCGGTGGACGCGGCGGCGGCTGGCAAGGACGTGGGGGGGGTCGAGGTGGTTTTAGCGGCGGGGGTCGCGGTGGGTTCAGCCCCGGCGGCAGGGGTGGCAGGGGAGGCGGAGGTGGTCGCTTCGGAGGCCGCGGCGGAGGCAGGGGTCGCGGCAGGTACTAATTACGAATTCATTTGTGTTGAATACAAAACCAATCGTCTACTTTTTCGGCTTGCTGTCCTTGTAGAAGTCGTCCAGGCTCGTGTCGTAGCGGCTCATCACAATCTCCGAGCGAACCTTGCGGGTGGTGTCCGTGGCGACGCCGACGAGGATGAGCAGCGACGTCCCGGCGAAACCGCGGAAGGTGGTCAGGCCGGTGACCCCCTCCACCGCCGTGGGTGCGAGCGCGAGGAAACCGAGGAAGACGCTTCCGAGGATGGAGAGGCGCTCGAGGACCCTGGTGATGTAGCCGCTGGTGGCGGCTCCGGGGCGGACGCCGGGGATGCTCGCACCCTGCCTCTTGAGCTGTTCCGCCACGTCCTTGGGCTCCAGCTGGAGGAAGGTGTAGAAGTAGTTGAAGAAGCAGATGAGCGCGATGTTCACCGGGACGTAGGCCACGCCGCCGGGGTACACAGCCTTGGCGGCGCCGATGATGACCGGGTTGGGCGCGAACCTCGCGAGGGTCGCCGGGAGCGCCAGGAGGGAGGAGGCAAAGATGATGGGCATGACGCCCGCCGAGTTCACCTTGAAGGGGAGGTAAGAGCTCTTCGCCAGGCCGCCCGCCTGGAACCTGGTGCTGTAGTTCATCGGGATCTTCCTCTCAGCCTCCTGCACGTAAACGATGCCGAGGGTGGAGAGGAAGAATGCGCCGAAGAACACGGGGAGCACCGTAACAGCGTCGCCCTTCTCGGAAGCCTCGGAGATCGTCTGACCGAACGAGCTGGGAAGGGAAGAAATAATGTTGGTGAAGATGAGCAGCGACGTGCCGTTGCCCAGCTTGAGCTCGGTGAGAACCTCGCCGATGTAAAGCAGGATCATGGCACCGGCGGTGAGCACCGCGGACGACTCCACCAGCCACCCGAGGTTAAAGTCCTCGACGTAGGGGCGCACGTACAGGCACTGACCCACCGCCTGCACGACGGCAAAGGCGAGGGCACCGTATCGCTGGTACTGCTGGAACTTGCGGCGGCCAGCCTCGCCCTCCTCCTTCTGGAGCTTCTTCAGGCTCGGGAACACCGAGGTGAGGAGCTGCGGGGCGCGTGGGGATGCGGGGTCAGTGATGAGCGCCGACGAGTGGCAAAGCGGGAGGGAAAAAAGACGACGCTCGTCGCGGCACGCGTGGCTCAGTTTCCGTTGTTGTTTTCATGGCGCTGGCGGCATTTTCCGCCGAACCTCAATCGAACGAGACCATTAGGTCATGTCATCGCCAGTGCTTTGCGACGAGGGGGGCGAGGTGGGACGTTGGGGTAAAACCGATCCGAGCTCGCGGGGTATATCACGTACCTGGAAGATGATGGAGGAGTTGATGAACGGGACGATGCCGAGGGAGAAGATGCCGAGCTTGGAGATGCTTCCACCGGTGAGGGTATCCACGTAGCTCAGCACGTTTCCGCCGCCCTGCAGGGACTCGGCGAAGGCGTCGCGGTCGACTCCGGAGATTGGGATGTACGTTCCCACGCGGCTGAGGATGAGGAGCAGAAGCACGGTGCCGATCTTGCCCGGGAGCTTGCTGTTCATGAGATCGTTCATGAAGTCGCCGCTACCGCCCGCGCCGGTGTTCATGGCCTTGACGCTGCGGCCACCGCGGGTCATCGCCATCACGGACCCGGAACCCTCAAGACGCCGCTCGTCGCTGTTCCAATCGTTGTCCCCAACCTCCCAGCCCTTCTGCCTGCCCAAACCCAGGGGATCCCAGACGCCGTCGGCACCGAGCCCGGGCATCATCGCCACTCCGACGTTCGCGACAGCGCGCGTCCTGATCTCCGCGCCCCGCGCCGCCGCCGCGGGCCTGACGATCGGCCTCGCCGACGCCGACCCTCTTATCCGGTTAACCTCGCCACCGTTACGGCGCCCCCTCATCGCCTTGGGGAGCGCCGCGAGCGATCCGAGCGACATCGCCGCGATCGCCGCCATGGTTCGTTGTCCCTTTGACTCTACGCGGTCGCACGAAGCGCACTCGCGTCTCACGAAGTGGGGCATCGGAGCGAGGGGAAGACGTCATCGTCACCGATACATCAGGTTTTTATCGGACCGATCAAGCTGAGGTGGATTGGCAGCGCAAACAGTTTGGAAGTATTTATGGTTAGGTGGTAAATTCAATATGTATGAGCAAACAGATACAAAAAAGAGAACAATTACAAGTCGATGACGGGGGAAAATTGAAAACCAGTTCGTTTTGCCCGCCGCCCGCGAGATCATAGTGTGAGGCGAGGGGCCAGGGCCCAAGCCAGGAGTCGCGATGGCCTCCGGAAGTAAAGTCCTCCCGAACTACCGGGAGGTCTTCTCCGTGCTCGAGGGCTTGGGGTCGATCGCGACATCGCCCGAGGAGGTCGAGAAGCTGCTCGGCTCGGCGACTGATTTTCTGAAGGAAGGTTTGGACAGTTTCAAAGCTCCGTCCCAGGCGTCCAAGTCCGCGGTGGAGAGCGGCACGGTGAGCGGGTACGGCGATCAGCCCCTCAACCTGAACGAGTCGATCCGTAAGGTGACGGTGGAGGCGTCGACCAGGCTCGCGCTGGACGAGGTGCAGACCTACGCGCTCCTGCGTCGCTGCGTGGATGAGGACAAATCTCCGTTGCCCACCGCCTGCGACGACGACCTCGTGGTCCGCCTGACCCGCTACTACTTCGCCGAGCGACTCCAGCTGATGAAATGTATCCAGGCGCTTCTGGAGCGAGGCACGGACGCGGAGCACGACGACGAGGAGGAGCTCATGCCCGCGCTCACCCACTCGCGCGCGTGCCTTCGGAATCTGCTGAGTGGAAGCCTGGAGGAGAAGCTGACGGGCGCGCTCTGCTCGCACATGCGCGGCGCCACCCCTGCGCGGCCGGTCGAGTACTCGAAGGACCGGAGGTGCAACGCCCAGCTCGCCAAAATGTGGGCCACGCAGGCGCTGGAGGAGACGCAGGTGATGCTCGACTGCGCGTTCTACATGTACTACAGTCCGGCCAACAAGTGCTCGGCGACTAGGTTCGCGCAACTCGCCGCCGCGTTCGAGGGGGGCGCGCTGAGCCGGGCGCCGGCGTCCGCCGCGGAGCTGGTGAACAACGCGTGGGTGGACGGCGAACGTGGGGAGGAGTACGCCAGGGAGACCGTGAACAGCTTCTCGGACTCGTTCAGGTCGATGTGCTCGGTGATACTCATAGAGGCGATGGACCTGGAGGACGTGGTGTCGTCACTGAGCGCCGCGGACGGAGGCGACGCGCACGCCATGCTGAACGTCGACGCGATGAAGGTCATAGCCACCGCGCTCGCTAAGTGGCCCTCGGACGTCACGCACGGCCCGGTGCTCCTGGCGTGGGCCACCCTCGTGTCGTTGGCTCCGTCGGCGGCTTCGGGCCTGACGCCGCCGCCCGAGGCTGACCCGGCTGGCACGGCGGAACGCGCGGCGGCCGGAGACGCGGGATTCGACTCGCTTCTGTCGCTGCTGCGCATGGACTACATCAAGGGGATCGGGCACGCGTGTAAGTCAGTGCTGAAGAACCTCTTCACGGCGTCGCTCGCCGCGTTTGACGTTCTGCCCGTGCAGAGCCTGAAGCCCGGCGAGCTCGACACGCTGTTGAATATCCTAAGCGAGCTGGTCGAGGGGCAGCCGATCCTGTGCGAGCAGTTCTGGGGTGGCTCGCACGGGGACGGGCAGGAGGCGCCGCTGATGAACCTGCTGCTCGGGTGCAGGGAACGTCACCCGGCGGACGGCGTGCCCCTGCTCAGGGCCCTATCGTCCCTCTCCTCGGGACCCGACGCAGCCGCGTGCGCTCTGGCTTTCATCTCCAAGTCGCCGACGGTGGCGCTGCCCGCCCCTGGGCCGGGCGCGGACATGGTCGGATCGATCGTGCCCGTCGGCCCCGACGGTGAACCCACACGCCGGTGGAAGAACGCGATCGAGCGGTGGGAAGGGGAGTACGCCGACTACGAACAGAGAGCCTCGATGGGCTGGAGCAACGACGCGCCCCCCGCGCCGCCTTTACCCGCGGGTCCTGTCCGCTCCAACGTGCCGCTGGCCAGTGCCTACCTTCCCGGCGCGGCCATCCCCGCGGGCACGAGGGGCGTGGCGATCGCCCGCATGGGATCCACACAAGACGCCGCGGACGAAGGCGAGGGTGAGGAGGATGAGGATGACGAGAACGCGGTGATGGCCACGGCGGGTCCGTCCACCTCGGGGCCGGGGGCCGATATCGTCACCTGGGACGCGCCCGCGGATGGATTCGCGATCACAATCGCGCGCCTCTGCGTCCTGTCCACCGCGGGCGCGGTGACCGATGCGGACGCGGGTGAACTCGACGCCATCCTCAGCTTCATCGCCAAGGTTCTCGCGTCGGCTCCTTCGTTTGCCGCCAAGTTTGCGGCGGTGGACGTGTCCGAGGGCGTGCCGCAGGGGACACCCACCACCATACTCGCCGCGCTCACCGCGGTGATATCCACCGCGATGACACCGGGTAGGGCGTGGTCCACGTTACCGTGCAAGCTCGGGGGCAAGAACCACCCGGGGCTGGAGAGAACCGCGCTGGCGCTCTCCGCCGCGGCGCCGCTCGCAGCCGCCGTGCCCAGCAGCGCGCTCGCTCAGCTCTCGGCGACGCCCCTTCTTCACGCGGACACGGGAATGGCGCGGGGTGCGCTGGCGTCGATGCACGCCCCCGGGCCCGCCATCGGCCTGGCGATGTTCGAAAGGTCCGTCCTTCCCGCTGAGTGCACCACCGGGGAGTATCCGGTGACGCTCGCGCTGCTCGGGCTCACGGCGAAGCTGCTCTGGGCGGGCGCGGGCGCGGCGCCGATGATGACCCCGATCCTGCAGCACGTCTTCCAGGAGGTCCTCGTGCAGCACGGCATGTGGAGGTACCGTCGTAGGGCGGACCGGTGGGCCATGCACGCGGCGCTGGTGCGCGTCATCGCCGCCGCGCTCGCGCCTCGGCCCGGGCCAGCCAACGGGTCGCGCCGAGCCGCCGTCGCGGGCTTTGTCTCCTCGGACGCGGCTGCCGCGGCGGCGACGCTGGCTCCGCTGACGATGGACGCGGACACGCTTCGACGCATGCACGACGTCCACGCGGCGGAGGTTGGAGCCGCGGAGGACGCCGTGGCTGCCACGCTCGGTATGCTTCCCCCGCTGATGTCGGTGTTTGCCGAGGTGGCCAAGGAGAAAAACTCCCCTTCGCCGCTGGAGCCCGGACCCCTGACCCACGCGCTTCTCGTGGAGGGTCCGGGAGGAAGTTCCCCGCTCGCGGCTGCGGTCGCGTCGTACGCGGCGTACCCGTTCGACGCCACCTTCCGCCCGCTCGCGCTCCCCGCGCTGGCTGCGCTGTGTGCAGCCGCGCCCGTGGACCCGCCGCTGGCGTGCGCGCTTCCGTCGCTGGCGCCCGCGTCGGGTGCCCACTCCGCCTTTGCCTTGCCGTACAACGACACGGATGTTGGGAAGAAGGGTGAAGGGGACGCGAAACTGGACGTGCGCGCGGCGATCGTCAACGCGCTCAAACCGCAGGCGGCTCGCGGTGACCCCGACGGGTTCCGCGCCGCCGCCGCGCTGGTCACCGCCGCCGCCGTGCGACAGCCCATGCTCGCGGAGTCAATGCTCATCCCCGCCAAGCTGGGTGCCGAGAAGCCGGACGAGACGGAGGCGAGCATGCTCGATTCGCTGTACGAGTGCCTGGGCGAGGCGAAGGAGATGCGGGCGAACGACCCACGATCGCTCGCATCCGCGCTCAAGTCCCTGTTCTCCGTGTGGGACGGTGACCGCCTGCTCGGGGGCGCCATCGCGACGCTGAGGGGTGAAAGTTCCTTGGTGTCCCGTCTCGAAAATTGCCTTCCCACCGCGGATGACGAGACCGAAGCCGACGACGAGGTCGAGGCGTTCCGTTTCTCCGTGGAGGCATCGGCGATGTCCATACTAGCGTCCGAGACTGCCAGCGCGGCGGACGGGGTGATCCCGGCGAGGGACACCGCCATCGCAAAGTCGGTGCGGGCGTGGTGCGACGCGAGCGGCGGCGAGAGTCTGTTGCTCCGCTGGCTCCGTCGGTGGATGAAGATCCGCCATAACCCCGGGACGTTCTCGAGGGCCAGGTCGCACGCGCACGCCGTCGTGTTGCTCGCGGCGGCCGAGACTGAGCGTGCGGGTGCCGGTGACCTGCCCGACGCGTCTCTCAGGGACGGAGCCGCGGACGCCGCGACGGCGCTTCTGTCCCACGCGGCTGCGCAACAGATCCTCATGGGGGGCGCTCCCCGAGCCGCCGTCCTGGACGCGATCGCCGCGGGGGCTGCCGCCAGCGCGGCCGGGCAGGAGAGGCCGCGATCGCCCGGTGATCCCGTGGGTCGCCTGCTCGAGGCGGCGAGGACGCTCCGGCTTGAACGCGCCGTCCTCGCGCCGCCCACCCCGGCGCCGCTCCCGGGCTTCGACCCGGAGATCGGCGGGGACTTCTTGTACAACACCGGCTGGATCGAGGCCGCCACCGGGTACGCGCGGCCCGTGGACGGTGTCGGCGAAGGCGCGTTCGGATCGGCCGAGGCGGACGGGCCGCTCGCTCGAGCCGGTCACGCCGCGGCTGAAGCGCTCAGGCTGGCGGGTCGCGCCGCCTCCCGCGAGAGCTCACAGCTGTCCGCGCTCAACGCCTGCCTGGGGTTCCTCGACGCGGCGGCGGGTACCGTCCCCGCGGTGACCATGGACGACGAGGAGGCCATCGAGGCTCCGCCCCACGACGACGGCATGCTCTCGTCGTGGCCCGCCAAGGAGCGCCGCGCCGCCGTGCGGTTGGCGCTGGAGGCGCTCGAGTCTGCGATGGTGGCCGCGAACGAGGAAGGCGCGGACCACGCCAAGGCACTCGCCGTCGAGCTCGCCGAGGTCCTCGCGGTCCTCGTCAGGCTGTGGGGCCACGCGATGGAGTCGCCGGCGGCCGTCTCGCCCACGAAGGCTGTCGGGTTTGGTAGTTCGCTGAACCTGCCGGCGTCCTCGGCGGATCCCGACGACGGCGCGATCAACGCCTTCACCGTCGCGGCGGACGTCGCGCGGGTCGCCGTCGAAGCCCTGGCCAAGAGGTCGGACAACATGGACGGCGACACGGTGGACATCACGAGGGCGCTGCTCGCCGCCGTACTGGCGTCCGTACGCGCGTGGCGGGCCCGAGCCGAGTCGGCGCCGGCTGGGACTCCCGGGTTGAGCGGTTCGGAGGCTGGGACTCCCGGGCGGGACGGTTCGCCCCTCCGCGAGGGTAACCGGCTGGGCCAGATCCTGTGGCCGCTCGTGCCCATGCTGTGCGGCGCGGCGTCCACGCCGAACGGGGGTACCGACTCGGTGATTGCGCTGTCGGTGCTGCGCGAGCTCGTCGACGGTTTGCTGTCGACGCCCCAGTTGGCGGCGGCGATGCAGAGCCGAGCTCCGTTGCCGCCGCTCGAGCCGCCGCGGCCGCCCAGGAGTCCCTCGCCGCTCGCACCGATCCCCGGGGGATCGCTCGGGGACTCCGTCGGTCAGACGTCGCTCGTGTCGGTTCCGTTCAAGTACCTCGGTGACGCGCCGACGATGGCGTTGCGTCCGTTCCTGGAGCTCAACGCGGCCATCGACGGCGCCGACGGGAAAGAAAACTTGCAGGCTAACATCATGGGCGCCGAAGGGTCCTTCGACGCGGGCGTCTTCGGCGGCGTTGAGGTACCCGCGGCGCTGAGACTGTGTCTCGTGCTGGGCAGGTCCGCGGAAGGCGCGGAATCCCTCCACAGGCTCGGTCTGATTGGGCAGCTCACGACGCTGTGCAAGTCCCTGAGCGGCTCGACGTACCACCCGGCGCCGACGCATCAACCTTCGCCCACCCGCGGTCGCGGCAGGAACGGCCACACGCTGGACGCCGCCGACGAACCGGTGGATGAAACATACGTGGACCCCGCGGCGTTGTACTGCCTCGCGCTACGCGTGGCCGCCACCCACGCCGACGCCGTCGGGTCAAAGCCGGAGGTGACCGACGAGCTCATCGCGTTGGCGACGGAGCTCGCGGATCGGTTCGCCGCCGCCCTGGCACCGGCGGAGCTCACCGTCGCGGCGCTCGCCGAGGCGGAGGCGACCGCGACGTTCCTCCACTCGCTCGCGGCGGCATCGAACGGGCCGTGGCAGCTCAAGGCTCCCGCGCACCAGGTTCGCATGCGCGCCTCCGCCGTTGACTTTTTGCGGTGGATCGCGGCGCCCCCCCCGCCGAGACGGGGCGTGAGCTGCGCGCCGCGCGGGAGCACCCAGGCCGCCGCCGCCAAGCGTCCACCGCTCGTCGGCGCATCCACGGGGTGGTTCCACTCGTGCGCGCTGGGAAGCGTCCCGCCCGTCGCCGCCACACCCGCCGCGGCCATCGCCGCCGCCGTCGCCGCCAACGACCGATCGTCCCCCGCGGGTAACGCGCACTCGGAGTTGATCGCCGGTCGACTCTACGCGACGGCCGCGAGGTGTGCCGCGTTCCTGGCGTCGTTCCCGCGCGCCAACCCCGCGGCGGCGTTGGGTACCGAGACGCTCGACAGCCTGAGCGGGCAGGCGGTGGCGCTGAGCGAGGAGCTGGCGCAGAGGAGGGCGGGCTCGAGCTCGTTTGGTTCGGCTCTGTGCGACGCGTTGACCATGACTGCCAAGTCCATGTTCAAGTTTGCGTCGGCGCTGGAGAGGCTGGAGGCGGGCGAGCCGAACCTGCCTGATCCACCCGCGCTGCGTCTGCACTCGTCGTACTCGCTGGTGTCGCAGATGTCCTGGCGCGAGGCCACCAATCTGGACCCATAGTAGCCCATTTTAGCACTTTGTAGTCAACTGAACTGCTGAAACTTTCGACTGTTCAAAATAAAGCTCGAGACCGCGCGGAGAACGACAGCCACAAAGCCGGCTCGGCGAGAGGGAAACTTCCGCACGATGGTGTTCGCCGATAAGGGCGCGTTCGGGGCTGACGGCGATGGGGAGACTCTCAAGAAGAACCGCTTCCTGAGCACCACGAAGGAGGTTGAGGACTTGAATCAGTACTGGTACTCCAACCGCACCATCTCGGCCATGGCTCGGGACGTGGAGGACGTTTGCGCCGCGCCGGAGACCCGCGCGGCTTTCCTCTCCACCCCGAGCGTCTACTTCTCCCTCAGCAAGGAGGTCCGCGCCAGGTCGTGGTGCTTCGACCTGGACACGCAGTGGCAGAAGGAGCCCGGGTACGTGTGCTACGACTTCAACAAGCCGATCGGTTTCGAGGGTGCCGACGAGCTCAAGGGCACGTTCGACATGGTGATCATCGACCCGCCGTTCATCACCCGCGAGGTTTGGGAGAAGTACACGGAGACGGCCAGGTGGCTGCTGAAGCCCGGCGGGCACGTGATGGGAAGCACCATTCAGGAGAACGCGCCGTTCATGAAGGAGCTGCTCGGGGTGGAGCCGCAGGCGTTCATGCCGTCCATTCCCACGCTGGTGTATCAGTACTACCTGTACGCGTCGTACGAGTCGAAACACCTCAAGCTCAAGAACCCGGAGATACCCGACTACGACTGACGACGGGACTTCCCGACGGTGGAGACGTGTGCGATGTAGCGTAGTGATGAGAGGTGTATTATTATCGAAGGTGATGGACATCTTAGTTTCGCCCCGGGGTGCTTCTCTCCTACCCGGTCCTGTGCTGCTGCTTCGACTTGGGCGGCCTGTTGGCCTTCTCCTCGACCCCGCTGGTACCGAACCTGCCCCGAAGCTTGGCCAGCACGTCCTCCATGCCCACGCCCTGCAGGTTGAGCAGGACCATGGAGTGGTAGAGCACGTCGGCCATCTCGCTCGCCGCGCGATCCTTGCCTTCGTCGTTCTCGAGCGACTCGCAGAGCTCACCCGCCTCCTCCCGAACCTTCTCGCACAGCAGCGTTGGGTTATCGAGCAGCTTGCGAGTCCACGACGGCTTGTCACCCTCCTTCACAACATCCGTCCTGCGCTTCTCGATGGTCTCCTCGAGCTCGTACAGGGTGGTGAGCGCCTCTTCCTGGCCGTGACGACCGCCGCCGTCCACCGCGGCGGCTCCGTCGGTGCCGTCCACCTGGCTGTAGTAGCACGTGTGCGCGCCGGTGTGGCAGGTGGGACCGTCGGGGACGCCGAGGTAGATGAGCGAGTCCTTATCGCAGTCGAGGTGGATGGACTTCACGGAGATGAAGTTGCCGGAGGTCTCGCCCTTGGTCCACTGCGCCTGCCTGCTGCGAGAGAAGAAGGTCGCCTTGCGCTTGGTGATTGTGGTGCGCACGGCGGTGCGATCGGCGAAACCCTGCATGAGAATCGCGCCGGTGTCCACATCCTGGGCGATGGCGACGACCAAATCCTTGTCGTCGTACTTCAGGCCGTCCAGGAACTTCTCGATCTGCTCGGGCTCAGCCGCGGCGGCCATGATGTTCCCGGAGAATCCGCCGACTCGGGCGCCGGCGCGAAGGGCGGGGCGCGTGACGGCGTTGGGCCTGATGAGGCGGCCGTTCTGCTCCGAGGCGGACGCATGGACGCGGAGGGGCGCGCGCGCTGAGGCGTATGCAATCTGAGCGGCCATCTCGGTGTGTCGAGGCGTCACTCGGTGTGGCCAATGCTCGCCATATCCGATCGGAAAAGCAAACCCGAAACGACATCTTCAGCGTGATTGCATGCATGATTGTATGGGGCACGGTTAGAGGAATGTTTTTTCCCGTTTCCATTGACTATCCCTTTTCGGTTGGAGGAAATTGACAATAAATAAATGCAAGCACAATTAATGTTGACGATCGTACCGTCTGACCGTTGATAAATCTGTTTAAACGTCAGCGCCGGGCCGGAAGCCGCAGAGCACAGAGCCACGGGAGAGGCACCCATCGTATATCCGACGAGGGCGCGCTCACCAGCACCATGTCGCTCTCCGGCGCAGTGTGCAGCGTCATGTTCTACAGCAACCTGGCGTGGTCCGCCAGCAATCAGGTCACCTTGGAGTTCTCCACGCCCCACGGCGTCGCCCCGAACGGCATGCTCCTGTGCGCCACCGCGACGGGCCACATGTTCGACCGTTCATCGTTCACGGTGCAAGCGCTCGAGGAGGGTGGCTCGCAGTTCGTGTCCGGCACCGCCCAGACGGTCAGCAGCGATGCGGCCACCGACCTGCGCGCCTTTGGTGGCGCGACCACCTGGAATCACCGCGCGGTGGAGACGGGCGTCGCCGCTGACGTCCTCGGCACCGACCCTTACTACGCCTCCACGTACTTAAGGCGACGATACGACGACCTCGCCTTCGATTCCACCGGCACCAGCATGTCCGGCGTGTTCCAGGACCCGGTGTGGTCCACGTCCGAGGCGGCGCGCCTCACCGCCACCGACGCTCACATCACCACGCTCTCCGATGCGTCGAAAACCGATACCGAGCGGCAGACGGCCATGGCTGCCCTCGCGGAGCTCAACCGACCGACGGGCAACTGCGCCCTACTGTCCGGCAGCTGGGCCAAGGATACGCGGTACGAGCTCAAGTTCACGACCCCCAACCCGGCGGAGTCCACGGGCGCGACGGCGCTCGGGTGGTGGATGGCGCCAATCACTTACGCCGCGGCGGCCTCCACGGAAGCCGACGGAGCCGGAGGCATGGAGCCGTCGAACAGGGTGACGTACACGGTGCGGGGCGACAAGGCTGGCGCGGTGTGCGGCATACGGTCCACGGTGAGCGCGACCCTCTACGACCTTCCCGCCTCGAACTTGGAGGCGACCAGCGGCGAAGGCTGCGGCGCGACCAACCAGCCCGCGTGCGCCTCGTGCGACCCGGCAAACGAGGTGCTCTCCTACAGATACTTTGGGCACTGCGTGAGCTGCGAGAACGGCGCCGCGGCGACTGTCGACGACGGGGGTACCCCCAGGGCATCGTGCACGTGCGCCACTGGGCGGACCACGCTCAAGGCTGGGGTCAGCGCGTGCGGCCCGAAGATGGGACCCGCGGGGACGTCGACCACCGCGGCCACGCTCGCGGCTGAGCTGTGCACGGCGTTCTCAGGGGTCAAGACTGGCTTGAACGGCGGACCGACGGCGGGGAAGACGAATGGCGTGGGCGGGGGTGTCGCGGCGGGTGCACACGCCGTCGCCGCCGCGCACGTGGACGCGTTCCTAGCCGCGGCGGGGTCGCTGGTGGACGCCGAGGACGTGGCGGCGGCGAACGTCACCTACCGCTCGACGCTCGTGTTTGACGAGCGCGCGCCGGATGATCCCTCGCGGAAGAGCGGCCTCGCCGGTCGGTGCACCCAGTGCGGGGCTGACGGGACGTTCACGGATGACTACGGGCGCACGGGGACGGTCAAGGATGTGCAGTTCGATGCGGCACACGCGCTGAGGCTGATTGGCTACGTGCTCCACCTGAAGGGGTACGATTGCGACGCTCTGTACAACCCGGATGACAAATTCGCGGGTGTGTACGGCGCGTATGATGCCGCCCCGGTGTGTGGGGTGGCCACACCCGCGTGAGGGAGTTACGCTAGTGTATGTATTACGAAGATGTCATCAATTACGAAGATGTCATCAATTACGAAGATGTCATCAATCACCCAAGCTCAAAGGCACCTGAGGGTGGTGACCCTGGTGCCCAACTCTGAGAAGAGATCGACGCTGGCCCCCGCGCCCCCGACGGCGGTTAACCCCCCCCGGGGCTGGACGTCCAGCGCGAAGACGCTCTTCGGCGTGCACGGCTGCCTCGATATCTGTTCACCCGCGAGGTTCCATCGGTACACCGCGGGTTCCGCCCCGGCCGCCATCACGTGCTGGCCCGTCAGCCTCAGCGCCTGCGGCGGCGCGGCTGTCGGCACCCTCGAAGCGCACGCCCCCGCGGCGAACGACCACATGGTGATGCACCCTCCGCCGCATCCCATCGCCGCCCAGTTCTCAGCCTTGTCCAGGGCGACGCACCCGACCCACGCGCCGCTCCCGTGTCCGCCGCTCTTACCCTCCTTGGCGCGCCACACGTCGATGACGTGGGAGCACGTCTCGGACCTGAGGTCGTGGATCCTAGCCGTGCCATCCTCGGACCCGGTCACCGCTTGGTTCGCGCCGACACGCGCCGCCACGCAGTGCAGCAGGTCATTGTGCCCCCGCAGATGTAGCGCGGGTGTCTCGCGACCTTCGCCGAGGTCCCACCCGTAACACACCCCATCTCCTCCCGCGGCCAGGAGAATCCCCCGCGTGGGGTCCACCGCGAGCGCCGTCGTCTCGGGCACCGGTCCGAGCGCGCCCCTCGCCTTACTCTCCTGGGGGTTCCTGAACTCGCCCGCGGGTTTCACGGTCCTATCCGATCCGCTCGCGTTCGCGGCCGCGATGAGGTCCGCGGCTCGCCACAGCACGCTCCGCCCGTCCTCGCCCGCGGTGCAGAGCATCTCCGATCCCTGCAGGGTGTACGCAATGATGGAGTACAACGCGCCGCGATGAGCGTCCGGGACCACGAGCGAGGGACGGGGCGACGCGTCCGAGCTAGATGCGTCCCCGCCGCTACCCCTCTGCGCACGAAGAACGTCATCCAAGTTGAACACGGAGAGAGCACCGCTGCTGGATCCACAAGCAAGGTATCCGGCGCCCCCCTCGCTCTTGCCGAAAAAAACATTGGCGTAGCACACTCTCGTCGCAGCCAGTCGCTCCTCTCTGACGACCGCGGAGTACTCCGCGGTCGTGGTGTCGTACGCGGATGTGCAATCGAAGAGAGCGACGGACATTTTATCGATGCCCGCTCCCTCACCCTCTGCGTCTCTCGCCTCACTCCCTCTGAATCAATTCAGGTTTTCCGCACAGCTGTGTCGAAACTGAATCGATCGATTTTTTGAACTCGCATCAGACTCGGAGGCGCCCCGACTCGGAGGCGCCCAGACGGAGGGCCACCGTGTGCGCAGAGGCGACACGCGTGGATTCATGAGCGCGATAATCATCACGACGGGGTTCGATCCGAACGAAAAGGTGAGCGATCCGCCCTGCGAAGGGCCCACTCCTCGGCATCCGTGGCACCTCGAGAGGGGTGCCCAACTTGCCGGGCGAAGAGACGACGTTCGGCCCGCGCTCCGGCCGATCCATCCCGTGTTTCCCGTGGTTCCGCCCCCTCGACGCACATCTGACCCCATCTTCCATCCCTTCTTCTCCATCGCAGCGCGAGATCAAAGCGCTGATCGAGAAGCTCGGCGCCACCTTCGGAGATCAGGACTTCACCGCGGCGAGTCCGTTCGACTACTGCGTCACGAAGAACACCAACTCGCCCAAGTACGACCTCGCGGTGAAGCTGTTCAAGCCCGTGGTCACCTCCGCATGGCTCCGCGACAGCGCCGAGGCTGGCGAGCTCCTGCCGGTGGAGGAAGTCGGCCACGTACCCAAGGCTTTCCTCGGGCTGTGCGTATGTGTCACGGGATACACGCAAGATGAGCGCGCCGAGCTCGAGGCGATGGTGACCAAGAACGGGGGGGTGTACATGTCCGACCTGGTCAAGGGAAAGTGCACGCATCTGGTGGCGTCCGGCACGACGAGCGGAAAGTACACGCACGCGAAAAAGTGGGAGTTCATCAAGATCGTGAGCAGGGAGTGGGTGCGGGAGAGCGCGGGTGAGCGCGTCAAGGCGAACGAGGTGCGGTTCCCGGTGGAGGGGACCCCGGAGGCGGCGGCTGCCGCGGCGAGGGCGAACAACGACGCGGACGAGGCTGCGGACGCGGCGGTGGCGTGGGACTCGTGCTATCTGATGGGGTGCACGGTGTACCTGCACGAGCTGGGCAACCCGAAAGAATCGACCGAGTGGGCGCGGGCCACGCAAGCCGTGCGACACGGCTCCGCCATGACCACCTCCAACGCGAGCAAGGCGACGCACGTGGTGGTCAGCGTCAACTCGGTGGCGGGGAGCCTGCGGGACCTACGCGTCGACAGGGACAAGGTGGTGTTCAGCACCTGGCTGGACGCGTGCAAGGTGCAGGGTGCGCCCGCGCCGATCGGTGACCACGCGACGCCGGCGGCTCTGTTCGCCGCGCGCCGGGAGCCGAACAAAACTTCAAAGTTGAACAGGGTGGACGGGTTGGTTCTCAGCCAGGAGGCCGCGTCGACGCACGACAAGGGGAAGGGGAAGCCGATCGCGTCGAAGGCGACCGAGGTGGCGGACAGGCGGCGGCGGAAACAGAACGGGCCGGCGTCGCCGAACCCGCTGACTCGTCAGGCGCTCGCCGCGGAGGCTGCAAAGGCGGCGGCGGAGGAGGCTGCGGCGGCGAGCAAGGCTGCCCCCGCGGATCAGAACATGCCGCCTCATTTCCACCAGCCTCTGTCTCCCGCGGCTGACCCGGGGTGCTCGTTCGACCCGGGAACCGGGACGGAACTTCCCGCCACTGCGGTTGCCATCCTGGAGACCAACGAGTTCGGGGCTGGCGCGGGTGACGGGGAGGACTACTCCACCGTGTTCAGGGGCATGCGCATCGCGTTGAGCCCGCTGCTGAGCAAGGAAGAGGAGGAAGCGGCGAGCGACCTCGTGTCTCGTGGTTCGGGAACCGCGACGAAGAAGAAGACGGCGTCGTCGGCGTACATCGTCTGTCCGGCTGCTCCCACTCGGGAGGAACGAGCCATCCTGAACTCCGCTCCCGAATCCGAGAGGAAACGGCACGTCACCTGCCACTGGCTGGAGATATCGTGCGAGCTCGGGTACGTCGTCCCGCTCGACAGCAACCGCGGCGGTAACCCCGCCTGCCGACCTCTGCCCTACGACGCGCCGTTCGACTCCATGCACGGACTCAGGATCAGCACCTCCCTCTACGACGAGGACGTCAAGTCATCCGTCAACATGCTGTGCCACCTGCTGGGCGCCAAGTACACGGAGAGGCTGGGCAGGAACAAGAACACCCACCTCGTTGTACCTTACACCGAAGGTAAGAAGTACGAGGCGGCGGTCGGATGGGGACTCCACGCGGTGACCGTGGAGTGGCTGCACGCGTGCATCGAGGCGGGACGCAAGGTTGACGAGAGCGCCTTCCATCCCCCG
>Ga0115566_10001239_pt1 | contig 22016 bp, 20 predicted proteins | sample COGITO_mtgs_1204_3_FD_87173 | JGI IMG/M metagenome (GOLD analysis project Ga0115566, IMG submission 87173) | Pelagic marine microbial communities from North Sea - COGITO_mtgs_120405 | ecosystem: Environmental > Aquatic > Marine > Epipelagic | place: Germany:Helgoland, sampling site Kabeltonne...
TCCCCCCCGATTACTTCCACCTTAAAATCTACCAGAGCGTTGCCGCCTAGGATGCCGGTCATTGCTGCGTCCATGATTCCCGCCTCGATTGAGGTATGAAATTCTTGGGGCACGCTTTTTTTCGGCAAGCGGGTACGAATGCTCGTTCCCGCGCCACGGTCCAGTGGTTCTATGGAAATAGAGACTCTGGCAAACTGGACGGTACCTGCCATGACCCGGTCGAACGTGGCCTCACCGGTGGCTGGTCGAGAAATTGACTCGCGGTAGGCAACTTGTGGTTTCCCGGAGTTGGCCTTGACGTTGAACTCACGAATGAGGCGGTCTCGAATGATCTCGAGATGTAGCTCGCCCATGCCGGCGATCAAGGTCTGTCCGGTCTCACTGTCGACGCGGAGTTGGAAGGTCGGGTCCTCATCGCTGAGTGAACCGAGGGCTTCTACGAGCTTATCGCGGTCCGCGGTGGACTTAGGCTCGATCGCCATGGAAATGACGGGTTCTGGGAAGGTCATTGACTCGAGTACGATGGGTTTTCCCTGTGGGCAGATGGTGTCTCCGGTGGTGACCTCTTTCAGGCCCACGAGGCCCACGATTTCGCCGGAGTGGGCGACTTCGAGCTCTTCGCGCGAGTTGGCGTGCATGCGCATTACTTTGGCGACGCGCTCGGCTTTACCGGTTCTCGGGTTGTAGACCTTGCTGCCGCGGTTTAACTCGCCGCTGTAGATCCGGGCGTAAACGAGGCGACCGACAAACGGGTCGCGAGCAACTTTGAAGGCGAGGGCGACCAAGGGCTGGTCATCGCCGATGGCAGCTTCAAGTACGGCGGACGTCTTGGGGTTCTGTCCGTGAATGGTGCCGCGATCAAGCGGGGAGGGCAGTAGGGCTACGACGGCATCAAGCAACAGCTGTACGCCTTTGTTCTTCAGGGACGACCCGCAGAGTACGGGAAGTAACTCACCTTTGCAGACGCCAACGCGCAGTGCAGCCCAAATTCTCTCAGGGGCGATCCCTTCTTCGCCGAGGTAAGCATCGAGCAGTTCTTCGTCGTAGTCGCCAGCTGCCTCGATGGCGGCTTCGTAGGCTTCCTGGACGGCTTCTTGGAGCTCGTCTGGGACCGGGCCTTCGACGACGGTCTCGCCGTTGTCGCCGGTGAAGGTGTAGGCTTTGCCGGAGATGGCGTCGACCACGCCTTTGAAGGTGTCTTCCTCTCCGATCGGCACATGGACCGGGACGGGGTTGGCCTTCAGTTTCTCTTTGATGTCCGCCATGACCCGCGGCATTTCTGCCCCGATGCGATCCATCTTATTGATGAAGGCAACGGCGGGGACCTTGTGGCGGCGGGCTTGGCGCCAGACGGTCTCAGACTGCGGCTGCACACCGCCAACGGCACAGAACACGGCGACGGCACCATCAAGCACCCGAAGTGAGCGCTCGACTTCAGCTGTGAAGTCGACGTGTCCGGGGGTGTCGATGATGTTGATCGCGTGATCGTGCCAGTAGCAGGTGGTCGCCGCGCTGGTAATGGTGATGCCGCGCTCCTGCTCCTGGACCATCCAGTCCATTGTCGCGGCTCCATCATGGACCTCACCTATTTTGTGGTTTACGCCACAATAATAGAGAACACGCTCGCTTGTTGTGGTCTTGCCCGCATCGATGTGCGCCATGATTCCGATGTTCCGCACAGAGCCCAAGGGCACGGCGCGGCTGGAGGACTCATGGGCAAGTTCTTTCTTCGACACGGTATGGACTCACAGTTGGACGTCGTGATGGACACAGGCGAGCGGTAACCCGACTACCAGCGATAGTGTGCGAAGGCTTTGTTGGCCTGCGCCATGCGGTGCGTGTCATCTTTTTTCTTGATGACCGAGCCGGTCTCATCGTAGGCGTCCATCAGTTCGGCAGCAAGTGCAGACAGCATTGCGCGACCTTTACGGCCACGGGCAGCGTCTACAACCCAACGAATCGACAGCGCGGTCTGACGAGCCGGGCTGACTTCCACTGGAACCTGATAGGTAGCACCACCGACGCGGCGGCTCTTTACTTCCAAGCGTGGCTTGGTGTTCTCGAGCGCCTGCAGGAATACTTCCAGCGGATCAAGGCCTTTCTTCTCCTTGATGATGTCCAGCGCACCGTAGACAATCTTCTGTGCAGTGGACTTTTTGCCGCCCCGCATGACGATGTTGATCGTCATGGAAACCATTTCGCTATTGTACTTAACGTCGGGCGTGAGCTCGCGCTTTTCAGCTTTATGTCTTCTCATCTGTGGTCGTTCCTATCAGCTCTTTGGCTTTTTGGCGCCGTACTTGGAGCGGCCCTGTTTACGGCCATCTACACCGAGACTGTCAAGCGCGCCGCGCACGACATGGTAACGAACGCCGGGAAGGTCAGGGACGCGACCGCCCTTTACGAGCACAATGCTATGCTCTTGGAGGTTATGGCCTTCGCCGCCGATGTAGGCCGTGATTTCTTGGCCGTTCGAGAGACGAACACGGGCGACTTTACGCAGCGCTGAGTTCGGTTTCTTTGGCGTACGGGTGGTGACTTGGAGGCAGACGCCGCGGCGCTGCGGGCAGCTGTTCAGCGCCCGCGACTTCGACTTATAAACCTTGGGCTTGCGCGGTTTGCGCACCAATTGGTTGATTGTGGGCATATACTCGCCTTAAAATTAGAGTGTTTCAAAAATGCAAAGCGGAAAAGATAGTCGTTCCCCCGTACGTTTGCAAGGCCAATCCGAGCTTTACGTGATTCGGGCCGATGCAGGTGTGGGCCACTGCCGCTACGCCATCGGGTCGCGCTGACAGGCTCTCCCCCGATTGGTGAGCGGCATTGAACGTTCGCCAGCGCTTGGACTGTGAACCTACCTGTTCTATGCTCTTGTGCTACATTGACTTTCAGCTATCCATCTCCAAGCCCGGCCTAACCAGGCAGCTCTCCAGATCATCTATTGTCCGCGAAGTAAAAATTAGTGATTTTCTGCCTGAAATATTGGGATATGGGCTGGGGATGCGCCATGATCAAGTTTACTGTACGCTGCCTGCGTCCCAATAGCACGGATTTCGAATATGACTGCGAAACAGATTGCCACCGGATTAATAGTGGCAGCCTATGACTGCCTGCCGCCCTTTGCTGAGGCGATGGTTGTAAAGCCGCCAGGTGGCAAAGATGGCACCAGTTTTCTAGCCACGTTGTTCGGCCTCGAGCAGCCGGCCTAAGACGACATCATTCTCGACCAGGCGGTGATTGCTGGCGACTGGAAGTATGTGAGTGTGAAAGGGGAAGGGTTTCTCTTGCTCCTGACAGACGACCGTGGTGATCGGACCAACCTCGCGGTGAGCGAGCTAGGAAAGTTGGTCGAGATTCAGGCCATCGCCAAACCTGAAATTGGTAGTGTTCGCACCCGGTAGAACGTAGCTGGTCACGAAAATCTAGACTGAATAATTAAGTGGAGTCGCATCTATGAGAGACGTGGCAGGTGAGATAAGAATTGGGGTCATTGGAGCGGGAGGGCGCGGCGGCTTGGCCCGGCACGCACACAACCCAGAGGATGGCGTGCGCTTGGTCGCTGCGGCCGACCCGGAGAAAGAGGTTCTGGAGACTTTTAAGGAAAAGTATGATGCGAACTTCGTGACGGCAGACTACCGCGAGCTCGTGGCGCGCGACGATATCGACGCCGTGTTCATCTGCAGCCCAGATTACGCGCATGAGACACAGGCCATCGCCGCGTTGGAGACGGGGAAATCGGTCTATCTGGAAAAGCCGCTGGCCATCACCATCGAGGGCTGTGATCGGATTTTAGAGGCTGCCTGTAGAACCAAGGGCAAGCTCTGTATCGGCCACAACATGCGCCATATGCAGTCGGTGCTGACCATGAAGAGACTGATTGATGAGGGGGCGATTGGCCAAGTGAAGGCGGGCTGGTGCCGGCATTTCGTAGGCCATGGCGGCGACTTCTACTTCAAGGACTGGCACGCGGACAGGACCAAATCCAACAGCCTGCTCCTGCAGAAGGCTGCGCATGACATCGATGTGTTGCATTGGCTCTGCGGTGGGTACAGCAAACGGATCACGGGCATGGGCGGCTTGACCGTTTATGGTGAAATCTCAGAGCGCGTCGGCGACGGCACCTTCAAAGGCTGTGACCCAAGCCACTGGCCGCCGCTCACCCAGACGGGCTTTAATCCTGTCGTCGATGTCGAGGACCTGAGCATGATGCTGATGCAGTTGGACAACGGTGTCTTCTGCTCCTATCAGCAGTGTCACTACACTCCGGACTACTGGCGCAACTACACGATCATTGGCACCGAAGGTCGCCTGGAGAATTTCGGCGTGATGGGCGACGATGCTGTGGTACGCGTGTGGAACAAGCGTTGCGGCTACAATGCCGATGGTGACATCACGGTCCCCGTCGCCAGTGGCACTGCTGGCCACGGTGGTGCCGACGAGCTCATCGTCGCTGAGTTCATCCGCTATCTGCGCGGCGAATGTCAGCCAAGCACCTCTGCCCTCGCTGCGCGCTATAGCGTTGCCGCTGGTTGCATGGCCGCCGATTCTCTGCGTAATGGCAGCGCGCCACGCGATGTGCCTGCAGTCTCCGCCGAGATCCAGGAGTACTTCACAGCTACATAAAACCGCTGGCCACTGTCTTATTACATTCAGCGGCGGCGACTTAGAACTCGATGACGAGGCCGAGGCTGCCGAACTTCTGGGAGTTGTGCTGCTGCTCAAATTCTTCGGTGCGCAGCACGTGTGAATAGACAAGCCGGTAGCGGCGATAGCGAACGCCCATGCCGAGCTCGAGTTCGCCGACAAGCGGAATGCGGTCGACGCGATGGCTGTCTTTGGTGGAGTTTCCGTCCAGGGTGATGTCGCGCAGTACGCCGCGCATTTCGAGGGTGGAGAAGGCGTAGATGCTCCAATCTTGGGCGGCGGTGCCATTTCGGTGCGTGGGCTGTACATAGCCAGAGACGCGGATGCGATTGGCGTGGAATTCCTCGGGAAGGTGGTAGCCCCCGCGCAGTGTCACTCTTGCCGAAGCCTGGGTCAGAACATTGCCGATGCTGATGGTCGCGGCTGGAATCAGGTCACTGCCCCAGTTTTGCGAACTCCGCAACGCGTAGCGGCGCTGATGCTCATAGGTCAGGATGGCCCCGACTTCGGTGCGCAGCTGGTTGTCCCAGCCCCGGGCACGGGGGATGTTGCGTTCGCTGTGGACATAGTTCTGGGCGCCCTCAGCGAGGGACTGGGGGCCGACCACGCCGAGTGCCAGTTCGAGCTTGTGCAGCTCGCTGTCGCTCTTGTGGTGCAGCGAGATGGCTGTGTAGAGCCAGCCTGCGTAGGGACGGTCGTCTTCGATCAGCGCGTTCTGGCTGATGTCTTCCGGAGTGTATATCTCCTGCCCGAAGGCGAGCCCGATATTGTTCGTGAACCCGTCTCGGTCGAGAAACCAGCACAGGTCCTTGACCTGCTGTGCCCAGTGTGGAAGCTTGAGTGCCTCGAGATCTGAGGACAGAAATGATGCCCGTGCGCCATTAGTGTAGTAACGATCGGTATCGGAGAAGAGGTCGTTCTCGAAATAAAACGAGAACGCGAGCCGGTCGTTGGGTGGCTCTACTTCATCGCTAATGGCTGCGAGCGAGGCGGTTGCCAGGGCCAGAAGTGCGAGCAGTGGCGTGCGAATCACTCGGTGGTCTGAAAGTCGTCAGGAAGCGCGTCATCGCCTTGGGCCGGGTCTGCCGCTGGGGCTGGCTCTTCCTGGTTCTCGGTCTGCTCGGGGGCAGGAGCGGGAGCTGCTGCTGCCGGCGGGGGATTCGCCGTGGGCGGGAGTTTGATGGGGTCAATGCGCCCACTTAGCTGAAACTCAAAGTCCCAGTTTTCCCGTTCCTGCACCTTATAAACGAGGCCGATCTTATCGGGTCCTGAGTAGATCTTCTCGGCAAAGGCCGGGTCGAAGGCGTTGCGTCCTTCGGCCATTCCTAGGCACTTGCTGCCGCCGAGCAAGTAGTCGTACTTGCTGATGCTGCGGCCCTTCTGGAGCACAACGGTGATTACCACGAAGGTTTCGCCCGATTGTAGCTCCGGCTCTGGGCCGTAGCCGTCCGCCTCTTTCCAGTCCCAGACGATTTCGCTCTGGGTCTTGAAGGAAATGATTTTACCGCAGCGAATCGTTACTGGGAAGGTAGCCAATGCCTGGTAGGCCATTGAGAAAAGTAAAACAGTCAGCACATAACGTGTCATGGAAGGCGCTCCAAAATCGTAAATGAAACAGATGTGAAACTATGCACCCATTCAGAACGAAAGCGACCGCTCCGCGCGCAGGAGGGCGATGGCACGTGCGCGCCGCGCGGATATAGTTAGCACTCACAGGCCGATCAGCCCATGCACCCGCCACGGAGAACCATGACCTACCCGCACTTCGACCGCGATCGCTTACGAATCCGGCCTCTTCGCGATCGCGCAAATAAGCTGCGGATTGCCGATATGCACGTCTTGCCAACGGCTGCTCCGCGGGATCTGAGTGGGGCGCAGAGGGCGACGATTGCGGAGACAGCCGCACGCATTCGGGCGGCACGGGCGGCGGATCGTCCTGTGATCCTGGCGTTTGGCGCTCACGCGATCAAGAATGGACTCGGCCCGGTGCTGATTAACCTGATTGAGGCGGGGCACGTCACGCATCTTGCGACCAACGGCGCGGGTGTGATCCATGACTGGGAGTTTGCCTTTCAAGGAGAAAGTAGCGAGGACGTGCGCGAGAATGTTGCTCGTGGCCAGTTCGGGATTTGGGAGGAGACGGGCCGCTATATCAATCTTGCGCTCGCGGTCGGCGCCTGGGAAGGCCGCGGCTACGGGGACTCGGTCGGGGCGATGATCGAGCGAGACGGCTTGCTGCTTCCGGACCTCGCGCAGTTAGAGCCAGGGGATGGGGCCGCGCGCGATCTGGCTGCGTACATGCAGCGCTTTTCCCTTTCCCCGGGGCCGTTGCGGATTCCGCACCCGGCAAAGCAGTACAGCGTGCAAGCTGCCGCACACAGGCTTGGAGTGCCGTTTACCAGTCACCCGATGTTCGGGCACGATATCATTTACTGTCACCCGATGAGCCATGGGGCCGCGATTGGGCGTACCGCAGAGCGCGACTTCCTGTCTTTCGCGAACAGCGTGAATGATCTCGAAGGGGGTGTCTACCTGTCGGTAGGATCGGCTGTGATGTCGCCGATGATTTTCGAGAAATCTCTGTCAATGGCACAGAATGTGCAGTTGCAGGCAGGCGCGCGAATTGAGAACCATTTTATGGTGGTGGTGGATCTGGCGGATGCGCCATGGGATTGGCAACGGGACGGGGAGCCGCCTCCGGAGCATCCCGCATATTACTTGCGATATTGTAAGACATTCAACCGCATGGGCGGGACGATGCGTTACCTTTCTGCGGACAACCGCGACTTTCTACTTTTGCTGACCCAAGCCCTGGAGGTCACCTCATGAGCGACATTGCTGACGACTTGATCGCCCGCTACCCAGCGTTGGTAGCCGTGCGAGAGCCGCTGCTGGAAGCGGCAGAAATGCTGCTGACATGTTATCATGCGAGCGGCTTGATTATGACCTGTGGGAATGGTGGCAGTGCTGCGGACAGCGCGCACATCGTGGCTGAACTGCGCAAAGGCTTTCTGTCGATGCGGCCGCTGACGGCAGAGGAAACAGCCCGCTTTGCCTCTTTATCCGCCGAGGATCAGGCGCTTTATGCGCGGTTACAGCGCGGAATCCGGGCGGTGAACTTGGCAGAGGCTAGCGGGATCAATACCGCAGTGGCGAACGATCAGGGGGCGGACTTGGTTTTTGCGCAGTCGGCATTCGCTCTGGGGAAGCCAGGCGATGTCTTGATTGGCATCAGCACTTCGGGAAACTCTGCAAACGTGGTGCACGCGATGCAAGTGGCACGCGCGCAGGGGATTCTGACGATCGGGCTGACCGGAGAAGCGCCGTGTAGGATGGATGCGCTTTGCGATTGCCAGCTGCGCGCGCCGGCGACGGAGACATTTCTGATTCAGGAGTATCATCTCCCGATTTATCATGCTCTCTGCGCCATTGTCGAGCGCCGCCTGTTCTCGTAGTAAGATTGGCTTCGCCTGCCTACGGCTGTCGGATATTTGATTATACCTAGTTCTCGAGGCCAGCGCGGAGTGCCGCGCATACCGTTTCGAGCACTTTCAGCCGGGCAAATTCTTTCTGGTTGCTTTCGACTAGAGTCCAGGGAGCAGGTTGCGGGCTGGTGAGGGTCACCATGTCATGCACGGCGATCTCATAGTCATCCCAGCGTTCGCGATTGCGCCAGTCCTCGTCGGTGATTTTCCAGTGCTTGTAAGGGGTGGCGAGGCGCTCATTGAAGCGGGCCAGTTGCTCTTCCTTGGTGATCTGCAGCCAGAACTTGCAAAGCACGGTGCCACGATCGAGAAGCTGTTGCTCGAACTCGTTGATCTCGTGGTAGGCCTGCTGCCATTCGGCTGGTGTGGCAAAGCCTTCAATCCGTTCCACGAGCAGCCGGCCGTACCAACTGCGATCAAAAATGGTAACCCTACCAGCGCGTGGCAGGTGGCGCCAGAATCGCCAGAGGTAGTGGTGACGATGTTCTTCCTCAGTGGGGGCCGCGATGGGGATTACTTCAAATTCCCGTGCGTCCAAGCCCTGGACGAGGCGGCGGATTGCGCCTCCCTTGCCGCCTGCATCCCAGCCCTCGAACACTAATACGGTGGAGAGCTCATTGACGTTAGCCTTATGCTGCAGTTGGTACAACTCAGCCTGCAAGTCTTCAAGACGTTCCTTGTACGCATCCTGCTCGATGCGCTGTGTCATGTCCAGATTGGCCAGGATATTGCCAGGCTCGGCGTGCGTTTTACGCCACTCAGGCAACGGCAACCCAACGGGTTTTGGTTGCGCGTTCACGCGCTTTTGAACAGCCTGCAGAATGGTTTCGGCTACCTGGATCGCGCGACCATGATTATCGGAGCCATCGACGATCTGCCAAGGAGCGTCGGGATAGTCGGTGCGTCGGATCAGTTGCTCGCTCACTTCAACGAACTTGGAGTACATACCCCAATTCTGCCAGGCCCCCGGCCGAATTTGCCACGCGGTTCGCGAGCTGCGGCCGAGCTTTTTGAGGCGCTTGAGTTGACATTTCTCGCCGAGGTGCATCCAGAACTTGAGAATCAGCATCCCATTGTCGACTAAGGTGCGCTCGAAGTGATTGATATCTGCGATGTCGACGTCGAATTCCTCGTCTGTCGCGCCGCGCTTGACGCGATCTAGCAACGGCTTGGAGTGCCAAGCGCTGAGGAATAGGGCGGTTTGGCCGGTTGCCGGAAGGTCGCGCCAGTAGCGCCAAAAGGTGGGACGCTCGCGTTCTTCGCCGCTCGGCTTTCCGTAGGCTCGGGTCACCATCCAGCGCGGAGCCATCCAGGCGTTCAGCAGGTTGATCAGTTCATGCTTTCCGCCACCATCCACGCCGGCAAAAATTACCATGAGCGGGACGTTGGCGTCGCGCATGGCCAGCTGTGCTTGCAGCAACTGGGCGCGCAGTTCTGGAACGCGCGCTTTGAACTCCTTTTTAGTGAGGGGAGCTTCAACAAGGGCGCGATCGAAGAACTCAGACATCAGTCGTCTTTGCCGGTTAGCACCGGCGGAGCTTCGTGGCGGAGCCAGCGATTCAAGACTGTGGACAGCTTCCCGCGAAAGATTTTACCAGCCGCCTGCGTGTCATAGGGCGTTTTATGCCGCAGCGCATAGGCGTAGTTCTTGATCATAGCCACACCAAGAACACGCGCCCCCATGGCCCGCGCCGCGATGGTCTCGAGAACTATGCTGGTGCCGACGACGTCTGCGCCCATGGTCTTGGCCATCTCGAGCTCGCTTGCAGTCTCGTATTCAGGCCCCAGATTCGCCATGTAAACCCCTTTGGAGATGGGGACATCTGCCCGACCAGCTGCTTTCACGAATGACTCGAGCAGGTCCGCATCATAGGGCTCTGACATATCGATAAATGGCGACTGGATCAGGTGCTGGTGACCGACCAACGGCGAGATTCCGAGATTGTTGATGTAGTCCGTCATCAGCATTAGCCCACCGTCTCCGAGGTGGCGATTGATGGAGCCGGCCGCGCTGGAGAACACAAAGTTGCGGGCCCCGCAGTTGCATGCCGTCCAGATGGGCAACACACAGGGCACGACGCCGAGCCCTTCATATAGGTGGTAGCGCCCGGCGAACACCATGACTTTTAGGTCGCCCAGGCGTCCCCATTGCACTTCCAGCTTGTGTCCCAGCACCGACTCGGCGTTGGGGATGTGTGGCAGCTCCTGCAATGGAAACCGCGCCCAGCATTCATCCAACAATTCGATGGATGTTTGCCCAGACCCAAATTGCACGACAACGTCCACATTCTCGCAACCCGGAAATCGCTCCAGCATGAAGTCGCTGGCATCGTCCAAGTTGATTCGCTTTACACGGTTGTATTCAAACATACGTCCTCGCATTTCAGGGCAATTTACCGCAATGTGCAAAACTTCGCTAATCCGTCCACCCGCCAGCGAGCCGTAAGGACAATTCAACGCCGGCCGCGCCTCAGAATGATGACGAAATCCTTTGTGTCTTGAGAGGACGGTCTACTGTTTGGCTTTTTTGCGTTCGATCGGAAGCGTCGGAACGAGTGAATCCAGGTCCGTCCACAGTGTGCCTTCACCTGCGTATAGCAGCTTGAGCTCGATTTCAGCCGGTAGCCCTTCGGCGAACTGCCATTGGGTATAGGCTGCGCTGTTGCCAAATGCCTGTACGGCAAGCATAAACTTCCCAGCTTTCGCCTCTTCCTGCAGTTTCAGGCCATCGGCTTCTGCCCGCCCCAACAGAATATTGCGCTTGGCCTGCAGTTCCGCGATCTCGCGATCTACGGCGGCGACGAGCTGCTTGGCTTCCGCTGCGATCTGTTGCGCTTCCTTCTCGCCTTCGGCGATGATGTTTGCTTCCAGTTTCTCGGTGTCCGCTGCGATGCGCTGAGCTTCCAGCTCGACATTGCGCTCGGCTTCGCGCAGATTCGCTTCGGTCTTGGCTGTCTCCCGCTGTTGATCGCGCGTGAGCGTCAGCTCATCTGCGATGAATGAATTTTGAATCGGCAGGCGTACATCGCGAGGAATGTAGATATGACGCACCAGGCCATAGAGCAGGTTGAGGTTCTTGGCCTTGAGAGTGGCCTCGAACTGAGCCGTGATCTCGTTCTGAAACAGCTGACGTGAGTCGCCGACCAGCAGCTCGACGGCGCCATAGCCGGAGCCAGCATTTCGGCAGATACTTTCGGACTGAGGCAGAATGACCTTGTCTCTGATGGAGTCGATGTTTCCGAAGGTGCGGACCACTTCAGGGGCAGCGCTGGGCATCACGCCCCAGATTGCGGTGAAATCCATCTGGATCTCGAAACCGTCATTGGATGGGAAGTTAATACCAGTTTCGAGCACGGGCATCGGTTCACCGCTTTCATCCAAGACTGGTTTGCCGTTTTTGAGGACCTGATCAACCACGAGACTGGTCTCGATGTAGCCGATCTCGACGATATCTATCTGCCTTTCGCGCGGGTTGACGCAGTACAGGCCGGGGACGAGCACGTCTTCCTGGATCCCCGCCTTGCGGTTTTCGTGTGCGTTGCCTGTCAGGTAGGTTACTACGCCGACGTAGCCAGTCGGAATCTTGACCCAGCCAGATGTCTTGACTTCACCGCCCACATCTTCCTGCTGGGTGCCGATGATTTTTACCTCGTAGGCGTAGGGATGAACGCGGTAGCGTCCAGGCGTGCAGACTCGACGCAGGATCCCCTTCTGCGTGGTTGTGCCTAGGTCCCCATCGACCAGAAACTCTCCTTTGGGCAGTTGCTCGCCGAGCTTGGAGGTGACGACCGCGACTTCGCCGGGGCTGACAACCGCATCCGGCACGACGGTGCGTTCCCACCAGATCGGGCAGTAAAAGTGCCGACCGGGGCCGAGCAGATGTTCCTGAATCCCAATCTCACCGGGTTTCGCCAGGTGGCCGGGAAGCGCGGAGTTCTTCGCACCGAAAACGATCGGCCCTTTGTAGCGCAGCATCAGGCTCTGTCCTGGCTGCACATACACTCTGTTAAACGTCCAGTGCGCCGCGAGCCCAGCGCCAATTAGGGTGAGCGCAAGCAGAAAAATACCGGCAAGCAGCCCGCAGCCGCCTTTGTTGTTCTTTGGGGTGACGTTCTTCATTGTCCGGCCTCCTTCTTATAGCCTTCGAATACATCCATCAGTGGCGAATCCGCCGTGTTGACCATGATGGATCTGTAGGACGGGGCCAACTTGCGCAACATGACCCAGCGAGCGTACTCCCCGCCGTTGCCATCGAACGCTTCGACTGCTTTGCGCCAGCCAGCAGCCTCGGCATCGTTGCCGAAATGAATGATCTCCGCGGTAGCTGTCGCTTCTGCGAGGATCGCGGCTGCGAGATCCTCAGCCGCTTTCAGCTCAAATTCCGCGACGGACTTGTTCCGCTTCGCGTCGATCAGTGCCACCTCCTGCATCCGTTCGGCTGCGGTAACTTGCTTCACGACAATCTGCCGCGATGCCACCACTGCCTGTTTCTGACGCACCAGCTCTTGCTCAATCGCGAGCTGCTCTTCCGATTTCTGTTGCAAGATCTCACGCCGAAATTGCTTCTCCTGCTGCAACGCGATCTGACGAACGCGCACCGGTTCTGAGATTTTCTCTGGCGGTCGAATCTTAGTGATCAACGCCTGGATGATCTCCACGCCCTGCTCGGCGCAGGTCCTGGACATGGCCGTCTGGAAGTTTTGCTGAAACTCGACGCGAGTTTCTCCGGAGATAAACTCTCTACCAGATTGGTTGGAGCCGCGGAGGCGACAGTAGGAGCGTGCGTTCGGCAGAATGATGTTGCGGACGATTTCTTCATCGATCCGCTCTACGGGCGTATCATTCTCGCGACTATTGTAGGTCACGTAGACGAGGGCAGCCGCCTCCGGCTTTACGCGAAATTCAATCACCCCTTCTAACGTAATGAAGAACCCGTCTTTGGAGGGAAATCCCATCTGGCCACCTTCCGTGAGGTTATAGCGCTTACTGCGACAGTCCAGCAGATTGATCTGCTTCAGGAACGGGTTTACGTAATAGGTTCCTGGCTCAAAAGTGGCCTCCTGGACGCCTCGCCTCCCGGGCTCGGAAAGCAGCTGGGTGGTATCTTCGGGAATAGGGGCGCTCAGGTCGGTGACTACGCCTTTGAAGCCGGCCGGGATCGTGAGCGGATCATAGAGATCGATCAGTTCGGCGTAGAGGTCGTGCTTTAGTGCCTTGTGCGACCGGACCCGAGCATTCAACGCATAGCGGCCTGGCCGCAGTACTTCCGGAATAATGCCTTTCTGGTTCTCCTTCCAGGCGATCACTTGGTCATGTTCCAGATTATCGCCATGTAGCCGGGTTCGTACGCCCAGCTTTCCTTCCGGAATCTCCACTTGGGGGACGATGAACCAAGCCCATGTGTAGGGATTTCGGAAGTAGCGGCCCTCGCCAAGGACATCCCGCTGGACTCCTTTATGCTTCATCGACGGCGCCAGCTCGGAGCCATTCGGCGGATTCTCCCCGGTCTTGCGGACCAGTACGGCGATGTGGCGGCTTGGCACCTCGATCTTCATCGCAAAATAGGCGAGCACCGGCCCTGCGATAAGGAGGACGAGCATCACGATCGCGCCGCCTCCCATGAATACAACTTTAAAGCGTGATAGTAGACGTTCCATAATTCCCTTCCGATTTGGTTATTGTTCGTTTCGTTACGAGACAGTCTCGCGCCGTTATTTCAGTCTACCACCCGCGTCATCTCGAAAACCCCTTTATCTTTCGCACTGTCATACCTGGCGCGGAATGAATTTCCGCTGATTATGCCCTGATACGCGTAGAGTCCGCCGTACAGTTTTCCCAGATCCGCCTTGCCCGTGAAGTGATAGTCTCCATTCCGCTCCTCCACTGTCATCGGTACGCTGTACTCAAAGCGAAAAACCTTCTGGTAGCTCGCGCGGAACTTGCAGTCATAGGTGGTTTCGTCCAAGTGACTGATCAAGCAGCGAAGGCCACCTTTATGGCCGTTCGTTGTGCTTAGCCAGGTACCTTGCCAACGCCAAAAAAATGGCGCAGCGGAGGTGTCAGCCGCCTGCCAGTCACGGTCGAACGTCGAGCAGCCACAGAGTAGAACGACTGAGACGGCGGCGACGAGGGTTTTCATTTCTTTCCAGATGCCACAGGCGAGTTGTGCTTGTAGGCGTATCTCCACAGGAAAATCCCCGTCGGCAAGAGCACGAAGCACACTAGCTGGGCAATGGTGAACCCGGCAAACAGATCCGGCTCACCGGTACCCGGCGTCACGTAATCTCCGCGCGTCATCTCGTTTAGAAACCGCATCACGGAGTACAACACCAGATAAGACGCGAATACTAGGCCGGGGCGCACGCGCCGAATGAATAACGCCAAGAGAATGCCGAAGAGGACCAAATTGCTGGCCGCCATCAACGCCTGTGACGGAAAGACGGGCACCGAGTTCGAAAAGTCTTCAAGCTTTCCCGTCCACAGCGCCACATAATAGGCACTAGAGCGTACCGGGTATAGCAGCCCCCACTCGCCCGAGCGACCGTGACAACAGCCATTCAGCAGGCAGCCCAAGCGCCCGAAGGCATGCCCAAGGGGAATCGCGACTGCGCAGACGTCTGCCACATGCCAAAATGGCAGATGATGCCTTCGAATCCACCAAATGGCACCGAGTGTCCCGCCGATCAGCCCCCCGTAGAATACCAGCCCACCGCTTCTCAAGTTAAAGATGCTGACCAGATCGCCGGAAAAGTCAGGCCAATGCGTGATCACATAGAGCGTTCGAGCGCCAGCGATGGCGGAGACAGCCAACACAAGAACCATGTTGGCTAGCTTGTCCTGATTTAAATCGCGCCGCGGCCCAAGACGACTCAGGCACTGCGCACCGGCGAATAACCCCACGGCGAAGAACACGCCATACCACATCACCTCAAGCCCCCCAAGCGAGAAAGCAACTGGATCGGACAGCTCAATTGTCATGGCCTGGGGACCTCCGTTACGAAAACCGATACACTACGCTCCGGCGTGTGATCACCAAAGCAACGCCAGCAAGGTCTTGCACGCGCAATGCTTTCTGATATAGTTCCCCATTGTTGTTGTCCCTCCGAGGTTAAGCCAATGAGCCGTCTCCTACTGTTTATCTGTCTCGCCGTCGTTCCACTGTTCGGGGCGATCGACGAAGAATTAAAGACGCAACTCGACGCGGAAACTGGCGAGAAGGTCGACGAAGTCCTTCGCGAGCTAATCAAGCCAGAGAGAATTTGCCGGGAGAACTTCTTTACCTGGCCATTGACGGCAGCCACGAATACGAGAGAAGCCATTTTGAAGGCGGCTCGCCAAAAAGGCCGTGATTTTGCTGACAAGAAGGTCCCGAAGAGCGACGAGTACAAACTGATTACGCAGTCCAGGAAGCTGTTCCCCCTGTACAGGACCGGCCAGCGTGTCACCTTGCACCCGATAGTGGGGCCCAGTCCGCTCGAGGGGACAATTCGCGGGGTCACGGAGCGTATCGTCCGCGTCGGTAACTACGATGTCCGGATTCTGGATCTGCCAGAGAATGAGCAAGCCTTTTTTAACGCGGTGCTTGCGCAGCAGAAGGCCAGCGAGTACGAGGCAAGGAGAGCTAGCGAAATTCGCACGCGTCGTGCGCGCGTCCGGCGGGAGGCCGAGAAGGCCTATCTCAAAAGCATGTATGAAGCCAGTGGCTACGTACAGGTAAACGGAAAGTGGATCCCGATCCAGGAGTATGTCCTTGGCATTATCGAGAAGGCGCGCGAAGACCTTCGCAAGAAATTAGCCCCGCTCGCCGAGATTCAGATCTACCTGCAGAACGGTCTCGAGAAATACAACGGAGACTGGATGTCCCGCGAGGAAGCAGAAGAGCGACGTGCCGGTGAAGGCGGCGGAGACTTTGAGGTTGACGGTGAATCTGCCGAAGGCGAGGATGCCTTTGCTGACGAAGGTGGTGGCGACGCTGAGTTACCTCCTACAGAAGAGGGGCCAGATTGGGATTGAGCATGGAAAACCTATTAGACCCTGAATTGGTGAAAATTCTCGCCTGTCCGGCCTGCGATGAGCGTCCAGCTGTCGAGTATAAGCCGGAAGAATCCAAGCTCGTCTGCACCGCGTGCAGTCGCGAGTATCCGGTTATCGAAGGCATCCCGCGTTTGATTGTCGACGAGGCCGCCAACAGCTGACCCGCGCTCTCTGGCGCTCAAGAGAACCAGACTGCTGGCTTTTTACTGCTCCTTCGCGGGGGCAGCGGGACCAACCCGCGCGCAAACGGTGCCGGAAGCTGGAGTGTGCTGCAAGCTGTGAATGTGGGGGCAGTTACCGTCGGTCTCGGTTGGAGCGTCGCTGTGGAACGTACATCTGCGGGACAGTGGAATTGGGGATATGCGAATAGCCCCTATGCAACAGCAGTGACTCTTTCCCAATCCATCACGGACACCGCGCACATTACTGGGACCTATGCCGGCATGCGCTGGTTCTCGCCGACAACCGATGGCGAGAAGGTTGGCTTCGATAATTTCAAAGTGTCCGCACTTGAGATCTTTGAAAGCTGGGCAACCCAGGCAGATCTCGATCCGTTTACTGGGGCAGGATATTTGATGTGGACTGGAGGTATTGCGAGTTTTGAACTGACCACCGAGAGTTGGCCCACCTCATTTGATCATGATCGAGCCCGTTTGCTTCGATCACCACCTCTAGAGGCTTTGCGTCATTGCTCTTTGCCGACAGCACCCCGGTCGCCGACATTGAAGCTGGTACCGTGAACGGCTATCGCCTGCACGTCATTGATCCAAGTGGAAGTCAGACGGACGGTGTCTACCGGGATGATGTGGGAGTCGCCCGTCCTCGCCGCAAGAGCTTTCGGTTTTGACAACTTTCGCGTGCCCCGCCGCCGGCCCTCCGGCACGATCATCCGCTTTCGCTAAGCGCTTGTACGGCGCGGGCCCACAGGCCATTGTCAATCATTGCCCGGTATGGGCATAGTATAGCAGCCCGGGACAAAGCACTGTAGCTGTTCGGAATGTGAAATGTCAGCGTTGTATGGCGTGACATCATCCGCCGTCGCGAACTCTATCGGAGGCGTTCCTACAAGTGCCGCCTTTCAGGGGCGTCAGGCCTCTTTGCGCGAGACCATCCTACAGGCCATCAGCAGCAACACCACCGTGAGTATCGCCAGGTATGAAATTGATACGGGAGAGGGCGCTGCGAAACCCGCAAACCCACTGCGGATGAGCGCGAGGGCGTGCGTCAGCGGATTTATCTGCATGAGGGCATGTAACCAGCCGGGTACCCCCTCAGTCGGAAATGCTGCCCCGGAGAAAATCCAAAGCGGAAACAGGACTACGCTCATGATTGCGTGATAGCCCTGTGAGGAGTCCACACCCCAGGCGATCACAACGCCGAGTACCGTCAGGAAAAAGGATGTCCAGACGAGCATGACAAGCAACCAGAGCGCGCCGCCTGCACTCAGTTCCAGTGACAGAAACGGAGTCCAAACCAACGGCAGCAGCAGCAATGCCTGCGCGGTGCCCATCGTCGTGCCACCTGCAGCCTTGCCCAGGACAATGCCAATGCGCGGGGCCGGTGAGGCCAGAACCCCTTGCAGAAACCCGCTGTTGCGATCGTCAATGATGCTCATTGTCGCAAAGATCGAGGTAAACAGCAGAATCATCAAGACGATGCCAGTGAAGAAGAAATCCATATACGAAAAGCCGTCAACCGGCGATTGGAACGTCGGATTCATCCCAGTACCGATCAATACCCAGAACAGGAGCGGCTGGAGAAACGCGCCAATCAGGCGATTGCGCTGGCGGATGAAATGCGTGAGTTCGCGCACGCAGAGGACAGCTGTGGTTTGCAGCACATGATTCATGTCACATCTCCCGCGCGAAACGTTTCGCCGGTCAGGCCAAAGTAGACATCGCCCAGGTCGGGGCGTCGCCAGTGATACGAATTCAAGGAACCTGCGAACTCCGCAAGGAGCGCATTAGCCCGCGTATCATCAGCCTTAAGCTCCAAGTGAATCCCATCGTGATCGAGCCGAGCCGGTAGCTGGAACTGTTCCGTAACTTGCTTCAACAGCGCTGCCCCGTCGCTGGCCTTGAGTGTCAGCAGCCGCTTACTCATGCTGCTGCGCAGCGCCTCAGGCGTATCGCTAGCGATCAGCGCGCCGTCACGGAGGATCGCCACTTGTAGACAATGTTCCGCTTCATCGAACGCGTGAGTCGTATAAATGATGGTCATTTGTTCGTCGTTGGAGAGCCGATGAATCTGCTTCCAAAACTGCGCACGCGCGACCGGGTCCAGGCCGCTGGTGGGCTCATCCAGCAACAAAACTTCCGGACGGTGCAGCAGGGCCTTCGCCAGTTCCACCCGACGCTGTAGGCCTCCGGAAAGCGTATCGACCCGGTCATTCTCGCGGTCCGCTAGGTCAAACTCTCCCAGCCGGCGATGAATCCGCGTCTCCAAGTCTGATCGTGAATAGCCCAACAGCATGCCGTGGCACAGCAGGTTCTCATGAACCGTCAGTTTCTTATCCACACTTGGGCTTTGGAAAACCACGCCCAGCTTGCGCCGAATCTCATTCGGTTCCTTCTCCAGCGACAGTCCCGCCACCGAGATCTGGCCCGATTGCGGTTTCAGCAGCGTGGAGAGCAGCCGGAATAACGTCGTCTTGCCGCTCCCATTCGGGCCCAGCAGCGCAAACCTCGTGCCGCTCGGGACAGCAAGCGTGATATCTTTCAGCGCTTCCCGCTGTTTGTAGGCGTACGAGACGCCTTCCAGTTCAATCGCACTCACCATGGATTCTCCGTCAGCAGGCGCATCGGCCGGACGCGCTCCGCGCGCACCAACCCCTGCAGTTCTGCGATTGCTTGTTGCATGTCGTCATTGACGATCAGAAAGTCATAATCTCGCCAGCAGGCCATTTCGTCGCGCGCGCCGTCTAGGCGCCGTGCTATCACCGCATCACTGTCGGTGTTGCGCGCACGCAGCCGCTTCTCCAGTTCCGCCATGGACGGCGGCCCGACAAACACATAAGTCATGAATGCGCCCCACGGCTCGCTGCTCGCGAGCTTCTTGATCTGTTGTGCGCCCTGCACATCGATATCGAGCAGCAGGTCGCGCCCCGCCATCACCCGCGCTTCCACCTCCGAACGCAGCGTGCCGTAGAAGTTTCCGTGCACGTTTGCGTGCTACAAGAACTCTTCCGCGGCAAGATGCCGTTCAAACAGTTCGTGATCAACAAAGTGGTAGTCCACGCCATCAACCTCTCCTCCACGCGGAGATCGCGTGGTACAAGAGACCGAAAACTCGAAGGCAAACTCGCCGCCAACCAACGCGTTTTTCAGAGTGGACTTGCCGACTCCGCTAGGGCCGGATAGAATCAGGGCTACGCCCCGCCGGGCAATCTCCATAGAACTACCATTTATTAAAGGCGGCGAGACGCATCCATGCATCCCGGAAAAAACAGCCATAGTAGCAAGCGGCGACCCACACGCAACCACAATCACGCTGCCAGACACGTGAGTACCAGCCAATGACTGCGGAAACAAATAGATGGCCTCACGGGAAAGTCGGAGTCGTCGCGATCGTCGGTCGACCGAATGTAGGCAAGTCTACGTTCTTGAACCAGGCTCTCGGCTACCACCTGACTGCCGTCACCAATAGGCCGCAGACCACGCGGAAACATTGGCGAGGCTTTCTCTCGACCGACGACGGCCAGATTATCTTTGTCGACACGCCCGGCATTCACAAGGAACAGGACGAACTCGGCAAGTCCATGTTATTTAGCGTGCACGGGGCGATGAAAGACGCCGACGCCGTCCTTTGCATCTGCGACCCCACGCGTAATCCGGGCCGCGAGGACAATCTGGTCATCGAGAGGACCGCCAAGTCTAAAGTGCCGGTGCTGTTGGTCATGAACAAGGCCGATGTGGCCGATGCCGAACAGCAGGAGGCCAGTCGCACTGCCTACAGAGCTGGTCTCCCGGATCTCCGTGGGGAGTATCTAGTCTCTGCCAAGACCGGCGACGGTGTGCCCGAGCTTTTACAGGCTACCCGCGATCTGCTGCCCGAGGGGCCGTTCCTCTTCCCTGCGGACGAGCTATCAGATTCCTACGAGCGCGACATCGGCGCTGAGCTGATTCGTGAGGCCGCGATGGAGTTGCTGTACGATGAAGTGCCCCATTGCCTAGCCGTTCAGATTGACGAGTGGAAGGAGACCGAGAAGGGCCCCAACATCATGGCTACGCTGCTCGTAGAAACAGAATCGCAGAAGGCCATCGTGATCGGCAAGCAGGGAAGCGTGATCAGTAAGATTCGCAAGAATGCCCAAGCCCGGCTCAAGGATAACGTCGAAGGCACGCCACGCCTGGCTCTGTACGTGAAGGTCTCACCAAGCTGGAGAAATCGCCGGACCACCCTGCGTGAGCTTGGTCTGAGTTAAGAGCGGCGGGGTGGTGGCGGAGCGGCCCTCCCGCTCGCGCTAGTCGCGATAGTTGAACCGAAACCAGCGGTTTTGGGAAACAGTGTCGTCGAGCGAGCGACTAAACTCCCGGATGCCATCCTCGGTGATCACCTGCACGCGCACGGCTCCGAGCCGGTAGTGCGTGGTCTGGTAGTAGACCGCGACTGTGATTCCCGGCTCCACCTGCAGCACCAGATCTGCGAACACACAACGGCCCAGCTGTTGCCGCCGAAAGGCGTAGGTGGGCCCTGCGATCTTATCGCGCGGCGTGGCTGGTTCCCAGCGGGTGTTGTGCGTCCAGGCTGCGGTGTGCAATTCCTTCAGCTCCCGCGAATCACGCGCCAGTACATGCATCGCCGCGCAATCTACGCCCGACAACAGCTGTTCTGCCGCGCCGGTGAACGCCTTGCGATTATCCACGATCCAGAGTGCATCCAGCTCGCGCCAGCCGCGATGACGCAGCCAGCTCACTAGCGCATAGGCACCGTCCGCGCCGCCGGCGTTGATCACGATCGGGTTGCTCCCATGATTGCGCTCGAGCACGACCACCGGGATCGAGCTGTAGCGCGGTACAAACACAGTAAGCTGCCCAGGCGGCCGAATGGTGAATGTCACGATGACACACCCGACCAGACTGAACAATAGCGCTCGCCGGCCGAGCGAGCAGGTTGCAAACAAGGCGACCGCCAAGCAGAGGTAGAAGGCCACGACCTGCGCGGGCTGCGGTTGCGCGACGCCCCAGCTCCCGCCCAGATAGCGCGACAGCTCGGCACAGCCCCCAAGAATCTCGAGAACCCCGTCTATCGACCAGGAGAGGGCCGCCTCTGCCCACGCCAGATCACACAGGGCCACATTCAACAGCACTGCCACCATCAATACCCAAGCCAGCGTACCCGCTGCCAGATTCGTCAGCAGCGACCCCGGGATCAGCAAGTAATTGTAGTAGGCGGTGAGGCCGATGCTGCCGAGCCACGCCGCAGTCACGCCGATCGTCCCTTGAATCACCACCTTTCTGCCGGTCGCGCTCCACCAGGTGCGGCGGCGGTGTCGTGGTGGAATCAAGGCGTTGCGAACTCCGCAACTCCGCACGAATACCTCGCCTGCGTTCCAGCCTCGAATCAGGCACAGCACCACGCAGAACGAGAACTGAAACCCAGATTGAAACAGTTGAAAGGGAGACCAGAGCAGGATCATCAGCGCGGCGGCAAACAGCGAGTTCACCGCGGTGACCGGCCGGTCCCTGGCGCGGCCCAGTGACCAGATCGTGAGCATTGCCCAGGCGCGGACCGCGCTGGCGGGCGCGCCACACGCACACACGTAGGCAAACAACAACACCGGGGCCAGCCAGTAGCGCCATCTGAACGGGCAACGCACAGCCGCCAGCACCAGCAGCAATAGGCCAAAAAGAA
>Ga0115566_10001244_pt1 | contig 21932 bp, 35 predicted proteins | sample COGITO_mtgs_1204_3_FD_87173 | JGI IMG/M metagenome (GOLD analysis project Ga0115566, IMG submission 87173) | Pelagic marine microbial communities from North Sea - COGITO_mtgs_120405 | ecosystem: Environmental > Aquatic > Marine > Epipelagic | place: Germany:Helgoland, sampling site Kabeltonne...
AAGGTTCTAATTTTCAAGTTGGAATTACTGTTCAGTTTGGAAGACCTAATGGTAGAAAAAGAACAGGAACAGTTGAGAAACTAAATGTTACGAAAGCTGTTGTAAATGTTGCTGGTCAAAAATGGAGAGTACCATTTGGAATGATGGAGGCAGTTTAGTGAATATTGCTAAATACAAAGTCCTAAAAAATGGGATTGTTAAGAATCTAACTGTCAGTAACTTTAATACTGGCAGATTAGATTTGATGAATATAATTGGAACTGTATCAACTATGCAAATGCGCAAGGTTACAAATCTTCTAGTTGGTCAAGCAGTTATTATTAAAGGATATACAATTATCTGTAGAGGTAAAAACCCCAGCTTTAATGAAATGAGGGAAAGTGTTTAAAGAAGTTGTTCAGCATGCAAGAACCGAAAGAGATTGTGGAGATTGTAGTCTTTGTTGCAAATTACCTAGAACAGATTTTAAAGAAGAATATCAATGGTGTAAAAGTTGTGATGTAGGAAATGGTTGTAAAATTTATAATTCAAGACCACAAGTTTGCAAAGACTTCAAGTGTTTATGGAAACTAGGAATGTGTGAGGAAAGACTTAAACCTAATAAAGTTGGATTTTATATTGTTCCTGAAAAAGAGGAATCTTGGGAAGACGCAGTTTTTACAATCTATGCTGAAACACATAGAGTAGATAATATTCCAAAAGTAATGGGTGATATTAGATTGGTAGATCATACTGGTAGAACATGGATTTATGTTATCAGATATAATGCTGATGATAATGATTTAGCAATTTACGATAAAGATAGATTTGGTAATAAATTAAAATATGTTAAAAGAGGAGATATACTATGAATAACAAAAATGGAGAATATATTATGAGAGATCCAGCTAAAAGTGAAGAATTTAAACAAATGATATTAGAAAGAATGTTAGATGATTTATGTAAACTAACAGAAAGAGATATTTTTGTCATGTTACCTGAAAACTCTGATGAAAGAATACCTTATATAAAAAAAGAAATAATCAAAACATTGGAAAAATTATAATGCAAGATGAATTTGATTTTGATAAATATCCAAATGTAGCTGGACACAGAGGTGTGAGAACCAGTATTCAGTCAGCAGAAGAAATTAATCCATATATAAGCAGAATAAAAAAAATGATTGCTATAGAGTTAGAGTCAGTATTCCCTGATGGACTTACAGGTACAGAATTAGCATTAAGATTAAAAAAAAATATACTTACAATTAGACCGAGAACTACAGAAATGAAGCTATTAGGTATAATCATGGATACAGAAAAAACAAAAAAAAATGATGCTGGAAAGCCAGAAATAATTTATAAGTTAAGAGCTTTAGAAGTTATGGATTATTATGGCATTAAAAAACAAGATAAGAAGTAGAATACATTTACAATTTGTTTCACAACATGGTTGCACAATTTGTGGCAGAACTGATGTTCAATCAGCACATATAAGATATACAGGTGCTGGTATGGGAATGAAACCCTGCGATAGTTTTGTAGTACCTCTTTGTATAGAACACCATCAAGAACAACACTCAATGAATGAAAGAATGTTTTGGCATTTATATAAAATAAATCCAGTAGCAAAAGCATTAGCACTCTGTGCTGAAAGTCCTGATAAAAAAATAAGGATAGGTTTATTTGAAAAATTTAAAAGTCATTTTGACTGGTAAGATATTATTAATAATTTTAATAGTTGTTTCATTTATAGTTGGAACATTTAATCCAAATTTTATTACTGTAGATAAAATAGAACACAATGTAGCTACAAAATATATTAACGAAGCTAAAGATATTGGTCTTTATCAACCTGAATTTTTATATGAAAATAAAGAACAATTTATAAAATCATTAGAAACCTGCATAAACTTTCTTAATTTTAGCTTACATCAAGAAGAAAGAATACCTAAAGAAATAATAATTGCACAAGGAGTATTAGAATCAGGTTATGGTACATCAAGATTTGCTATTCAAGGAAATAATTTGTTTGGTATAAGGACCTGGAATCTAAAAGAAGCTCATATTAAACCATCTAATAACAAAGACTCTAAATTTGGAGTCAAAGTATTTGAAACAAAATGCGATTGTGTAAAATATTATATAAAGATACTTAATAATCATCCAGCTTTTTTAGAATTTAGAAGAACTAGAACTACAATGATTTTAAATAATAAAATAGATACATTAAAACTTGCTGAAAAATTAACAAAGTTTGCTACAGATGTTGATTATGTTACTAAAGTTAAATCAACAATCTTAAAATTAAGAAATGAAAGAATACAAGACACAAATTGAAGTATGTAAATTTTTATATTACCTCCAGGATAAATATCAATTTAGATATTTTCATATACCGAATGGAGGAAAAAGATCGTTACAAAATAAAATGTTATTAATTAAAATGGGATTAAAACCTGGATGTCCAGATTTAATATTAGAGTTTTCAGCAGGTAGAATAGTCTACATAGAATTAAAATCAAAAATAGGCAGATTAGCAGATACTCAAAAAATTTGGTATGAGAATAGTGTCAAGTTAAGAACACCACACTACATATTGAAAGGCGACTTTGGAGATATTAAAGATGATATATATTCCATTGTAAGAAAACATGGTAAGTTTATTGAAACACAACCAAAAAGCGAAGTTGTAAAATGATAAAAACTATTATAAGAATGTAAATGGTGGAACAGGAAAAATTTATAGTATTACCTGAAAAATATATTTTTGATTACAAATTAACTGGTAATCAGATAAAGGTTCTATGTTTTTTTATAAAATACAACCAAATGTATAAAGAGTTATTTTTTTCTGTTGATTACATATCAAAGCACCTAGACCTTTCTTCCAGAACTATATCCAAAATTTTACAGAAATTCAAGAAATGGAAGTTTATTTCTTGGGTGAAAAGAACGCACAACTCCAACTTGTACACAGTTTATATACAGAAACCACAGAAATGGACAAAGGAGGGTCAAACACCGAGCAAAAATTACTCACTAATAAATACATATAATAAATACAATAAAGAAAAAGACGAGGGTAAGAAATATGTTAATATAAATATCATACAAAATACATTGAATAAAATTACAAAAAGAACTAATATATTTTATAAGACTAAAGTAGATCAAAATAAAAAATTAAATCCAAGAGCTATGTTGGAAAAACGAGCATGGGAAATGATTGGTAATATGGATAAATATGACCGAGAACTTTTAATAAATGGATTTGATAAAGATAAAACTAAATGGGAAATTTTTTTGAAAACAATTAAAGATAATAACTTTGTATTTTACAAACCATACAAAAACAGATAGAAAGGTTTGGGGCAATAAAGCGAGAGTGGAAATTGTCCCTATTTATGAATATTGAAACAATAAGTATAACAGAAATAAAACCATACGAAAATAATCCACGAAAAATTTCAGATAAAGCAGTAGATAAAGTTGCTTTAAGTCTAAAAGAATTTGGGTGGCAACAACCAATCGTAGTTGATGAAAATAATATTATAATTGCTGGACACACAAGACATAAGGCGGCTGAAAAACTTGGATTTAGAGAAGTACCAATTTTAAAAGCAGTTGGACTTTCTGAAGAAAAAGTAAAAGCATATAGATTCATGGATAATAGAAGTCATGAAGAAACTGCTTGGGATTGGGATTTAGCTGTCAAAGAAATATCAGAATTAATAGATCAAAATCAAATAGATGAAAAACTACTCGGATTTGATGAAGGTGAATTTGATTATATAAAACTTCGGTTTCAAGAAATGGAAACTGATAGAGATATTAAAAATAATCAAGAAGAAGATGGAGATGAAACTGTTAAAACTTCAAACACATTTTCTAATCCATCAGACGAGAACCAAAGATTTGTAGAATTTTCTATTCTTCTTACTGAAGAAGACAGGAAAGAATTGTACAAAGTATTAAACAACATAAAAGAAACAAACAATTTAAAAACATTTGCAGAGTCTGTGATGTTTTTGGTAAGGAAATAAAAAAATGGAAACACTATTAAGTACCTCAACAGGTTATATTCTTTTAATTAGTTATGGATTATTCATGTTCGGAATATCTTACTTCTACTTAAAAGAATCTAAAACAAATACAAATTTTTTAGTATCAGATAGAAAAGTTGGTTTTATGAAATCAGGATTTTCAACTGCCGCTACTTGGATATGGGCTCCAGCTCTATTCATAGCATCACAAAAAGCATATCAACAGGGATTGCCTGGTGTCTTTTGGTTTACAGTACCAAATATAATATGTCTTTGTATCTTTGCATACTTTGCACAATATTTAAGAAACAAATTTAAAAATGGATTTACACTTGCTCAATATATGAATGTTAGATATTCAAGACGAGTGCAGATTTTATATATCATTAGTCTATCTGCTCTTTCTATTTGTCAGTTTGCTGTTCAACTACTTGCTGGTGGTGCAGTCGTTACTTACTTAACAGGAATAGATTATACAGTCGTAACACTTATACTTACAGCAATAGCTTTATCTTATTCATTTGTATCAGGGATAAGAGCATCAATTATGACAGATGTTTGGCAGATGATAATAATACTTATAGTGGTGTTAGTAGTAGTGCCTCTAGTTTATATTCAAGGAGGTGGTTATGATGTAATGGTCAAAGGCATTGGTGGTATCTCTGGAGAGTATTCTAATGTCTTTGATTCATCAGTTGCATGGTCATTTGGTATTGTAGTAACAATCGGATTACTTGCAGGACCATTTGGTGACCAATCCTTTTGGCAAAGAGCATTTACAACAAAAGAAAACGAAGTCAAGAAGTCATTTTTACTTTCAGCTTTAGTCTTTGGTGTTGTTCCAATATTTACATCAGTAATAGGATTTATGGGTGCTGGTTTAGGTATAGATGCAGGAAGTAATGCACAATTAATCAATGTAATAACTGTTAGCGAATTATTGCCGACATTTATTTTAATACCTTTTGTTTGGATGTTATTATCTGGTCTTGTATCTACATTGGATTCAGGATTGTGTTCTATATCTTCAATTGCTAGTACAGATATTATTCCTAATTCAAAAAATAAACTAACTAATGCAAGAACTGGAATGGTTTTACTTTCAATAGGTGGAATTGCTCTTGCTAATATTCCTGATATGAAAATATTATATTTATTTATTTTCTATGGAACATTAAGAGCATCAACATTAATACCGACAATTTATACAATAATTAATAAAAAAGTATCAGAACCAGGAATGTTCTATGGTATCACAACATCTTTAGTTATTGGTGTTCCAATGTTTGCTTATGCAAAATTTAATGGTCTTACTGATTTAGCAGTATGGTCATCTATATTTACTGTGTCAGCAAGTGGAATAATTGTCTATTACTTTACAAATTATGGTAGTATTAAAAAAAAGAGAAATTGAAACTAATGTTTATCAATCAGCTTTAGATAGATTTAGATATTTATTTGATAGCTTTGATAAAGTAGTTGTATCTTTTTCAGGAGGCAAAGACTCTACAGTCTGTTTAAATTTAGCATTAAAGATTGCTAGAGAAAAAAACAAACTTCCTTTAGATGTTTATTTCTGGGATGAGGAAGTTATAATGCCTGAAACTGTAGAGTATATGATGAGGGTTAAAAATGACCCTGACATTAGATTAAAATGGTTATGTATTCCAGTCAAACATAGAAATGGAGGAAGTCGTAGAGATCCATTTTGGTATCCTTTTGACCCTAAATGTAAAGACAAGTGGGTAAGAGATATTCCTGATTTTGCAATTACTGACATAAAAGGATTTAAACATGGGCATACAATTCCTGAAGTATCACATTTAGTTTATGATCATACTCATGGAAGAATAGCTGATGTTAGAGGTTTAAGGGCGCAAGAAAGTTTAACTAGGTTTAGAGCAGTATCACATAGGGTAAAAGATAACTGGATAACTTCAGCAAGAAGTGGATATTCATATGGAGTATCACCAATATATGATTGGACTTCTTCAGATGTTTGGTTAGCACCAAAAATTTATAATTGGGATTATAATAGAGTTTATGATGTTCTTGATAAAATGGGTGTAGGTAAGAATGAACAAAGAGTCTGTGTTCCTTTTGGGGAAGAACCAATGAGAGGACTTTGGCAGTATAAAGTTGGTTGGCCAGAACTTTGGGCAAAAATGACAGGTAGAGTTCCTGGTGCATCAACATCAGAAAAATATTCAAGAACACAATTGTATGGTTTTGGTGGAATAAAACTCCCAAAAGATAAAACATGGAAAGATTGGTTCTATGATAATGTCGCTTTATACGATATTGAACAACAAAAATTTATTCTTTCCAATGTTAGATCAGCAGTTGGAAATCATATAAATCTTGCAAGAAGACCAGTGCCTGATACAACCCCTGATGATATTACAGGATTATCATGGAAAGGTCTTTGTATGATAGCTTTAAGAGGTGATATGAAAGGCAGAAGATTAAGAACAATGTCTAGTCATGCTGACCCTGAAAAGAAAAAACTAATAGATCAAATGAGGTTAAAAGATGAAACAAGGTATTGATAATCAACCAGTAGGAAAAGTCCAATGGGTTGATAGAAACACTCTAAATGCAAACGATTATAATCCAAATTTTGTAGCACCACCAGAATTGCAGTTGCTTAAAACTTCTATTATAGAGGATGGATGGACTCAACCAATAGTAATACTATCAGACAATACAATTGTAGATGGATTCCATAGATGGACACTATCCAAAGACCCTGAAGTATCGCAAATGACAGATGGAAAAGTTCCTGTTGTTGTAGTGGATTTTGATAAGGACCACCGAATGATGTCCACAATAAGACACAATAGAGCTAGAGGTACTCATGCTGTTCTCAAAATGTCAGAAATTGTAAGAAAAATGAAAGAAGATAATCTTCCTGATAAAGAAATTATGGAAAGACTATCTATGGAAGAAGAAGAATTGGAAAGATTGCTAGATAATTCAGGAATGACTATCAGAGGTACAAAAGAAGTAGATGGTTTTGGCAAATCATGGGTGCCTACAGACAAGAAGTAACATTGTAAAGTGTATAGGTCAAAGTCAATTCATCACCAGCTTTTATAGATTTTTTGCTCAATAGATAATATTTATTACCAATCAATTGTTTTTTGCAGTTAGAATCTTCAGAATGATTGATAAACCCTCCCAATGGTGTTCTTACAGGTTTATCTTGATATAAGATATGCGATACACCAAAGACAGTATTTATTTCAATATCTACAGTTGCAAACAATCCTAAACCCTCAATATTAGAAGATTTAATTGTCAAACAATCAGGCAAAGGTCTATAATTTTTCATATAGACCTCTACCATTTCTTTAGGGAGATTTAAACTTTTTTAATATCTAATTTTTCTATGTACTTGATTGCTTCTGAAAGTGTAGGTTCAATAGAATATGATTTATAATTACCATTCATACATCTTCCTAAAAAATCTCTAGGACCATCAACCCATAAAAATACCTCATGATCTCCTGATTCTAACTCACACACCTTATATTCAATCTCATTGTGTTCAACATAAACGATGTCTAATCCTTTTTTCCATCCTGTTACAAAAGCCATTATATTATTCCTCCATTGTTTAAGATTAATGTTAAAAATAAAATTACAATCACGAATTGCATTGTTTCAGATTTAGTCCACATTATTTTCCTCCTTTATTTTTGATTTGATAAACATGATTAATATAGTCTTTGTAAAATCCTCTTTCTAAACTTCTTGCCTCAATTTCCCAAGGCCTTTGGTTGTATGGAATATCCTCTGGTCTTACTGGATCATTATCCATCCATCTTATTGTGATTCTTGAATCTTTTCTATTCCATCTGTATTGCAGTTGATTTTTTGCTTTTTGTCTTACATGAACCATTTCATGTGCTAAAGTTTGCAGTTGAGAATGTAAATCCCTTTTTGCATTCAATACAATCTTAAATTGTCTTTGTCTTTTAGAACCTGTAACTTTCATGTGACAAACTCCAAGAGTATTATTATCTAAAGTAGTTTTTCTAACATCAACTTTCACATTGATAAGATTTGCTAATCTAGTACCCAATATCTTTTTTGCATAAAATTGAGTAGCATGTAATAAGATACTGCACTTATCTTGATTAAATTCGCCTCTAGGTAGAGAAACTCTAACTTTAAATTTACCCATAATAGTCCTCCACTCTGTACTCCTCAACGCCTCTCATTAAATTAATTCCAGTATATTTAGTCAGCTTACCTTTTCTTAAAACATCACACTCTGCTAGACCCAACATGATAAACCAAGTCGGTGTTGCTAAAGCTAGTAAAATAATTATTGTCATTTAATCTCCTTTTTGTTATTCTTAATCTTATCATTATTGGTAATAATTGTCAATAGTTTCTATTAATTATTATTAGATAAATAAGATAGGAAAGACAGTAGTTCCAGGAGGAACATAAGGTAAACATGAGAAGTAGAGCAAAAAAAACGAAATTAGACGATTTAAGTAGATATATTTCCAAGTGTATATATTGCGAAAAAGAAATTTATTCAGATCATTCATTTGTTGCGCTGGTAAAAACATTAGAACCTATCACACATGTTTATGCACACTACCAATGTATGAAAGATAATGATCATAGTAGAGCTGAAGATAAAACATTTGAACAGCACAACTATTGATTGCCTAGATATTATTTGATTTATTTTATATCATAATGTAGAAGTTCGGTAAGAGTTCGGTTAATAGCTTTTAATAATTTCTATGATAGAAAAAGAAACAGAAGAATCCAATAAACATTACGAGTTTTATCTAGTGTATCAAAACATGGGATATAAACGAACACTCAAGAAAGTAGCTGAAGAAGTCCAATTAACAACAAGAGAAATAGAAAAGATTTCATCTAAATATGGTTGGGTATCAAGAGTTAGTAAGTTTGATCAACAACAAGCACAGATAAGATATAACTCTATGAAAACTGAAATGGAGGAAATGGGTAAAAGACAAGGAAGTCATGCCTTACAAATGACATATTCTCTAATAACTCCAGCACAAGAATTATTAAAAAGATTAAAAGAAAAAAAAGAATTAGACTTTGCAAACTTATCAGATGTAGAATTAGTTGCTATAGTTTCAAAGATAGCACATCCTTTTAAAATGCTGACAGAAGTAGAAAGAGTTGCTAAAGGACAAATAACAAGAGAGAACACAAATCAACAAATAAATATAGAAGATGAATTTATCAAAAGAATCGGACAAGACCAAGAATCAGCCGACCTTGCAACTAGATTACTATCAAAAGTTAAAGATAGCGACTAGTCAACCTGGAGGTTTTGCTATGATTTCAAGTAATTTTACTTGGCAGTTTCCAAAGCATTTGCAATATCTAAACACAAAATTATTGCAGGTTGCAAGTGGTAAAATTAAAAGATTAATGATTAATATGCCACCTCAACATGGTAAGTCTGAATTTACATCTAAATATTTTCCTGCATGGTATTTAGCAACACATCCAAGAAATAAATTAATATTAGCATCATATGAAACATCATTCGCTACATCATGGGGTAGGAAAGCAAAAGAAGTATTTGATGAATATGTGCCTAAAATGTATGGGGTAAAAAGAAACCCAGATATAAATGTTCAAGGTAACTGGGAAACAGAACAAGGTGGTGGAATGTATTGTGTTGGTGTTGGTGGGGGTATCACAGGTAGAGGTGCAAATGTTTTTATTATTGATGACCCTGTAAAAAATAACGAACAAGCTATGAGTACAGTATATCGTGATAAAACATTGGATTGGTTTCAGTCAGTAGCAACAACCAGATTATCTCCTGAATCTTCAATTATAATTATTATGACTAGATGGCATGTAGATGATCTTGCTGGAAGATTATTAAAACAAGCTGAAATAGATGGTGATAAGTGGGAAGTGGTAAATCTACCAGCTATTGCAGAACCACAGGACCCTTTGGGTAGAGAAATAGGTGAAGCGTTATGGGAGTCCAGGTATTCTAAAAACATACTAGAAGAAAGAAAAAGAGCAGTTGGTGAATTTTGGTGGTCAGCTATGTATCAACAAAAACCTTTTATAAAAGGAGGCAAGGTATTCAAAGACCCAGTATTCTATGAAAAAGTACCAGATGGAGGTAAAACAATTATTGCAGTAGATTTTGCATACTCTACAAAAACTTATTCAGATTTTTCTGTTGCTGGTGTTGCCAAATATTATGATGGTAAAATTTACATATTAGATGTTTGGAGAGGACAAGTAGAAGCCACACATTTTGCCAGTATATGTAAACAATATCAAGAAACTTATGAATCACCTATATATGCTTATATTGGAGGTACAGAAAAAGGTGTTGTTGATTTTATGATTAAAGAACATAACTTGAATATTATTTCACGACCTGCTAGAAATGATAAGTTTGTAAGAGCACAACCTGTTGCATCTGCCTGGAATGATGGTAGAGTATTAATTCCAAAGAATAAAAATTTTACTAACGCATTCTTACAGGAGATTATGAGTTTTACAGGATTGAATGATGTACACGATGACCAAGTTGATGTTTTATCTACATTATATGATAACTTGCAAACAACAAAAAAAGCATTATGGAGAGTATCATAGATGGCAACAATATTAGATAATATAAAAAATATTTTTAATACTACAGATAAAAAACAATCAGGAAAAAAAGAAGCTCCTGTTGTTTATTATAATAGTTTAGGAACAGATGTAACTTATAAAGCTAGATACGATCAATTAGCTGAAGAAGGCTATCAACAAAACGCAATAGTATACAGATGTATTAATGAAATTGCAAATAGTGCAAGTAGAGTACAAATAAATTTATTTAGAGGCGATCAAGAATTAGATAATCACCCATTACTAGATTTACTTTATAATCCAAGTCCAATGTGTTCTAGTGTAGAATTTTTTCAAGCACTATATGCTTACTTACAAATTTCAGGGAACAGTTATATTCTTTCAGTTGGTGGTGATAGAACACCTCCTACAGAATTATATAATTTAAGACCAGACAGAATTAAAATACAAACAGGTTCAAGAGCTATGCCTACTGCTTATGATTATATTATAGGTGGTCAAACTGTAGAAAGTTATCAGGTAGATCAAGCAACAGGTAACTCAAAAATTAAACATATAAAACTATTTAATCCATTAGATGATTTCTATGGAATGTCACCAATCACATCTGCAAGTATTGATATAGACCAACATAACCTTGCAAATAAACATAATGTAAATTTATTACAAAATGGTGCAAGACCAAGTGGTGCTGTTGTATTTAAACCTAAAGACGAAACAGGCGCACAAGTGCAATTAAGTGATGTACAAAGAAGTCAATTAGTAAATGACATCAATCAAAGATTTGGTGGTACAGGTAATGCAGGGAAACCAATGTTACTAGAGGGTGATTTTGATTGGAAAGAAATGGGACTATCTCCAAAAGATATGGACTTTGCTAGTTTAAAACACATGTCAGCAAAAGATATTGCATTAGTTTATGGTGTACCAAGTCAAATAATTGGAATACCAGACTCACAAACTTATTCTAATTTTGCAGAAGCTAAACTTGCACTATACAATGAAACAATTATTCCCTTATTAGACAGAGTACAATCAGATTTAAACGAGTGGTTATCACCTCAATTTGGTGAAGATTTAGAATTAAGATATAATATAGATTCTATTCCAGCTATGGCAGAACAAAGAAAGCGAGTATTTGAATCTGTTACACAAGGAGTACAAAATGGTATTCTTACAAGAAATGAAGCTAGAGAACAGATGGGTTATGAACCATTAGAGGGTGCAGATAGTTTACTTGTACCAGCAAACTTAATGCCTTTAAATATAGCAGGTGATGAAGAAGAACCAAAAGATGAACCTGATACCAATCCAATGACAGAAGAAGAACAAGAAGAAAGAACACAACAAGAAGAACAAGAAGAAGTACAATTAGACAATGATATGCAAAGTGCTGATGAAGAATTAGATGAAGTCATTAAAGCAGAAAGCGACATTGATACAGTACCAACTGATGGTATGGTTACAGAAGCCAAAAGAGGTATAGAGTGGAGAAAAGAATTTAATAGAGGTGGTACAAGAATAGGTGCTACAAGAGCAAGTCAAATAGTTGCTAAAGAAAAACTATCACCAAGAACAGTTAGAAGAATGAACAGTTTCTTTGCTAGACATGAAGTAGATAAAAGAGCAGAGGGTTTTAGACCTGGTGAAAAAGGTTATCCATCCAATGGTAGAATAGCATGGTCATTATGGGGTGGTGATGCTGGTCAAAGTTGGGCAAAGAAAAAATCAGCACAACTAGATAGAGAAAGAGGAAAGTTTTTAGAAGAAGGTGTAATAGAAGAAAAACAGGTTACAGCCGCAGTTAAAAAAGGATTACAAAACAAAGTAGATAAACACAATGAAAAGCATGGAGATAAAGCTGGTAAAAGAGTTACTTTAAGAATGCTTACTGCTGTATTTAAAAGAGGTATAGGTGCTTACAGAACTAATCCTGGAAGTGTAAGACCAAGTGTAACAAGTGAAGAACAATGGGCATATGCTAGAGTAAATGCTTTTTTATATGCTGTTAGATCAGGGAGATTTAGAGGTGGTAAATTTGACTTAGACTTACTGCCAAGTGGACATCCACTTGCAACATAGGAGTGCAAAGTGTCAAAATTAAAACAATTAACATCAAGACTTTTTATAGAAAAAGATGATGATAATAATCACGAAGTAGTAATAAGAGTTGGTCCAGTCATAAATGAAATGGAAGCTGTAAATATAGCATCATATATTTATGTTACTCAAAATTTAGATGTTACTGAAATAATCAAACCTATTAACACAACTTTACATTAATGATTTATAACGAAAGACAACTTAAAATATTTAAGAATGTAAAAAGAAGAGAGTGGGTCAGACAAAATAGATTAAGAGAACCCTATATCAAACAGTTTACAGGTAGATTAAAAAATTACTTTAATAAATTAGGTAATGGATTAGCTGAAGATTTTAGGTTCGGTTCTACAATAATGTTAGAAATAAGACAAAACAATTCTTTTAATGAGTTAATAAATATATTTAAAATACAATATAGAGTTGTTGCAAATGCTTTTAAAAATAACATGTTAAACAGGGAACAAAATGTTAAAGATTTTGATAGTGATTTTGAATTAGAATTAGAAAGATATATCAATGATAATGTTGCAACTTTAGTTGTAGGTATAAATGATAGTACAAAATTAAAAATACAGAATGTTATTAATAATAGTCTAGGTAATGGTGAGGGTATAAATTCTACTGGTAATGAGTTAAGAAATGCTATAGTAGGAATGGGTATACTTCGTGCTAATTTAATTGCTAGAACAGAAGTACATAGAACTGCTAGTTTTGCCAATGAAATGGTCGCTGAAAACATGGGTATAGCTGGTACTAAAAAAGAATGGGTTGCAGTAGCTGATGGTAGAACAAGAGCCACTCATATACAGGCAACAGGGCAACAAGTAGGTTTAGAAGAACCTTTTATTGTAGGTGGTGATAGATTAAAATATCCAGGTGATCCAGCAGGGTCTCCAGGAGAAACGATAAATTGTCGTTGCGTATCTATTTACACAACGCCAGATTTCTTGTAGAGGTAGTATTATGGAAATAATTATAATTTTTTTTTTAGGTTTAGCATCAGGTATAGCAATTCAAAAGTATATCGGAATTAATAACTTGTTAGACCAATTATGGCAAAAAATAGATCAACATATTATTAGTAGGTTTAGAAAATAATGCCATTAGTAAAACCGAATGATAAAGAAACAAGAGAGGATTTTATGAGTAGATGTATGTCAGATGATAAGACTACTTCTGAATATCCAAAAGCTACTCAAAGATTAGCAGTCTGTAGCACACAATATGAAAATGATAAAAAGGAGAAATACACAATGGATGACATGAAAACAATGGGTGATGCTATTAAAAAACTTACAGATGTTATTTCATCAAAAGAAAAAAAACCAAAAGATGAAATGGAAAAAGAAGCAAGAGCTCAAGATATGTTTAGTAATGAAGAAGATGCTTTAGATAAAGCAAAAGAAATAGGTTGTGTGGGTACACACTCTATGGATAAAAATGGAAAAACAATATTTATGCCATGTAAAACACATGATGCTTATGAAGAAGCAATTAGTAAAGGATATGGTGATGAAGAAGAAGAAGATAAATATCACAAGAAACCCAAAAAGAAAAGTGTTTGTGTTTGTCAAGATGATGGTATTTGTCAATGCGATACAGAAATTAAAAAATTAACTTTTCATTCAGAAGTAAAAGCTAATGATGATAAAGGTACATTTACAGGTTATGGTTCTATATTTGGTAATGAAGATCAAGGTTCTGACATTATGCAAAAAGGTGCATTTACAAAATCTTTAGAACAAAGACCAGCTTCAAAAGTTAAACTTCTATATCAACATAAAACAGATGAACCTATTGGAATATTTGAAAGCATGTATGAAGATGAAAAAGGTTTATTCGTAAAAGGTAGATTAGCAATGGGAACTCAAAAAGGTAGAGAAGCATATGAATTATTAAAGATGGGTGCTTTAGATGGAATGTCTATAGGATTTAGAGCAGACCCTGATAAACAAGGATACAACGAAAATAAGAGAGGAACAAGAACTCTTAAAGAAGTTGATCTAATGGAAATAAGTTTAGTTACATTTCCAATGAATGAACGAGCTTTAATTGAGAATGTTAAAGCAAGTCAAAAAAGTATTCGAGAGTGGGAGAAAATCTTACGAGAGGTAGGAAGTCTTTCTCGGACAGAGGCGAAGATTGGTGCAAAAGCATTATCTGAATCTTTATCACAGCGAGATGCTGGTGATGACAATAAACAGTTAGCAACTTTAATTAATAAAGTAGCTGACATACTTAAACAATAAAACTAAAAGGAAACAATTATGGATAATAATGAAGTAAAATCTGCAGTTGAAACTCTTGGTAAAACTTTTGAGTCTTTCAAAGAAACTAACGATGAAAGATTAAAACAGATTGAAGCTAAAGGAAGCTCTGATCCTATCACAGAAGAAAAACTATCAAAAATTGAAAAAGATTTAGATAGAGTTGCTGATATGGAAAAGAATATGAAAGTAGCATCTGAATCTCAAAAAGCAAATCAAGAAGCAATGGCAAGATTAGAGACTATTGTATCAAGACCAGACTTTGGAAAAGGTTCACCAGTTGAATCAAAACAAAGACAAGTATTTGATAAATGGATGAGAAAAGGTAAAGAAAACTTATCACCTGATGAAGTTAAAGTTTTAACTGTGTCTAATGATAACACTGCTGGTTATTTAGCTCCACCTGAATATGTGAGAGAAATAATCAAAGGTATTATTGAATTTAGCCCAGTAAGATCAGTAGCTAGAGTTAGATCAACTGGACAAAGAAGTATTCAAGTTCCAAAAAGAACTGGTACATTCTCTGCCGAGTGGGTAGCTGAACAAGGTACAAGATCAGAAACTGCAGGATATGCTGTTGGTTTGGAAGAAATTCCAGCTCACGAGTTATATGCTTTAGTAGATATTTCTGAACAAGAACTTGAAGATTCAGTTTTCAATTTAGAAGCAGAAATGAATGCAGAGTTTGTAGAGCAATTTGCAAAAGCTGAAGGAAACGCATTTATTTCAGGTAACTCTGTTGGAAAACCTCAAGGTTTAATTAATAATGCAGGTAATAATATAACTACAGCGGCTAATGATGCTCTTGCAGCAGATGACTTGATTGGTGCGGCACACAATATTAAATCTGAGTACATGAGAAATGCAACTTGGATGTTTAATAGATCAACTCTTTCAACAATTAGAAAATTGAAAGATTCAAGTGGCCAATACTTATTCCAACCAGGACTTTACCAAATGGGTGTAGGTTCAAGTTTACTTGGACATCCAATTGTTGAAGCATCTGACTTAGCTGATATTGCTGATGGAACTAAACCAGTTCTTTTCGGTGATTACAGAAGAGGATATATGATTGTTGATAGAGTTTCTTTATCAATTATGAGAGATCCTTTCACACAAGCATCTGCTGGTAATGTAAGATACATTGCTAGAAGACGTGTTGGTGGACAAGTTATATTACCTGAAGCAATAACAACAATTACTATTCAGTAATTATAATTTATAGGAGAATATAAAATGTCAATATACGATGGAAAAAGTGGAATAGCGATTGATGAATCATTGAACGCTATTGTAAAAGCAGCAGACACTAACTGTACTGGTGTTGATTCTAATGGTTTTTCTACAGTAACTCACGTAGTTAATGTAGGAGCTCCTGGAATCACATTTAGTGGAACTAATAAAGTTGAGATTGAATTAGAACATTCTGATGACAATTCAACTTTTACAGATGTAACATCTAATACAGATGTTGTAGGTGGAACTGTAGGTACTAATGGTCTATGGCAAACTATTGATGCTAATGGCGACTGTAATGCAGTTTATGCTATTGGTTATGTAGGTGGCAAAAGATACTCAAGAGTAGTTTTAAACTATTCTGGTACGCATGGAACTGGTACTATATTTGGTGTAGTTGGTGTGAAAGGGAGACCTCTTTCTGCTCCAACTGATAGCCAAGCTAATCAATAATAAATAAAATTTGAGGGGGATTTTACCTTTTGGTATTTCCCCCTTGAAAATAGAAATTTAAAAAGGAGTACATATGAAAATAAAAATGAAAGTAGATCATGTTGCAAAAGCTGACGATCTTGGTGGATCAACTATGGTTTATAAGAAAGATCAAGAATATACTTTTGATACAGAGTGGCAAATGAAATTAGGAACTAAATGGATTGATAGAGGAATTGCAGAAAAAGCAGTTTCTAAAACAGAAAAAAAAATAGTAGAACCTAAAGAAACAAAAGTTAAAAAAATTCTTAAAAAAGTAATGGGCAAGAAGAAATAGTAATTAGAGATTAAAATGTCAGGACTTAAAATTGATACAGCTTGGACTACATCAGCAGTTGCTACTTCTGAACAAAAGTCTTTTATGCGTGTTGATTTTAGCGATGATGATACATTAATTGCTGAACTAATCAAAGCTTCACAAAATGTAATAGAAACATATATCAATAGAGCTATTACAACTCAAACATTAAGTCTTTTTTTAGATAGACTACCTTTCTATAGCGATCTTAAATTACAAGAGGGAATATTTACAGCTCCTGATTTAGAGTACAATTCTAATTTTATTGTATTACCTAAACCACCAGTAGCTTCTGTTACGCATGTTAAATATTATGACAATGACAACAATGCCTCTACTTTTGCATCATCAAATTATTATGTAGATATTATAAGTGAACAAGCTAGAGTTGTTCTTAAAACTGGTTCTAGTTGGCCTACAGTATCAGAAACAAGAAATGCAAACGCATATGAAATAAAATATGTTGCTGGTTATGGTGGAGCAAGTGATGTTCCTGAACCAATAGTACAAGCAATTAAATTATTGACTACACATCTTTATGAAAACAGAGAAGCTGTTACAAGTTTATCTGTAAATGCAATACCTTACACAATAGGTGCCTTATTACAGCCATACAAAGTACAAAGATTAAACAGTATATTAGGAGGATAGCATGAGTGGTGTTTCGCCTGTAGGTAAATTAAGAAACAAAATTACTATCCAAAACAATGTATTGTCTGCAGACGCATATGGTGGATTTACTAGAGCTAATACAACTTTTATTACAGCTTTTGCACAAATTAAACCAAAATCAGCAAAACAAGTATTTAATGAACAAAGTGGTGAGAAAATAAATAATCCACAAGATTTTGAATTTACAATTAGATATAGAGCAAACATATCAACAGCTATGAGAATATTATTTGGTTCAAGAACATTTGATATTAAAAGTATAGAGAATGACAATGAGTATGATAGATATATCAAATTAGTAGCAACAGAAAATGTAGGTAATTAATGAATATTAAGTTTCAATTTACAGGTGTAGAAAAAGCAGTAGAAGCTCTTGAAAAAGTAAAAGAAGATTTAGAAAATAATATGCAAGAAGTATTACTAGGTGGTGGACAATTAATTAGAGGTGAAGCTATAAGAAGTATTCAACAAGGTGCTAAATCAGGAAAAACTTATAAAAAATATAACCCAACAAGAACACATAAAGCATCAGCACCTGGAGAAGCACCAGCAAGTGATACAGGTTTTCTAGTAAGCAATATAAGAGTTAAAGACCAAAAAGATTTTGTAGAGGTTAGAAGCGAAGCATCATACAGTAAATTTTTAGAATATGGAACAAGTAAAATGTTAGCAAGACCATTTATGTTTCCAGCTTCAGAAAAAAGCAAACCTAAAATAGCAGAAATATTATTTCAAAAAATTAAACAAAGTTTAGATAAGTTTGGTAAATAATGAGTGATCACAGTTTAGAACTACAGAAATCAATTTTTAATGCTTTAGATGGTGATTCTACTCTACAGAATTTAGTTACAGATGTGTATGATTTCGTTCCTGAAAATACAGCTTTTCCTTATGTAAAGGTAGGGGAGGAAACATCTTTGGATAATGGCACAAAAACATTGCAAGGTAATGAACATACTCTTGTCATTCATACTTTTTCAAGGTATAGAGGAAGTAAGGAAGTTAAAGAAATTATGAGCAGAATTTATGCTTTGTTACATGAGAGTAGTTTAAGTGTTACAGGAGCAAGTCTTGTTAATTTAAGATTTGAATTTTCTGATGTAATTAAAGAAAATGATGGCTTGACATCGCATGGTTTACAGCGATTTAGAGCTATAGTTTATGATAATTAAAATAAAATAAATAAGGAGAAAATAAAATGGCAGTACAAAAAGGAAGTAGCTTTTTATTAAAAGACAACAGCACAGGAACTCCAGCAACTATAGGTGGACTAAGAAGTACATCTATGAGTATCAATGGAGAAATGGTTGATGTTACAACTAAAGATTCAAACGCATTCGTTACAAGTGGAAATGATAAAGCAAGAGATTTATTACAAGGTGGTGGAATTAGAAGTATGTCAATATCAGCAAGTGGAGTATTCACAGATTCATCAACAGAAAACATTTTAAGAGGTTTTGCGTTTGATGGAGCAATACAAAATTATGATTTAGTTTTTGGTGATGGTTCTAAAATAGCTGGTGCTTTTTTAATAACAAGTTACGAAAGAGCTGGTGAGTATAATGGTGAAGAAACATATTCTGTAACATTAGAATCACACAATACAATAACTTACACAGATGCGTAATTATGGTTGAATGGACAAATGGTTGGAAAGTGATAAACTTTGAATTAAATGGCGATCAACATCATGGATTTATAAAAGTAACTAAATTAAAATATATAGTTATTGAATGCAATAAAGATGTTGATTGTCGTCCATTAGATAAAATAACTCTTAATGGAAATGATAATCTTATAGTGCAAAAATTAGTTACTTTTGAAAGTAGAGCAGAAATTCATTGTATAGAAGATAGCAATGGAGAGTTGAAAAAATCAATAACAACAAAGAAAAAACTAAAAAAAGCACTAGGAGATGATGATGAACAAATACAAGGGTGAAATCAGTCGTAAGTTTGGTGATAAAGAAAGAACATTTAGACTTACTTTTGACAATATAGTTAATATAGAACACAGAACAGGGAAGTCTGTAATGGATGTAGCTAGATCAATTGCAGAACAAAAATTCTCTTTAAGCGATATATCGGTTATTTTGCATGAGGGTCTATTAGGAGCAAAAGGTAAGTATACACATGTTGCAGTTGGTGATATGATAATACAAACTGGTTTAACAACTTCTGCAGTAACAGCAGGAGAAGTTTTAGGTACAATCTTTGCTGGGGAAGACGAAGACTCCCCAAAAGCAGAGGTGGAGAATCAAGAAGCTATTACCCCATCCAAGACTATCTAGAGATTGGATTAGGATTTCTCCATATGACACCTGAAACCTTTTGGGGTTGTAGTGTTAAAGAATTTATGTCTGCTATGGAGGGCTACAGTATGAAAGTAAATAAAGGAAAAAAAGCTCAACCAGTATTAAGGGATGAGTTAAATGATTTAATGAGGAGATTCCCTGACTAATGGCAAATCAAGCAACAATAACAGTAGAATTAAGAACTAAATCAGAAGAATTTGAAAGAAAGTTTAAGAAAGCTACAGATACAGTTAAAAAAAATACAGAAAAGGTATCCAAAGCAACTAAAAAAGCTGGAACTGCAGCAGGACAATTTCAAGATAAATTTAGAAGAGCCTCTCAATCAATAGCGGCAATACAAGGACCATTAGGACCAGTAGCAGGTAGGCTTACTTCACTAGGAACTATTATAGGTAATGTTGGAATCACAACAGCAGTAGCAACATTATCGGTTGCGGCTTTGGCATTTGGTTTAGGAAAAGCTGTAGGTGCCGCTTCTAAAGCAGAAAGACAATTTAAAAAATTAGAGGGTATATTAAAAGCAACTGGTCATTCAGCAGGTTTAACTTTATTAGAAATAGAAGAACTAGCACAAGACATAGGAATTAATACTTTAGCTAGTACACAAGAAATTAGAGATGCGGCAGGTATATTATTAACTTTTAAATCAATAACTGGTGATACATTTAGAGAAGCTTTAGAACTATCACAAGATTTAGCTGAAATAGGATTTGGTAGTGCTAAAAGTGCGGCAATGCAATTAGGTAAAGCATTAGAAGAACCTGAAATAGGTTTATCAGCATTAAGACGAGTTGGTGTTTCTTTTACTGAAGATCAAAAAGAACAAATTAAAACATTAGATTTTGTAGGTGAAAAACTTAAAGCACAAACAGTTTTATTATCAGCTTTAAAAGGTCAAATAGAAGATACAGGTAAAGAAGCGGCAGGTGGTTTAGCTGGACAAATGGATACTCTTAACGAAGAATTTACATTATTTATAGAAAACAACGCACTTACAGCAGGAGTTCTTAAACTTGTAACTGTTTTAATGTCAGGACTTAACGCATTATTTGGTACTTTTGAAGGAAAATTAAGAGGTTTAAATGAAATTGAATTAGAGGAACAATTAGCAGGTATTAATAAGCAAATAGAAATACAAACTAAAAATTTAAAAGCTATGGAATTTAGCTTGGAAGATACATTTAGAATAGAACAAAAAATAGCAAATTTAGAAGCAAAAGCATTAATTATTAAAGAAAAACTAAATAAAAATGATGAGAGCAAAGCACGAATAGAAAAAAGAAATAATGAAATTTTAAAAGAAAAATCTAAATTAACAAAACTACAAGAAGATTTAAGTGCAAAAGCACTATTAGCTTCTGAAAGAGAAATAGAAGATTTAGGTAAAACAGAAGTAGAATTAAGAAAACTTGCTATGACAAGAAAGATAGAAGACGCACTTTTATCAAAAAAAATTAAAGATCAAAAGGTTATAGATGATGCTATAGAATCAGAATTAGCAAATATAGATGCTTTAGCAGAAAAAACACAAAGATTAGCTGATATACAAAAAGCTCTAGATGGTATTGGTGATGGTGTAGCAAAGACATTTGAAAAAACTGGTAATAAAATATTTGATGCTTTTGCTAGAGGCGAAACAGGTGCTTTAAAATTTAAAGATATTTTAAGAGAAGTATTAATAGATATTCAAAAAACATTATTCCAGGTTTTAGTAATGGATAGAATTACAAAAGCTATAAGAGAGGGAATATCAGGAAGTGGTGGTCTTTCAGGTTTTGTTGGTAGTTTATTTACAAGTGGTGGTGGAGATTTATCATCTACAATGGGAAGCACAGCATCAGGTGGTAGTGTACAACAGTCAGGTGTTCCTAGAATGGTTGGTGAGAGAGGACCAGAGTTATTTGTTCCTGG
>Ga0115566_10001253_pt1 | contig 21890 bp, 10 predicted proteins | sample COGITO_mtgs_1204_3_FD_87173 | JGI IMG/M metagenome (GOLD analysis project Ga0115566, IMG submission 87173) | Pelagic marine microbial communities from North Sea - COGITO_mtgs_120405 | ecosystem: Environmental > Aquatic > Marine > Epipelagic | place: Germany:Helgoland, sampling site Kabeltonne...
AAGAAGAAGAAGAAGAAGAAGAAAGTAAAGCGAGGAAGAATGAAGATAATTGTCATCAGTGGAACCTCCGCTGGGGTTGGTAAAACCACTCTGGCCATAGGTCTCATGGCAGCTTTAGAACAAAGAGGATTACGAGTGCAAGCGTTTAAAGTTGGACCGGATTTTAACGATCCTTTAAGACACGAACGAGCGATTAACCGACCATCACATTCTTTGGATGGTATCATGTTGACAAAAGAATATAACATATCGACCGTAGCTAAATTTTCGAGCGAGTGCGACGTGGCCATTGTCGATGGTCTCGATGGGTTATTCGATGGATACGATCCAAACTCTGAAAACGGTTCCACCGCGCAAATGGCAAAGTGGCTGAAAGCTCCGGTTATATTAGTGTGCGATTGTGACTCAATGGCACGATCGATAGCCGCAGTTACGAGAGGATACCAAGAATTTGATACCGAACTCTCGATTGCGGGTGTTGTGTTCAATAAAGTAGGATCTTTACAACACGCGAAACGATTGTCGGAATCGATGAAATCGTCGAATGTAAACGTGGTCATGTGCGGGGCGGTTCCCAAGGACACAAACTTACTCGTCATGAATGGGAACGCTCCATCGTCCTTGCCATCATCTAACGAGTATGGTGGACTCCACAATAGTACCAACAATAATTCCTCGGGTTCATTCACCGGCGATGGATCCCCGAAGACACCATCGTCGACGGAGGATTTCCAAAATCCGTCGGCGTCATATTACAACAATAACAACAACAACAATCATCATTACCATCATCATTTGAACGGTAATGGGCCGCAGCACGGCGCGTCACCGAATTCCAAAGAGTCCATCGCTTTGAAAATGCAAAAGATCGCAAAGGTATTTGAAAATACCGTCGATATAGATGCAATTTTAGCGTTAGCAAAAGATTTTTCCATCGCGGAATTCATTTCGGACGATACAAACTTCAACGAAACTTTGTTGACGTGCGCAACTTCGTCAACTTATGGCGGCCGATCCTCCAGTCCAGCGCATACGATGGTTGCCAGCAGTAGTAGTAGTGCTAATAGTAAAAGTAGAAGAGACGCGGAGAATATGCTCGCGAGCCCCACGAAAACGATACGGCCAGACGGAAGAGTACGCGTCGCAGTTGCGAGAGACGATGCTTTTTGCTTTTTTTACCCAGAGAATCTGAATTTGTTAGAACGCGCCGGCGCAGAACTAGTATTTTTTAGTCCAGTTGCCGGTGACGAGCTTCCGAGAGGCATCGCAGGCGTTATATTTCCCGGTGGTTATCCCGAGTGCCACGCAGATGCGTTGACGAATAACCGCCCTTTACGCATGGGAGTCACCGCCTTTGCTTCCGCGGGAGGCGTAGTTTATGGCGAGAGCGGTGGTTTGATGTTTTTGAGCCAATCGCTGACGTCATCCGATTCATCGAAACCTAGGTATATGTGTGGATTAGCTCCGTTTGCGACGAGATTCGCGCGAACGGAAACTCGAGGGTATTTAGACGTCAGAATTAGTATTGGTAATCCACTTTTCCCTCCTGGAGAAGTTGCGCGAGGGCAAAGAGTACATCACTACGAAATTGTTGGTGAAATTCCGCAAAAGATCAGGTCACAAGACGATACGAATTCTCCTATTTCTGGATGGAGAGCAACTTATGATGTGAAGCCGTCTTCAGTGGAGGACGATAGAACTCAGAACGATTATGGAGATGGAGTTGGTGGAAGTGCATCCGAGAAGAATAGTAATTTTAACAGCGGGTCGAATTCGTCAGTCTCGCTTGAACGAACGTTTTCGAACTCTTCCTCGACGAGTGCAACCATGATTGATAATACCAACAATACTAGTGGTGTTGCCACCACCAGCGGTGGAAATAAGAACATGCGAGAAGGATTTGCTTGGAATAACGTGTTGGTATCTAACGTTCACTTACATTTTGGAGGGAATCCAACGTTTGCGACATCTTTCGTGAAGTCGTGCAAATCTGTGAAAGCGGAAGCTACGATCGCCGCCCAAAAAGCAGCAACCGCGGCGAAGCGGTTGGCTTTGGAAGAAGACGTGGTGAACGAAATTAGAAGTTTAAGGAATGGAGGAAGACCCTCGATGAACGATCTGAACAATTACGCCGGAGGAACTTCTAACACCGTCGCCATGAGGAGCGATTTGTACGGTGTAGTTGGTGGTGGCGGTGGTAAGCCGCCGATGATAAAGCGGAGGGATTCAGAGCACGACTTGTCTAGAGTTCCAAACGATCGTTATAAAGCAGCTGGGCATTCCAGAAGGTTATCTTCCGGAGATATGGATTTGGGAGGAACTGGTGAGTTTGGGATATCTCCGAGCCGTGCCGGTAATGCTGGCGGTCCGTTCGCCAACCATCAGGCCACTTTGACTGAAGTCCAAAATAATCTCTCCGGAGCTTTTAATATGTTTAAGTCAAGATCGATGAATTTGCTCGCGCAAGCCACGGGATCTCATAAGCAAGACATATCCATGCGATCGAACGCGAGCTTTGGGTCGTTACACAGAATTCATTCCCAAGCTGATTTTTTGAACGAGAAAGAGGTGAGTTCGAGAAGTAATTTTGGTACATCGGGAGAAGACGCTTATAACTCCATGAAACGCGGTCATTATCACGCGCCTGCGCTTGTGAAAGTTCCAGAACCTGATTCGGAGGGATATATTTGTAGTCTTTCGCCAGCCGCCACGGAGATGGTGTACGCCCTCGGCTTGGAACATAGGCTCGTCGGCATCACTTCAGACTGCGATTATCCAAAAGGTGTGCAAAGAGCGCATTCAGTCATGACCTCTTCGCGCTCGATAAATGAAACGGGGAATGGAAAGTCTAACTTTCTCGGCGGTGATTCTTCGAACAAGTCCACGCACTCGAGCTCGGGATATGGATCTTCGCACCGAGGCGACGCTTCCGGGCATTCCGGGCCAAACAACATGGAAATAAACATAAACATGTTGAGAAGCTCAAACGCGAAGATCATTCTTGCTCCTGACGTTTGTGAATCATGCTTGGACGAATTCGTTGATCCCAGAAGTACGGCTTGGGCAATTCGCGAAGCTCGTGCGTGGAGAGAACACATTCAAGATTCCGCGCACTCGAACAACTCCGAATTCATGGGACATCGTGCAGACGAGTCGGAAGATAACGACATGAAAGGCGTTTTACCCATCGCTCCGCACACATTGACGGATGTTTTTGAGATTATGCTTCAGATTGGTAACGCAGCGAGTCAAGATTTTGCGGCTGAACGCGCGGTAAAACTCCTACGCGATCGATTACGACGCGTTGCTTTGAAAGTCGCGCCCGGGTTCGACAGGCGTCCTCGCGTCGTTTCTTTAGAGGCGTGCAAACCTCTCATCAGCGGCGGGCATTGGCTCCCAGAAATGAAGATGATTGCGGGAGGAATCGATGAGCTGCAAGAACCAGGAGCACCAGCGGAGGCTCTCAGGTGGGAACGCGTATTAGAACATCAACCGGACGTGCTATTGATAAATTTCGAAGGCTCTTTCGAGAAGACGTTGGAGAAGGTTGAAGTTTTAGCTTCGCAACCGGGTTGGTGGAATTTGAATGCGGTAAAGAACCGAGAGGTATACATTTTGAACAACAAAATATTCTCTAGGCCAGGTCCAAGATTAGTCGATGGAGTTGAAATGTTGGCTAGAATTTTTCACCCCGATCTCATCGAGGAACCTTTGGTTGAAGGAATGTGTCTGAAGCTCAACCTCGAGGCTGGAAAGAAAGTTCGTCCGGGACGGCTTCGAAACTTTTTTTCTTCGTTTCATTAGGAGAAAAATCACTAGAGGTTTAGACAAAAGATAGACTTTAGAGCTTGTGAAAACGAATACGCTGCTTTGTTCTGTGTTCTTTTTTTCTTTTGTGGTTCGTTTTGTTCTGATTAAAATAAAGCTTCACTAGATGCGTCGGCTTCGAGCTTAAATCCGCCCTCCGCGACAACTTTTTCTAACATTTCACCCTTTTCATCGCTTAAGCCCAACACTGTTCTCAATGCCTTCAGTTCGGTAGGATCCTTGACTTCGCTTGCATAGACTGAGTACACGTCGAAGAGCTCGCTCTCAACCGGCCAGTTCAAGTTTTGCGAATCCGGCGCCAACGCTTGTGCGGCGACCAAGTTTCTGCAACTCTTCATCACGTTTTGTGCATCTTTCTGTCTCAACACGGCAACTGCTTGAACCATTTGCGATTTCTTCTTTTCGTTCGCGATTTTGACGAGTTCTTTATCCGCCGTCTCTTGCTCGAGACCTAAATCTTGGACGAGAGTCTTGGAAATTTCCTCGATCTCACCCATGCCTTCACCGGAAGTCAGCTTGCGCTCGACGTTCTTCTTGAAGAGATCCACTCGTCTCGTCAACGGAATTTGCTTCGCGAGTTCAACGCCATCTTCCGCCATCTTTCGAATATCCTTCGCGGATAATGAGCCGCTATTGATTTGTGTGGACAAACCAGACATCATTCTATTTGCAGTAATACCTTTGATAATTTTTTGAGCTTCTTCGTCCGGCATATTGAGTTGCTTTTGGACCTCCTTGAGCTTCTCGGCGCGTGCCGCGGTCAAACCTTGGTTATCGCTTAACATCTGTTCAGCTTGCGCTCTGAACGCCTTATCGGACAAGCCTTTGTGCACTTCACCAATCTCCATCATGTTCAATCCTAAGATTTCGCCCAACTGTTGTAAACGAGTAAACTCGGACTGGTCGCGCTCAATCGTGATGCGCACGCCCATCGGCGCGCTCACTTGATCGCCTTGCATGCAAAACATGAGGTAATCTTTGTACATGGCTTTTCTAGTGACGTCATCCAACTCCTTCTCGAGCGTGATTTCTTTTTGTGTGGGCGGTTTCTCGATCTTGGCTTCGAATTTTTCCTCTTCTTTTGGTTTTTCTTCTTCTTTGGGAGCTTCCGGAGTCGATTCAGAATCGGAAGAAGACTGGGCAGCAGCTCGCTGCGCGCGGAACCTCGCCGCAATATCTTCCGGCTCAGCAGCAGCTTTCTCAGCAGCTTCGGCCTCGGCTTTGGCCTTAGCCTCCGCTTCAGCCTTGGCCTTCTCTTCGGCTTCCTCCTTCGCGGCAGCTTCTTGGGCCTCCTTCATGAGTTTCGCCAACTCTTCCGCGGCAGCTTCCGCTTTCCCCTTGGTCACGTCGTTAACCAACGGCGTGATGACACCCTCGTTGAAGTATACCATTCTTCTGATTTCTTTCATTTGGTCCACTTTGTTCGATTTGGTTTTGGAATCCTTTATGTATCCCATGAACGCTCTCTTCGCTTCTTGGCCTAAGACGTCAAGCGCGAGCTCGTCTGAAATTCTCACATTTTCTCTCGTTTTGCGAACTCTCCCTCTCAACTCGTCGTTGAAGGACTCCGTCGGCACCGCCAACGCAGTTTTGCACGCCATGCGAAAGATTTCTCCTTGCACTTCTCGTTCGCACTGATCGACAACTTTTTGCGGAATGCACAATAATTTTCGCACTCTCTTGGCTTCATCGGCGCCCTCATCCGAGAGAACCTTGTCTTTCAACAACGTCTCTAACTTGGCGCGATAGTTTTCGCTGTGAATACTTTCGGCAACTTCTGGAGGAAATTGTAAAGCTTCGCACATGGATTGCAAAACTTTCGCTGGCGACTCTGTAGATTCTAGTTTTCCAGACTTGACTGCGTCTCTCAACGACAATCTGTATGCCTTCGTTGTCGCTTCTAATGTGATGGCATCTGCCTCCTTGTTACCTAAGCCAAAGACTAATCGCAGTTTACCAAGTTTAGCCGAAGACACTTGCGAGAGTTCGCCGCCTTTCACTTTTTGCTCGACGAAAATCTTAAATAATTCTTTCAATTCGTTGATTTTGGTATCGGCGTCGTACTCGCCGCCAAACAAAGTCACCGGGCCGACACCCGGGCAAGCGCTCGAAGTTACCTCAAGACGACCGTTGTAATCTAAAATGCTCTCAATTTTCTTCTCAACCGTATCGACATCACGCGCTGATCCTCTTTGCTTGGCAATTTCAGAGGCAGATTCGACGATTTCAACCACGTGCGCTCTCGCCTCGGATTGCACAATTTCACCGGCAATATCGTCCGATAACAACAAATCACCATTGGCGTACTCTTTCGCTTCTGCTAAGCCATTCGCATCTACGTTTGCGACGGCTCCATTATCGACTAAAAATGTGCGAAACAATTGACTCGCGTTGTCTTTAAGCGCGAGCGCGACTTGCGCGTCAGTCACGCGAAAAACGCGTCTCCACGGCAACATAAATCGCGCCTTCTCTTCGCCAAAAGTCATCTGCGAGATGTAGACTAACTTTTGAAACTCTACTCTCGACTCGAGCTCGGTATCTTTATCGCCCAACTCTATGCGTTTGCGGTATAATCTTCTCCCGACTTCCAAGTGTGCCTGCGCAGCTTCTGAGTCTTCCAATCCTAAAGTTTCGCGAAACTGTCGCAAAGCTTCCGGCTCCCAACCTTTGACCGGCGCATCTCCCATAGGAATCAACGACGACAAGTACGCGTCGTACAAACCGCAGATTTCTCTCGGGCATTGAGTGCCAATGTTATTAATCCCAAACCTTTGCCCAACCGCTTGAACTTCCGAGGCGTCGACCGACAACGGGTTCCGGTTGTTCAACTCGTTCCACAACGCCTTCGGGGCCGCAGTGAAACGTTTCTTATCCACGAGAGAGGCGCCGTATGCGGCACCAGCGCCGGCGACTAAAGCCGTCCCGGTTTTCACGACGGCATTCTTAGTAGCGCTACCCAAAGCACCCCCAGTGGCGGTCGCTAAAGAGACCCCGGCGACGTACGTTGCTATTCTGACGGGCGTTTGCAACTTTGACATGACGGACTCGACTTGGTCGAGTTCGATTTCGAACGAAAACGGCGAAGGTTGATCCTATTTTTATTAGTAGTACATAGTAGTATTGAAAAGGATGACGAGAAGAATTGGAGCGGGAGAGAATGAGAATAGTCGTCAGTTTGGCAGCAGTCGCAGCGAGAGACGACGAGGAAGAAGACGAAGAAGAGGAAGAGGAACCTCCTCCTCGAGTGCGAAACCCGCGAAAAGATAAAATGCACAACAGTCGCTTTCTCAACCAAAACCGCCGTCAAAGAGAGATAAAAAAAAATAAGCGTAAAACAAAGGTGTGCAATTTTTTTCCGTACCTCGGGCGGAACCGGTTTACCCGCGATCGCGTTCGATAAAACGCGCGACCGAATTAACTTTGGTGTTTTCCTAGCGCGTATTTTCGACGTCACGAGTGCATTTGACTGCGTGTGAATTCCAAAAGTCGCTGCTGCAGCGCACGAATTGGCTAACATGATGATGCGTTTTGATGGTTCTGTGCCTTTTTTTGAGGAAAGTTGTGTTCAGGTTTCTTCTTTTGCTCGAAAAAAGAGCTTTTTCTCTCTCTCTCGTTTTTGCCGTCAATAAAAAAAGCTTGTTTTCCAATTTTTATCCATCAGAGAGATATTCTCCTCCCACCCCTACCCCCTTGAAATACTATCATAGGACCCAAAGGTTTCAAGACTATAAACTACGCACCATCGTCGCGAAAAGATGATGACAATGACTTCTTCTCTGTCGTCTTCTCTGTCGTCTCTGTCAGCGACGATGAAAAAGCAACAACAACAACAACAACAAAAGAAAAAGAAAAATTTAGCTTTCCCGTCGATAAAAGATACCAACAGATATCATCGGAGAAGAGGAGGAGAAATTAGTGTCGCCGCTTGTGCGACGCAACCCCGAGGACGAGGAGAAGAAGCAGGAGCAGAAAAGAGAGAAATAAATACGAATAATAAGAATAATCTCAATAATAAGGAGTATAGTTTTAACGCGAGCCGCAGAAGTAATAAACTCAACCAATCTTCAAAATTAACTTCTCGTGGGAAAAGCGTGATTATGCACTCTGGTGGTGGTGGCTTTTCCTTGTCCAAGTTGACGTCTGTTTTGAAGAAGAAGACGCAATCGGACTTTGACAGAGTGATTTCAGGAACCTCAAAAACCAGAGAGAAATTGTCGTATATGGACGAAATCTTAGGCTTGTGGCGATTGGAAGATTTGGACGATACTTTAGACGACTTGGAGGAGACGTTGTTATCGGTGGATTTTGGACCAAAGACGGCGGGAAAAGTTTTAGATACCATCCGCGAGCTCGTGGAAGACGGGAAGATTAAAACTGGTGAGGATTGTAAGCGAGCGCTAAAAGAAACCATCGTAAACATTCTCGTTAACGATGGAGGTGATCCGACGAAAATGAACGTTTCCGATGACGAGAAGATTCCGACTTGCGTTCTTATCATTGGCGTGAACGGCGGAGGGAAGACGACGACGATTGGAAAGTTATCGAACTGGTATAAAAACGCTGGCGCGAAAGTGATGATGGTGCCGGGTGATACGTTTCGTGCGGCTGCTGCGGAGCAGTTACAAACTTGGGCAGATCGCACGGGGGCGATTATGTCAAAGAGTCCGCCAAACACAAAACCTGGAGCGGTTTCGTACAAGGCGGTGGATGAAGCAATTGCTATGGGTGATATCGATGTTATTTTAGCGGACACTTCAGGAAGACTGCACACGAACTTGGATCTGATGGACGAACTCGTCGGCGTGAAGAGTTCGATTAAAAAAAGAGAACCCTCGATGCCGCACGAAGTGTTGTTAGTCTTGGACGGTACGACTGGTTTAAATATGTTGAATCAAGCGAGAGAGTTTGGTCAACAATTGGGCGTGACCGGGATTATTTTAACAAAATTGGATGGCACCGCGAGAGGAGGCGCAGTCATCTCCGTCGTCGACGAGATGAAAATTCCGGTGAAATTTGTCGGCGTTGGAGAAACCATGGAAGATTTACAAGTTTTTGAACCGCTTTCGTTCGTCGACGCGTTGTTTCCGGAGGAGGAGGCGGGGGACGCATAAAAAATATCTTATTAAAAGTTTCTCGCGCGCGTGTTCTTAAAATAGAATGAGTATTTATCTTTTATATATATATAATATTATCCCTCTCTACACCACATTTACGCACGCTGTTACTGTTAATGTTTTTGCTTTTGTTGCTGTTCGCGAACAAAAATTTACATCAAGGACTTCGCCGCAGCAACCATCGCATCGGCGGTGATGCCGAACTCTTTGTAGATAGTCGGGGCCGGGGCGGAGGCGCCGAAGCCATCTCTGCCGATGGATTTGACCGCGTATTTAGCCCAGCCAAAGGTGGAGGCAGCTTCGATGGAGACTCTGCACTTGCAGTCGGACGGGATGAGCGACTCTCTGTACGCATCACCTTGTTCTTCGAACAATTCCCAGCACGGCATGGAGACGACACGAACCTTCTTGCCTTCCGCGGCGAGCTTCTCGCCAGCAATGCACGCCAACTCCAATTCAGTACCCGTACCCATCAAGACGCAGTCAACCGGTTTACCGGCGGCTTCACCTTGGACGACGTACGCACCCTTTGCGACGCCTTCTTTCGTGGTACCCGCCAAGTTCGGAACAACTTGTCTGGACAAGGCCAAAGTCGTCGGTCTCTTGTTGGCGGCACCTTCAACGGCGATCTTGTACGCACCCATGGTTTCGTTACCATCGGCCGGACGCATCATAAGCATACCCGGCATGGCTCTGTAAGAGGCCAAGTGCTCAATCGGCTGGTGAGTCGGTCCGTCTTCCCCGACGCCAATGGAATCGTGGGTCATGACGTAGATGGTGCCGGCGCCAGACAAGGCGGCGACTCTCATCGCGGATCTGCAGTAATCGGAGAAGATAAAGAAGGTCGCGCAATAGGAGATGAAACCCGGCGCGTACAACGCAATACCGTTGGCGATAGCCGCCATACCGTGTTCACGGACGCCATATCTGATATTGCGTTCCGCCGGCGTGTCCTTTTGGAAGTCACCAAATTGCTTCATCAAGGTCATGTTGGACGGAGCAAGATCGGCGGAACCGCCAACAAAGCCCGGAATGGCACCACCCAAAGCGTTCAAGGCAGTTTGGGAGTGAATTCTGGTCGCGACGCCCTTGTCTTCCGGCGTGAACGACGGCAAAGAGTCAGCCCAGCCAGCCGGCAACTTACCGGTGGTGATGGATTGGTACTCAGCGTAGTCTTCCGGGTACTTGGAAGCGTACGCGGACTCGACCTTCTTCCATTCGGCTTGCAATTCCGCACCCTTGGCGCTGCAGTCCATGGCCTTTTGAACGGCTTCTGGGATTTCAAATTCACCGTACTTCCAGTTCAAGTTCTTACGCGTGGCTTCGGTTTCGTCCTTGCCCAACGGAGCGCCGTGCACATCGTGAGTGTCGGCCTTGTTCGGTGAACCGTAACCGATCAAGGTGGAAACCTTGATCAAAGACGGTCTCGGGTCCTTCTTCGCGGCTTCAATCGCCTTGCGAATCGCGTCGATGTCGGTGTTACCGTCAACGACGTGTTGCGTGTGCCAGCCGTACGCATCGTATCTCGCGGAGACATCCTCCGTGAAGGAGATGTCGGTGTGACCATCGATGGAGATCTTGTTGTCATCGTAGAAGACGATCAACTTGCCAAGGCCCCAGTGACCGGCCAAAGACGCAGCTTCGCCAGACATACCTTCCATGTTGCAACCGTCGCCCATGATGGAGTACGTGTAGTGGTCAACCAAAGTGGCATCCGGCTTGTTGAATCTCGCCGCCAAGTGCTTTTCGCACAACGCCAAACCAACGGCGTTGCAAAAACCCATACCGAGCGGACCAGTGGTGACTTCGATACCGTCCGTAACAAAGTTTTCCGGGTGACCCGGGGTCATGGAGTCCCATTGTCTGAAGTTCTTCAAGTCGTCGTGCGTGACGGACGGGTAGCCAGTCAAGTGCATCAAAGAGTATTGCAACATGCAACCGTGACCGGCAGACAAGACAAATCTGTCTCTGTTCGGCCACGTGAAGTCCTTCGGGTTGTGGTTCATCGCTTCTCTGTACAAGACGTACGCCATCGGCGCGCAGCCCATGGGCAAACCTGGGTGACCAGAGTTAGACTTGTTGATGGCATCGATGGCCAAGAATCGGATGGAGTTGATCGAGTCTTGGATGGCATCGGCGGAAACACCAGCCGCTGTTTACGATGATGAAAGGAACGAGAGAGAGAGAGAAAACAAAACCGGTTAGTTATTCGTTTACATTTTTCCTTTCGTTCGTCTGTCTTCGATCGAGTGCGACGAGAGACGAGAGAACGGATGAGAATTCTTTCTTATTTATCCTCTTCTAATCTTCCTCTTCTTTTCTCCGCCATTAAAAAAAACAAAACGTTATCTTCCTCTTCCTCTTTTTCCCCCTGTTTTTGTTCTCCTTTTTTTCCTTCTCTTTTTTGCAAGAAACACACTTCCAACAACAACAACAACAATGGATAATAAAAGCGAGATTTTAGAACAAAAAAAGCAATCGGAAACAGCGCTCGCTTCTGCGCGTGCGAACGCGGAACAGAGGTGAAAACGTGGAAATCAAAGCGAGAGAATATCTTCGCGCGTAATTTCCGTCCGTTTTATCCGCGTTCCGCTTTCTTTTTCACCCAAGAATCGCACGCAAAGAGCGGGATGATTACTCCGAATTTCTCCTTTTTTGTACGGCGGTATGTTCCTCTCCCCTTTGTTTGTCCTTCCTTTCGCCTACAAAAAATCGACGAAAAATCGCGCTAAAATAATAAAAAAACATTCGGAAAACGAGACGGCTAACACTTACGCGCTGTGACAGCTTGCGCGCGAACGCCGGTTCTCACGGAAACCTTCGAAGATTTCTTCAAAGAAATCTTCGGCGCAACGGCAGCGCGGGATGAAAATTGAATAGCAGACATTGGAATTGTGTGCTGTGTGTGCGTAAAAAGTGATGCTTTCCTTCTGCGAAATACGTGGTGTGAAGGAGAAGAACAACCTTGGAATTTTTTGATTTTTGGACAAAGAGAGAGATGCCACGCAGGAATAAAAAAAAAGAGAGAGAGAACGAAGAAGTATAATACTAATAATGATATTATAGTATTAGTATTAAGAGTTTTAACTCGTCTTCGAGGAGTGGTTCCAGCCGAACGGAGACGCTTCCTCTGCGAAACTGTCCTTGCCTTTGTTCGTTTCCTTATCGAAAAAGTCTCGGAACGAAGTAAACTTCGGCGCCCAACCTAAAGCTTTCCGAGTGCCTTCGCAAGTCATTCGACGACCAACCGGGCCTTCACTTTTCGTAAACTCAGGCTTGCTATGCTTTTGTCCGTCCTCGCTATCATTATCATCATTATCAAAACATCCAGATTCTAAAGCGCAAGTAGCGACGTCTTCTCGAGTGATGGGGTGACCGTCGCATCCTAGAAAGACGTTTCTTTGCGCATCCTCTCTCAGCAATACTTTCACGACTAAATCAGCCGCATCTTCGTAGTGTATGCAGTTCACCAACGCGTCTGGACGCGACTCGATGGTACCTGCTTTCATGAAGTACGTGTGCGCACCTCTCAACGAATGGTATAATCCGGCTAAACGCAGCACGGCTGCTCTATTTTGATAATTTTCATTCTTTCCTTCTTCTTTTTCTTTTTTGACGGCGTCGTCACTATTTTCTTTTTCTTTTCTTCTATTCTCGTGTTCTAAAACCACATTCTCGGCGTTTAATAATCGATCCGCGCGTGGATTTGCGCCTAGCTTCAACGTCGCCGTATCGTCGTCGCAATCGATGTTGTCTGGAAACACCGCGCTCGACGACGTGAAGCAGAATCCAGAGTACTCGTTCTTCCCGTTCCATTTTTCCAACGCTTTTTTGATTTCTCCTGGATAATCGTCCGAACCGCTCGGTGGCGCCGAAAACACGACGTACGGGTACGTTTTGGGATCAAAATGTTCGAAAGTATCCTCTGTTCTCGCGGTTATTCCCAGCTTTTCTAAACTTTCGTGATTCTTTGTCGAGTTCGTTTGACCGACTACGATAGCCGCCGGGAACATCTCCAACCACTTTTGACACACCAAGGAACCTAACACGCCTGGACCGACGACGAGTAAGTTTCGGCAGTCGGGAGTATCGTACAGTCTTCGAGAGGAATACATCGGATGGTCCATGTCGTAATTATTCTTGTTGATGACTCTTATTTCGCTCTGTCCTCCTCCGTTGTTGTTCTTGTTGTTGTTGGCTGTTGATGATAATGCGTTTCCTCTGATACAACGTCGTGACAACTTCATCGTCGCGCTCTTTTTACCGCGACCACCACCTCCACGACGAAGACAAAGACTCAAATGGAGCGCGGAAAAAGACGACGATGAAGACGACGACGATGACGTTGCACCAGCGCGAGCGCACGAAGCATCTGCGACAAAAGTAATCGTCATATCCTTTTTTAATTAATATTCTGACGTGTGTTTTTGTGCATGGAAATTCTTGGAAAAATAAGCGAAAAAGACTCCAGACTCTCCAACTCTCATTTAAGTCTCCAACAACAACGTACACCGCTACAAGATTTATCTCTTAGTATTATTCGCACACACACTTTTCTCTCTCTCGATGTGATTTGAAATGTAGCAGCAATTTATTAGTATATATATATATATTAACAACAACAAAATGATTCAATATGCTCGTCTATTTATTATTATTATTATTATTGATACCGTCGGTGTTCAACTTCGCGAGCTTCTCCACAATCTCAACGCACTTGTTCTTGTATTCCTCCTTCGCTTGCAACTCATCTTGGCTCTCGTGCCACTTCAAACGCGTGTCGTCGAATAACTCCGGGTCCAACTCTTGTAACATTTTACGAACGTTGATGGTTAAACCGTTCACGGAAGCGTTCCAGTGCGTCATCGCCGTCCTTTCCAAGCTTCCAAATACGACTGGGACGATCACGTGTCTATTCTGCGCGACTAAGTTGACGATGTAATCGTTGTTCCAAAGGAAAAGCGCTCGTTCAGAAACTTGGAAGTGACTGGACTCGACACATCGCGAAATTTGCTGAAACAACGGGATCATCGTCTTGGTGAACTCCTGCGGTTGCGTCAACTCTAAAACTTCCTCCAACTCGCCTAAAAATAAAACCTCCTTTTGAGAGTTTGTCACCGGCCAATACTTTAATAATCCTTTCAATACCGGATCCGCCAAACGCGGATCTTTCTCCACAAACTGCGTCACGCAGTATAATAATTGCTGATGATACATCGCCATGCACTTTGGCTTGTGCAAAGGCAGTAAAGCGCGGACGAGAAACTTCTTGTGTTCCTCCTTCAAAGGTAACGCGAACCCGTTGATGATCGATCCGAGAATTTCCAACAACTCTGCGATGCCGTTGTGTTTTTCCGTTTCGTATATGAATCTAAAGAATATGTTGTTGATAGCCTTTCGAATGAAAGGTCGATGCACCATGAATTTTCCGTAAATCCTGTGCAAAATCGTCTTCAAGTAATCTCTCTCTCTCGGGTCTTCCGAATCGAACAATTCTAAAAGTTTCAAAACAAACGCGTTGTCAACGTATTTTTTCCCAATCTTTGCGTCGACTTCGTTGGACACCACGCACCTCAACAGAAACTCGTAGACGATTTGTAAGTGCGGCCAAGCTGGTTCTAACTTTGGTTCTTCTTCTTCGGGATCGAAATGTTCTCCAGCGGCGTTCCCGGTTTGTTCCGAGCTTCTCGGCGGCAACGCTCGAAAGAGATTGCACGAAAGCATATACATGACGTCGTCAAACACCTTGTCCGTGAACTTAGCCGTGTTGTCTTGATTGACGTAATCTCCGAGTTCTAACAGCGTTTGTCTTTTGATTTCTTTCTCTCGAACGTGCGAAGTTGGATCGGTAAAATCAAACACGTACGAGCACAACTGTAACTTTTTACGAAATAAACTTTGTCGGTCCGAAGCCGGCACGTCTCGAAACAGAAACAGAGGTCGATTTTTATCGTACAACTCCTCTAAAGGAGCGATGTTGTTCTTATTACTACTACCCGCCTTCGTCATCGTCGTCGTCGTCGTTATCGAGTCTTTCTTCTTGTTTGAGTTCGAGGACGATGCCGTCAGCGACGATCGGTCTCTTTCTCCAGGAGATCCTCCTCCGCTCTCGTTGTTGTTTGTGGTGGTGGTAGTTTCTCCCCCTTGTTGGGACGAAGGTGCCGCTTCTCCTCCTTTTTCTCCTTGTCCTTGCTGATTTGTGAAAGAGTTCTTTCGTCCGACCATGGACAACTGCTTCTTCACGTTCTTCAGCATGACGACTAAAAAGACGACGACGCGACGACGATGATGGTTTTGATGCTGCGAAAATTACTCCTCTTCAAAAGAAAGTACGCGCGCGCGCGCGCGATTCTGTCTGGTTTTGTCGTCGATCAAAAACAAAGAGAGATTTTTTTTGCTTTCTTCGCGTTCTGTCTCGTTCTTTCTTTCTCTCTGCTTCTGAATGAGTCGCTCGGTCCACTTCTCTTTCTCTGTACTTCTTCTTCTTCTTCTTCTTCTTCTTTACACGGATAATTCAAGAGCAGCAGCACGATTCTTCGAGCGCTTCTTCTCTTAAAAGAGAGTTAAAACTCCTCCTCTCCCAACAAAGAAAGATACGCTCTTTTTTTATAACGATGATGAGAGTTAAAGAGAGAAAAGATTACCCCCCCCTCTGACTGACTCTGAAAGAAGAAGAAGAAGAAGAAAGAAGAAGAAGACAAGTTTTTTTCTCTTTTTTCCTAAAGTCTGTTTTCTAGGGAAGGAAGATATTTTTGGTTTGACTCGCTTCTGCGACCTAAAATAGAGAGAAAGAAAGAGAAAAAAATATCACAACACACAACACACACACTCTCTCTCTCTCTCTGCGCGCAGAGTGTTGACGACGACGACCTATGATTTTTACGACGATGATCGACGAGGAGAGAAAGAGACTGCGAACAACAAGAAGAGAAAAAGAAGAAGAAGCGCATCGACGAGGATCTTTTTCTTCTTCCTCTCCCGTGCTTCTTCTCTCTCCGAAGAACTTCTCCACGACCAGCGCGTGTGGGTTTTTTTCTTCCTTCTCTTCTTCGTGTTTGCAGTCGCCGACGACCGGGAGAATACACCACCAAAACCGAACACGACGACGACGAAGACAACACCAAAGAGAAGAAGACGAAGACGACGAAGACGACGAAGACGAACGAGGGAGGATTAGTTTGCTCTTGCCGTTCCACGATGACGAGGACGAGGAGGACGAGCCTTCTTCTTTGTGCGCCTCTTCCTCCTCGGAGGACGAGGAAGAAGACCAAGAAGACCAAGAAGAAGAAGAAGAAGAAGACTCTTTGAGCAAAAGAGTTTTCTCGCCTTTGCTGTATTTTTACGATAGCAATAAAACGCTCTCTGAGAAAGAAGAAGAAGAAGAAGAAGAAGAAGAAGAAGAAGAAGAAGAAAAGGACGAAGGCGAACCAGACCAACGAGAAGAGAGAATGGCAGGAGTTTCTACGACAAGAACAACATCTCGAGATGCCGCGACTCTGGTGTACTTGCGAGGCAACTCTTCGAAGGAGAACGCGGCGAGTTTTAGAGTCGTCGTTCTCACAACCGATGGGAAAACGAGCGATGAGATGCGGTGGCGCAAGTACGGACAAAAGTTTGTTAAAGGAAGCAAATATCCTCGTAGCTATTATAAGTGTACTTCTATCTCGAACATGAACATTCAAAAGCACGTGGAAGAAGTGGACGACAACGGGGGACAAAAAATATTGGTAACGTTTCACACGCAATCACTCGATTTTGCAAAGGATTTGGAGCGGAGAATACCCGGCAGCGCTCTGATAATGCCAACAGATTAACATCGAATACGCAGTAGTTTATTTTAGTATGGTGTAGTAAAGTGGTCACGTGAACAACTTTGATGTGAGAACTATTTTCAACTGACGATGAATTTTTACGAGATTATTACCATCTCGACTTCCCCTCATCGCGCGATGGCGGTGGCCTTCTATCATCCCTTCTGTCATCTCTTCTGTCATCTCTTCTGTCATCCCTTCTGTCATCCCTTCTGTCACCACCTACGCCACGACTTGGTGGGCGATCGTCTCTTCGTCTATCGCCGCCCCATCTATCGTCTCCTCGGCTCGGCGGCCTATCGTCGCGATCACCAAATCCTCCTCTTCTAGGTTCGTATCGGTCGGTTCCCCGACTCGGAGGTCTATCGTCATCTCTACCGCCGCCTCTACCCCATCGACTTCCGCCGGAGCGGTCATCTCGGTCGTCTCTGCCGTCACGTCGATCACCTCGGTCGCGAAGATGTGGCGGAACGAATCCACTTCCTCTGTCCGAATCCCCGCCGCCTCTGCTCGACGGTCTTCGCGCTTCCTCAGCTTCACGCTCAGCTTCGGCCTTCTTGCGTTCCAAAGCTTCGGCTTCATCTCTTGCCTCCAATTCCATTTCTTGAAGACGACGTATGTACGCCTTTCTACGCTTGATCTCGCGCTCAGCCTTGCGTTGCTTCTTCTGCTCTTCTAATTTGCGCTCTCGCTCGGCTTGCGCCGCGGCGATTTCATCCGCGCGTCTTAACATGATTGCAGATTTGAACGCAGCTTGAGTCTCCGTCATCTTTTGCAATCTCTTCTTTTCGACAATATCTTGCTCCCACTTTGCTTTTGTTTTCACGGTTATCAACTTTTGCTGTTCGTGGAAAAACTTTTCGTCGTCAACTTTTCGCCCTTCGTACGCTTGCTCAATCAACGGCACCATCTCCTCTCTCTTAGCTCTTTCCAAGTGATCCATGGTTTTGGCGACCTTCAAAAGTTTCTTTTCCATCTGTTGACGTTCAGAAATTTGTTCTTTGATGGCAGTTTCCATCAAAATTCTCTTGTCCAAAGTTTGACCTTCTTCCAACTTGATGGAAATCTTCTTCCCTTTCTTCTTCTCTTGCTCCGCGAGCAACGCCAAGGCCTCTTCCTTTTCTTTTTCCTCCATTTCGGCGCGAATGCGTTTTTCTTCTCGTTGACGAGATTCCACTTCGAGGCGTTTGGCTTCTGCCGCTTCGTGAGCGCGTTGCGCCGCCAATCGTCTTTCCTCTTCTTCCTTCTCTTGCTCCGCGAGTAGACGTTCAGCTTCTTCCTTGCGTCTTTCGATGATAACTTTCCTCGCCAAAGCTCGCTTGTGCTCTTGTTCGACCGCGCTTCGAATCGCTTCCGCGTTTTCTATGCGCTTGCGTTTCATCGAGTCCAAATCAGAAGCCGCCGTCGTAGACGGCGTCAACTCGCGGCAGGCATCGCGAAGTGTCGTCGCAACTCGGACGAGATAATCGTCCACGGACTTTTCCTGGATGTCATCGCCAACAAAAACAATCATCTGTTGTTGGTGATCGATTCGTAAGGACAGATACCCTGATTTCACGGCTCGAACAAGCGCCAATTCAACTTCGTAATATGGAAGAAATGGGACCAAGCTCTTCGCTCTTTCGAGCTTCAACGTTCGGTACACCTTCGATTGCTGATTGAACATTCGCAAAACCGACAAAGTTTTCAACAACGGAATGAAATCGGAAACTTCGATGGATTTCACGGAGACTTCAGCAGAGAGTTTGAATGTGACAGACTCTAAAGCTTTCAACTTCGACTCGGCTTTTTGGCACAAGTCGAGCGGATGAAAACCGTCTTCCAAGATATTGAACAAATCTCTCACTTCCTCGGCACAGTTATCAACCATTCCCGAGCGCTTGATTTCTTTGATGATCAATTCTCTGGACATGATATTCTTCGCTTCTTGCATACTTTCTAATTGATATCCCAATAACGAGGCTAATCTCGAGTCTCGTTCGTGCCTCGCGCCCACATCAATATTTCCTAAGGGCGTTTTCTCGTAAGGCGGAATGCACATGGCGGACAAGACAACCGCAGACGCTAACGACTTCAAATCCTCATCGGTCAAGTTTTTCAAATACCCTTTCGATAAGTTATACAACTTAATCCACGCGTAAGCGTTGCAGAGGTAGTTTTGCGAAACGAAAAATACCTTGGTCAACGCGGCAAAATAAGACGACATCAACGTCGGTCGAGGCGAGCGCTTCAAGAGAAACATCAACCCGTGAATGTCTTCAACCGATCGAAACGCTTCGTTCCACATTCCCAACTGCGAACTCGCCTCGAGTTGCTGAAATCGAATGTCCAACAAAATATCTTGCGTTTCTCTTGAATTCAAATCCGGTCGATCGCGTTGGTCTTTGTATTTCAAAAGATTATTGAGATGCGAGCGCAAGTTTTCGCACAAACGTCTAAATTCCGAGTTTCTCTTGTACTTGACGCAAAAGTTGAAAGCTTCGATAGCCACCAACTGATACAACGCTTCCATTTTGTTGTTGTTTCGCAAAACTTCCAAGCAGTTTCTGTACGTTTCCCAAAGGAACTTGAACCACGGCGTTGGCGACTCGACGTTGTCTTCTGCTTCTAACTCCTCTGGCGTCATCGTGTACGCTTTCAACATGACTTGCTCTGGAGTGTGTTCTAACTCTAAATCCGCAACTTGCATCAACTCATCGGTCGAACCACCGGCAGCGACGATTGCGTCTTCCACTTTCTTCGTCGCCAATTCCAGAAACTTCTTCAGGACTTCCTCCAAACTCTGCACATTTACTTGCTGACAGGCTATGCGATATTGAATCAACCCATCTTTGGCCAATCGTCCTTTCTTCAAGTCCACGCATAATTCTACGTATTTAAACATGATTTCCTCCAAAGGTTTCGACCACGTTCGGTGTCTTCGAGACGTGACGACATCGTGCAACGCTTGCAGCGCCGATAAAGGTTGTCCAACGTTAATGAGTTCCTCCTGTTACGTAAGAAAAGAGAAGATGAAAAATGTGGTGAGTTTTTGTGCTTTTTAACAGCAGCAAACAGAGCGGCGCGATTGCGTTTTTGAAAGAAGAAGAAGAAATCGTAAAACCTACCGCTCGTTTCAACGCGTTCTCCGGTTTGGAGATGGTTCCCATGTACGGCGCCATTTTAATCGTTTCTAATGCGAACCCAAACTTTAATCACACGTTTGATCTTCGCGAGATGTGATGCGCTGATGAGGCGGTTTGATTTGATGTGTGCGCGTACGAATTTTGTGGTTTTGTCGTGCGTGTGTTGTGTTTCATGAACCAAAAAAGAAATGTGAATGAACTCGAGAACCAAGCTTTTTTTCTCTTTTTCCCTTTTCACCAAGGCCTCAATACTCATCATAAATAACAGAGTGCAAAGCACACACACACGCCGCCGCCGCGCGTTAAATAATAAACTCGGCGACGAAGTTTTATCATCAAATATGGGTCGTTCAGCTTCGGACTTTGCGGATAAGAGAGAGGTGTACTTAAAATATCTCCCGAAATCGTGCACGGACGAGCAACTGAGAGAACTGTTCGAGCCGCACGGGAAAATAGTTCGCCTTTGGCATTCGCGACATCCAGACACGGACGAGAGTAAAGGGTACGCGTTCTTAACATTCGAGAAGAAAGAGACGGCGAGATACGTGGTGAGAAACTGTAATCAACATCCGTTCAACTATTTAGACGGGAAACACGTGGAGATTTCGCACGCGCAACCTTGGGAACAACACACGGCGAAGACACACGTAGGACTGAAAAATATCGAAGCCAGAGAGAACTCGGTAACCGAAGGAGGAGTGAAGAAGAAACAAGGACACAAGCATAAACTTTCCGCGAAAGCTCGGCAGAGAGCGAAGAAACGGAAGGAGAAAGAAATGTTGGCGGCTGGTAAGACTTGAGTGAGTTTTGATGAAAGCCTTGTTTGCCGTCCTAGTATTCGCTCGCTCCCCGCGTACGACAAACTTTAGTTAGATTCTATAGAACTGCTGTAATCATTATTAAATTAGCACAAAATACTATTATTATTATTATTATCATCGTGTGGGTTATCACCGAGGTTTGCTGCTCGCTATGTTTTCCTTCTCTTCCTCGTTCACGCTGTTGATAGTGTTCAAAGGTAACTCAAACTCTTCCCGCTGATATTGAGGGGGAACGGATTCCTTCTCCGCTCTGGCTCGCGAAAGCTCCAGCATAGTTTCCAAGTCATCTTCTCCTGCCCCTGCTGCTGCTACTGACGACGACGACGACGAAGATGATCCATCCACCTCGTCGTTCCTTTCATTCACTTTCAATCTCAACTCATTTTTCCCCCCGGCGTCTTTAAGGAGTCCCCAATACTCCTTATCGCTCTCTCCGCGGTTCTTTCTCGCTGATTCTACTGAACTAAAGTTTACGTACACTGGCGTTTCTAATAACTCTGGATGTTTCTGAAACAAATTTCTCTCCGCGTACCGCAAAGTGTCCAAAACTAAAGGAAGTTTTTGTCTGAACACAATCGCTCTGAGCGGCGCCGCCCATCGGATCCACCACGCGCCGTCCGCCGAGACTTGACAAAACACGTGCAATCCATCCGATCGCCATTCCGCTAAAACTTCGTCTCTCAACAATTTCGTATACCAAATACTCGTTTGCGTTTCGTTAAACTCTTTGGAGACCGATAGCGTTAAATGTCTCGTCAAATCGTTGTGCGTCAAAGTGTATCTTCTCGGTTTCAACAACGAAGTGGGCGAATCGTTCAGGACGGAATCTTCGCAGAAAGATACGGAGACTCGGTCTGGATCAAACTTTAGCGGATCGAATAAAGCGCTCGTTCTGATCGATGATCTGTTCTTCTTTGTCTTCTTCTTTCCTGTTGTCGTCGTTATTGTATTTGTTGTTACACGTGTTTGCGTCGTGTTCTCAAAAAACATCATCCGATGATGATGAGGACGAGGATGACGACAAGAAGATGAGAGATAAGTGTGCGAGTGGCCTTCTCCTCCTCTCCGTCCTCGTCCTCGTCCTTTGCTGCTGTTGAATACATTATAAAACGTCGACGACGACCCCGCGATCGCCTTTCTCTGTCCTCGTTGTGATCTTATCGCTTGAAAAGACGACGACGACGACGACGA
>Ga0115566_10001262_pt1 | contig 21801 bp, 20 predicted proteins | sample COGITO_mtgs_1204_3_FD_87173 | JGI IMG/M metagenome (GOLD analysis project Ga0115566, IMG submission 87173) | Pelagic marine microbial communities from North Sea - COGITO_mtgs_120405 | ecosystem: Environmental > Aquatic > Marine > Epipelagic | place: Germany:Helgoland, sampling site Kabeltonne...
ATAAAATAGATTATGCTACCATCAAACTAGCCTATGCATTTTTGGATATTTGATCGCCTTTATTCGGTTCAAAATTGTATTTCAGGTATTTCTCCTTCTATAATAAGTCTGCCTTCTGTAGCTGTTTTAACCTGCTCAATAGTAACCCCAGGAGCAAGTTCTTTTAGTTCAAAACCGCGCTCCGTTACTTCCATTACACAAAGGTCTGTTACTACTTTTTTGACGCAACCAAGTCCTGTTACAGGTAGGGTTAATTTTTTTAGCAGTTTGCTCTCACCATCTCTATTGGTGTGTTGCATAGCCACAATGATATTTTTGGCAGATGCTACCAGATCCATAGCTCCTCCCATACCTTTCACCATTTTCCCAGGTATTTTCCAATTAGCAATGTCTCCGTTATCGTTCACTTCCATCGCCCCCAATACAGTAAGATCTACTCTCCCACTTCGAATCATAGCAAAGCTTGTAGCGCTATCAAAAAATGCAGAGCCAGGCAATGTAGTTACGGTTTGCTTTCCAGCGTTGATAAGATCCGCATCTATTTCTTCTTCCGTCGGAAATGGTCCCATGCCAAGCAATCCATTTTCAGACTGTAGGGTAACATTAATTTCTTCTGGCACATAATTAGCAACGAGGGTTGGGATTCCTATTCCTAGATTTACATAAAATCCGTCTTGTAATTCACGGGCTATTCTTTGGGCTATTTGTTGTTTTGTGAGCATTATCTTATTGTTCTCTGTTCAATTCTTTTTTCATAATCCACACCTTGAAATATTTTATTGACAAAAATACCTGGAGTATGAATAAAATTAGGATCTAGTTCCCCTGCAGGCACAAGCTCTTCTACTTCGGCAATCGTAATCTTTCCAGCCATTGCCATCATAGGATTAAAGTTTCTTGCGGTTGCTTTAAATATAAGATTGCCATCAGTATCTCCTTTCCATGCTTTTACAATGGCATAGTCACTATTAAATGCTTTTTCCATGATGTACTGCTTCCCATCAAACTCCCTAGTTTCCTTGCCATCTGCAACCTCTGTCCCATAACCCGCAGGTGTAAAAAATGCAGGGATTCCCGCTCCTGCCGCTCTACATCGTTCAGCTAAAGTTCCTTGTGGCAACAATTCTACCTCTAATTCTCCACTAAGTAATTGCCTTTCAAATTCAGCATTTTCTCCCACATATGAACTGATCATCTTTTTAACTTGTCGCCCCTTGAGCATCAATCCAATTCCAAAATCATCAACCCCAGCGTTATTACTAATACACGTTAAATTTTTCACACCTAAATTCACAAGTGCAGTAATACTATTTTCAGGTATCCCACAAAGCCCAAAACCACCGAGCATCAAGGTCATCCCGTCTTGAATATCTCTGACCGCTTCAGAGGCATTTGCAACTACTTTTTTCATAAATTCCTTTGGCGAAATTAGTGTTTTGCTCCTTAGAAAAAAAATAACCTCAACTAAAGTAGTTGCGTCTAATAAACTTTTATTAACTGGGAAAGTCATAAAAAATAAAATAAATTTGTATTGAAAGTTTAAAGGCCATGAACAATTTATTTACCAAGATTCATCTTCCATTCATTGCGGTATTTTTTATTTCTACGGTTTCTTTTGGTCAATACGGGAATGAATGGATTAATCAAGGCCAAACGTATTATAAAATAAAAGTAGGTTCTAATGGAATATACAAGCTTACTTATACTACACTCCTTGATGCAGGTTTACCGATAACCAGTATTAATCCTAAAAATATTCAGCTTTTTAGAAATGGTGAAGAACAGCACATATTCTTAGCAGGAGAAGATGACAATAGTTTTGACACATTAGATTATATAGAGTTTTACGGTCAGTATAATGACGGAAGAAATGAGAAGGACATGTATCTTAAACCCGAAGATCAACCACATCAGTACGTTAGCTTATACTCGGATACATCTAATTACTACTTAACATGGTCTTCCACAACTGGAAAAAGAATTGAAGAATATACTAACACTAATTTTACAGGAAAAACGGCTGACCCATGGATATGGTACAAAGCATATTACTGTAAACCTAACCTGTATTATGCTGGTGGTCCTTTTACCGGAATAAGCTTCTTTTCGGAATTTAACGAGGGAGAGGGTTGGTTTACCGGAGACGCCTATCGCACAGGCAATACCATACTTCCCGTTAACACACCTGCGTTTAATTCATCAGGTCCTGCACCTGAGTGTACTTTTGGGGTATATGGCACAAGTGACCCTGGCACTTATGATCAAAATGGTTTTAACCATAAGATTGAAGTTACCATAGGAACTACCAAAATATTTGAAAATATTTTTAGAGGATATTCTAGGATAGAACCAGGGTATGGCAGTACACCTAAGCTCTATCTTGCCCCTGAATTGATAGGTAATCAAACAACGTCCCTAAAATTTGAAACTACTTATCTTGAACGTGCTAGAATATCCATTTCTCACGCTGAAGTAACTTATCCAAGAAACCTTGATTTACTCAACAAGTCTTATTTAGAGTTTGATTATGATAAATTTAATGACTACTTCAACTTCACCAATTACGCTGGCACTTCCCCTTATATTTATGATTTGACAAACCATAAAAGAATTACAGGTTCAATAAGTAATTCTATCTTGCAATTTAACGTTATCAACCTTGGGGCAAAAAGTATAGTTATTGCCGACGAGGCGGATAAAAAAATAATTAACGGTTTTGAATTAACTAAAATAGAATTCCCGTCACCCATCAAATCTCTCACAACAGAGTATGATTATATACTAATTACGCATCGCCGGTTAGCGAGTAGTGCAAATGAGTACAAGACTTATCGAGAATCGAATGAAGGTGGAAGCCATAAGGTGCTTATTGCATTCACCGATGAGCTTTATGAAGAATTCTACTTTGGTATTCACCACCCGAAAGCGCTTAGGAATTTTTGTAAATACGTATATCAAAATCAAACAAATCCTCCAAAGCACCTATTACTCCTCGGTAAAGGACAATCTTTGGAATTAGTCCGTTTTAATGAAACTAGACGAGAAAATGATGATATGGTACCTACCTGGGGCATGCCTCCCTCTGACTATTTTTTTGTTACCGATTATACCGTAAATGATTTAGCCCCAGCAATTGCCATTGGCCGAGTGCCCGCAAGAACAGATGAGGATGTTCTAAACTACTTAGAAAAAGTAAAGCAGCATGAAAGTCAGCCGATCAAATCAAAAGATATTTTATATCTAACTGGGGGTACTAGTATACAAGAACAACAATCACTTTTAAACTACCAAAGAGCATTTTTTAAAATTGCCGAAGCTCCTAAACTAGGCGCAGACTCCTTTTTTTTAAGTAAGATAAATGCGGAAAATATAGACGGATCCGTTACTACATTAATTCAAGATGAAATCAATAAAGGGCTAAATATCGTTAGTTATTTTGGGCATGGTGCTGCGCAAATTTTAGAGCTCGACATGGGAAATGCGAAGGACTTTAATAACCAAGGTAAGTATCCACTATTCCTATTTAACGGTTGTACTTTAGCCAATTCATTTGGAGACAATTCATTGCCTGAAGAATTTCTTTTTGAAAAAAATAAAGGTGCTATCGCTTGGATAGCGAGCTCAGCATACGGATCCATATATCCTCTTAATCAGTGGACCACTAAATTCTACAAAAGTGCATCACAAGATTTTTATGGTGAATCAATTGGCACCTTAATAAAAAGAACCATCGAAGGATATCAAAACCCAACAGATTATTCGAATAGAGCACAATGTAGGCAGATGTTATTTCATGGAGATCCGGCCATACGGTTAAATACACTTCCCGATCCTGACTATACCATAGATCCGACGGTACAAATTATTCCTGAAAATTATAATGCGGAGATGGATTCGATTGCAATCCGTTTACATCTTAAAAATTGGGGTTTAGCAACAACCGATACGCCCAATCTTTTTGTTTCTATAAAATACAGCAATGACAGTATTGCTAACTTTGGCCCAAGAAAATTCACAACCCTGTACAACAACGATGTTGTAGATTTTTGGATTTACAATACTAAGTTTAGCCGTGGCTATCAAACCATAAGTGTAACGATTGATTACGGAAATGAGATTAAGGAATTTGCTCCATTGGGTGAAACCAATAACACGCTACTTTTTGACTTATTTATGCCCTCAAACAGCGTGTCCACGCTGTACCCACTAAAAGATGGAATTGAGTCATCGACCAATGTTACGCTTCAAGCGCAACTAAACAACCTATTAGCCAAAGAAGAAGAGTTGGTTTTTGAGATTGATACAACTCCTCTATTCAATAGTCCCATACTACAAAATTCAGGAATTATTACCGGACAAAACATTATCAGCTACAACGTTAATTTACCCTATTTGGATAGTACAGACTTTTATTGGAGAGTTCGTTTCAATAAAAGTATAGAAGAAGGTGGCACCTGGGAAAACAATACATTTTCATTAATTATAGGTAGCGCAAAGGGTTGGTCGCAAGGATATTTCTCAAAATTAAATGAATCTGTTTTCAACAAAGTAATATTTGAAGATAGTAGTAGAAATCTTTCGTTTAAAACAGTTCCCTCGTATAGATTTTTTTTATCTGTTGGTGGTGCCAATCTATTCACTACCTCAAGAGGAGTTTATATAAATGACCTCAAAGCATGGGAACGATATGTTTTTAACGGCATTGAGATTATTGCCATAAATCCATTAAATCTTGAGCGACACAGTTACCCTAGCGTATTTAACAATAAAGTACAAGCTCGAGACAACAGAAATATCCCTTCTCACACCACCGGGCAATATTCAGGGGTGTATGATTTTGACATGAGGGTAAAGAACGAACGTGATTCGTTTATTGGTTATGTTAATAGTATACCTGAGGGATTTGTAATCATGATGGTTTTGCATCAAAACTTAATTTTTTCCGGTTGGGAAGAAGAGGTATTCTTGGCTATAGAAAGTTTGGGTGCAAAAAATATTCGAAGCTATAATTCAATAGATCCATATGGACTTATTGGTAAAAAAAACCATTCATTCGAAAGTTTTGCTGAAATGGGAAGTGATCCTAATTCATCTCTAGAGCCAGGTAAGCAGCAGTGGGGCGTAGGATTTCAGCTTTATCCCAGATTGACCAATGGTGATATTTTAAGTCCCATCGTTGGTCCTGCAACCTCTTGGAAAGAATTCTACTACAGAAAACTTTCATCCAATGATTCTCCTTCAGACTCTATAAGTTATAAAATTATTGGGGTAACCAAAGACGGAATAGAACAAGATTTACTTCCTCATGCAGACAGTATGTCTAGAGACCTTACTTCTATCGATGCTCAACTCTATCCTTATTTAAGGATAGAGTCTAAACTTTCGGATTCTATGTTAAGGACGCCCGTTCAACAAAAGCGATGGACTATTTTATATGAAGGTGTTCCAGAAGGGAGTATCATGCCCCAAATAGCATTTGAACAAAGCCATGACACTTTACAAGAAGGCGACTCCTTAATCATAAAAATAGCCTACCAAAATATATCCAGCTACGAAATGGACAGTGTTTTAGTCCTTGCACTAGTTCGAAACTCCAGTTTAGTTATTGATACCGTGGATTATAAAAAGTATGCATCACTAGGTCCAAAAGATTCCATTATTCTGACTTACAAAATAAGTACATTGGGCCAAGCAGGATTAAATAGGATGAGCATAAGAGTGAATCCCAATTTTGCACAGCCAGAAGAAAGATTAGACAACAACGTACTAGATTTAAAGTATGTCGTACTTAAAGATGACAAAAGCCCTCTCCTAGACGTTGTTTTTGATGGGATCCATATTTTAGATCACGAGATAGTATCTCCAAGTACAGTAATAACGATGTCTGTGCTAGACGACAATAACTTTATTTTAGTAAAGGACCCAGGATCGTTTACCGCAGTTATTCAACCTGTAAATGAATACGGTATTCCCATTGGATCTTCAGACACATTGCATGTAAGCGATAATGACGTATTCTTTTATCCTGCAATGAAAAGTAGCGATAAAGCTATATTTGAACATAGACCTCAATCACTAGCTTCAGGTAGATATAACCTAAAAGTACAAGTAAAAGATGGGTCAGGAAATAAATCCAGTGAACTGAATTATGAAATCAACTTTGAAGTAGTAAGAGAATCAGGAATATCCAATATTTATCCCTACCCAAATCCATTCACCACATCTATGAAATTCGTGTATACACTTACAGGAGAAAAAGTGCCTGATTACATGAAAATTCAGATCATGACGGTTACAGGAAAAGTGGTCCGTGAAATCACAAAGGAAGAATTAGGATTTATTAAAATAGGAAATAATATCTCTGAATTTAGCTGGGATGGCACCGATGAATTCGGTGATCAATTGGCCAATGGAGTGTACCTTTATAAGGTAACGGCAAAGCTTAATGGAGAAAATATTGCCTTACGAGAAACTGCCGGCGATAAATACTTTACTCAGGGTTTTGGGAAAATTTATCTGATGAAATAAATGAAAAAAGGCAATAAAAGGATATTCATTTTTTTTATCCTTCTCTATATTATCATAGCACTGCCGCACTTTTTACTCCAAAAAAACGGATTAGATGCTGGATGGAACTTTAGTTATGCCACCAATTTTACGGATGGATTGTATAATAAATTTTGTGGTAGTTATCCTCCTTACATTTATCCATACTTTCAAATTCCGTTTTATATAACGCTACCAAACATATATGGATCTATTGTCTTTCACTTATTCACAATACTCTCAATAGTTTTAATACTCACTTATCAAACAGGTTTAAGTAACAAATCATTTGTACTTGCCGCGATAGTACTTTCTAGTCACAATATTTTAGTTTTTAGGTCAGAGCACTTTAGTATATTAATGGCTTTATCACTATACCTTTATATTAATAAAGGTATAAAACAAATTCTAGTTATTTTCACAATTACTTGTTTAATCCATCCCGCGCACAGTCTACTCATAGGCATTGCTCTACTCGGTGTAACTGAGATTTTATTTACCCAAAAAAACAGAATTTTAATTATGTTTTTTTTAGTAATGTGTGCCCTAATTGGCATCCATAATATATGGCCAACAAATATATACACCTCTAGTCTTTGGTTTAAAATTCAAAACCTGAGCATTCTTCCTTTTTTGAATTTTCTGAAATTTAATGTACTATCAATTATTCTTTTATTATTTCTAGCTTTCGATAATTGGAATAATCGCAAAACATATACATTAATTATTATTTTTTTATTTGCTACACTATTTAATACGTCAAATTATTTTGCATTAATATACGTGCCTCTCATTATATACGCCATACAATCAAACAACTACACAACTGTTTCTCAATACACAAAAATCATATTAACCCTATCTATTATGATGAATTGCTTGCATCCAATTATCTCTTTGGCAGAAAACCCCAGTTACGTACATACATCGAGGCTGATTCAATCCACTCTTCCCACTATAAAGACAGACGGTAAACTGTTCGTAGAAACATATTATGGTGCGCATTTTTATAATCGAGACAATGCACGTATGATATTCATTAGTAACGAACAAATCTTAATTATGGATACAATCGCATCACAAGACAAAATAATTTTGACGTCTAAAAAAAGTACTCAAATGGTAGGAGAGTTTTTATTAGAAAAACATCCCCATTTAACTTATGAAGTGAAAAACATTTTACCTGAGGTGAAAGGCAGACTAAGTTTAACTTCACTGTACCAGAAGAGAACTGAAAAATTAGGGCTTTATGCTATCACTATTCTATAATCTTCGTGTAGCAATTTGTTATAAAAAACGAGCAAAAATTTCTGCTAATTTCATTCGGATCAAATCCAATAGTTTAGTATCCGGATAATAATATAGAAAACGTTCTTTTTGCTCTTCAAAATGAGTATCTTCTTTAAAGTGATTCTTGTTAGCCAAGGTAAAGAAAAGTCCAATTTGATCTAAAAGAATATTATTTATTTCAGGTTTTAATCGGCGTTCCCAACCTAGTTTTGGCTTTACACATTTTTTAGATGACAGCAGAAATTCACTCTTTATGTTTTGTAATTTTTTATTTCCATACAAATCCATTTCAAAATCAAAATCACTCAATAATTTATTAATGCTTTTAACCTTGTTAGGGAGCAACTCATAGAAAGAATCGTAAACGTTTAACGTGTCATTTATTTTCTTGATTACATTAAAGTTATCACTCAAAAATAAAGGTGACTGATGTACATATTTTAATGTTTGTTTTTTCATATGAACACCAGCATCTGCAAAATCAGTAGAAAGGCTAAACCTAGGAAAAGCAATGAATTTATTGTTCTCAATCATGTAACAATAGAAACTTTTTTCCCATACTTCATCAGACCAATTCTGAACATTTGCAGGTAAACTATAATTCTCAAAATCATATTTAAATGATTTTAAGAAATCAAAATAAGGCTCGATCATGTCCCACGTATAGAAGCACCCTTTGCTACTTGGCCTTTGCTGGTAATAGGTAAACTCATCATTAGGAACCAAGCTAAACGGGAAGTGACCCATTTCAATAATTGGATACCGATAAAGGCTAACCCCAGCCAACAAATGCTCAGAAAATATATCCTCACAGGCTTCCAAATATTGTAAAAAATAAGGAGACACCACCAGATCATCCTCAATAACAAGGATATGTCCTAACTCTTTGGCCATTGCCATGCAGGCTAGGTTATGAGCGTCAGCACCTAGTTGAGAATCTCTCTTTATTATTGTTTTAATGCCGTGTTTCCATTCAAAAGCCTCTGCTAGTTTAAGTACGGAAGAGCTTGAATTCGCTTCACAGCTTATATAAATATTTACAATTCCAAAAAAATGAGCTGAATCGAAACTCCGAAGCAATCTAGCAAGAGAATGAGGCCTATTAAAAACGGGTATAACGATATTTAGATTCAAACAGAAAAACTTATATCGACAAATATATTATCTGCTTCTTGTTTAATATTAAAAAACTTTGGCACTTCCGTTATTATGTGAATTACTAACCCTAAAAAATGGATTTATAAAGTGTAAATTTGTCTCTGTAATAATTATTATATTGAAAATATTATTAGCGAGCATACTACCGATTCAAAAGCAATCTTCCTGGTCTGGTATCAATATCCGAATATATCAGCAATTGAGTAAAAACCATACAATATATACTTGCTATTCTCCATTAGCTTATAAAACTCAAAAAACTTGGAGTCTGTTTTCTCATTATAGGCATAAGTTGTTTGGTGTACGAAATAATGTATACTTCAACAAATTGGTTTCGATTATTTACGTAAGAGCTCTAAAAAAAAGTATAAAAAAATATAAACCTGATTTACTTTTAGTACTTGGTTCGGGTTCAGAACTATATGCTTACAAGCCACATTGTCCATCATATCTTGTAGCAGATGCAAATTTTTACTTGCTTAAAGATAACTACAAAGTCTATACTGCATTAAGTAACTATGGAGTCCGAGAGTCAAAAAATGTAGAGTATAAATCTCTGGAAAATTATACACGTATTTTTTATAGTTCAGACTGGACTTTATTAAGCACGGCATCACATTATCCTCATTATAAAGACAAGCTAAGAAGAATAAATTTTAGCAGTAATCTTCTGCAACAAGAGCTAGTTCAGCTATCACTACCTAAAACCTTAGAAAAAATAAAACTACTTTCTGTAGGAACAGACTACCATCGAAAAGGTATGGATTTATCACAACAACTTGCTGAAAAATTAGGATGCAATCTCTTAGTAATAGGTACATCCTTGAAGTTATCCAAGGAAAACAAGGAGGAAGTGAGCAAGCTGATTGATTTTTATAAAAGTTCTCATTTCCTCATTCAGCTCTCTAGAGCTGATTGTACGCCCATTGTAATAAACGAAGCAAATAGTTTTGGATTACCCGTAATAACAACCAATGTAGGCGGTATATCTAGCCAAATCAATAATGGTGTTAATGGATATATGGTAAAAAATGTAAAAGAAGCTCACCAAAAAATAAAGGAAATATGCAGTGATCCAAAGGCTTATTTAAAGCTAAGAAGAACTAGTTTTAAACATTATGTACAAAATCTTAGTTGGGATAAATTTGAAGATACCATAATTGCTGAATTTGAATGCACTAAATAATAAAGTAAATGAACTTATTTCCGCATAAAAACACATATTACAGTGAAGTTATAAGCGTTAATAACTATTCTAGCAAGTCCTTTAAAGCTAATTGAAATACAACAACGAAATATCCTTAATCATTTGCACTCATAATCGTTCCAGGATCTTATAGCAAACATTACCTTTTTATAGACACCTCATCTACGACAATCCTTATGAAATAATTATTGTAGTTAATGCATGTACAGACAATACACTGGATATAGCATGTGCCGAGGCTAAATTGAATTCGCATATTAAAGTAATACAAGAAAGTAATTTAGGACACAGTAACGCTCGGAATAAAGGATGGCAATCTTCGCAAGCTTCCTTTGTATTTTATTTGGACGACGATGCCAAACCAAATGCTAATCTTTTGACAATACTAAATTCTTATCTGAAAAATAAAAACATTCATTGTATATCCGGCAAGACCGTATACTGGGACTTGAACTCCCCAAAGTGGATTCTTCCTAAGTTTGTAGAAACGCCTCAATTTAGAGATAACTTCGGACTTATGCCAATAAAAGGCTTTATCAATGGTTGTGCTTGCGGCTTTAGTGTAGTTGCCCTAGAAGAAGTAGGTGGCTTTTATAGTAAATATGGAATGACAGGTAGTAAAGTAGGGTATTATGACGAAGTACATACTCAAATATTAATACAAAATGCCGGTTATGACATTTATTATAGTCCAAATATTATAGTCCATCATCAGTCACATAATAAATCTGTAATGGAATTCTTGAAATCAGCTTACCTGAAGGGTAAATTTGGAAGCCACGCTGGTGCAAAGGAAAAAGTAATGTTTTTTTTCAATGGTTGTTATTACGGCATTATTGGTTTTCTAAAGATTCCCTTAAGGTTAAAAAGAATAGGATATAAAGCGTCTATAGTAGAGTGTTTATCCGTTTCGTTTACATATTTTGGAAAGATTTAACATTACTATTTTATTCCAAGACTCGAAAAATAATGACACAAAACATCCCCAAAATAATACACTACTGCTGGTTTGGAAGATCTCCAAAGCCAAAACAAGTGATGGACTGCATTAACTCTTGGACGCAGCACAATCCGGGCTACACTATTATTGAATGGAATGAAGAAAATGCGCCAAACCATCCCATTGTCACTCAAAACTTGCGTAGAAAATTATGGGCTTTTACAAGTGATTACGTAAGACTTTTCGCTGTTGAATCATACGGTGGATTTTACTTAGATACGGATATATTTTTAGTGAAATCTTTAGACTCACTTTTGGATCATACCTGTTTTGTTGCATTTCAGTATCCACAAAAATGTGAATATTGGATAACTAATGGGGCAATCGGAGCGATTAAAAATCATGACTTTTTTAAGGAATGTATTGCTATGCTAGAAAAACATGGTCATAGTAAACTAACCCCTTATATATCACCCAAGCTAACAACAGATGTTTTAAATCTAAGAAAAAATAACATCGAATACGGCACTCAACAGATAGGAGATATAACGGTCTTTGACGCCAGTTATTTTTATTTTTACCAAGGAGAAGAGCTTAATGTTGGTTTAGAGGTTCTTGTTCAAAATCTACCTAAACACTCCTTTGGAATTCATTTATATTTAGGTAGTTGGTTAAACAACGCTAGAAATATGAACTTTCTAGAAAAAATGCTTCTATTAATCCGAAAGATAAAAACCAAAATATCTCTCATATACAAGTTCTAACTCAAATAGCACAAAAAATATAATCCATCCCCACCATAAAACACACATCACATCATGCATCAACACATATCACAACTCCTTTTCGAAATAGGTGAATTTCAACTCACGGAGCAACAAAAACTGAGTGAAATTAAAGTTATCGAAAAGAGTCAAAACCAACTGGTGAGCTACGTAGACATTGAAAGTGAAAAGAGACTCGTAAAAGGACTACTTGAGCTAACGCCTACTGCTGGATTTTTAGGCGAAGAAGGAACGAGTACGCTGCAAAATAAAGATTTATACTGGATTATAGACCCCATAGATGGCACCACTAATTTCTTGTTCGGCCATTCTAAATTTTGTATCTCCATCGCATTGTATGCCAATGCAAAACCTGTGTATGGGGCCGTATATGTGCCAGCAGAAAAAGAACTTTTTCACGCGGATAGCAGTGGCGCTTTTTTAAATGGCACACCTATAAGAGTAGCTCAACGATCCCATCTATCTGAAAGCTTAATGGCCACAGGTTTTCCGTATTATAACTTCAAAGGCTTAAATGGCTACATTGAAGTACTCAAAACACTCATGCAATCTACTCAAGGTTTAAGAAGAATGGGAAGTGCAGCTATAGACCTCGTTTATACTGCTGCCGGAAGATTTGATGGTTTTTTTGAACTTAACCTACAACCTTGGGATGTGGCGGGTGGCGCTTATATTGTGCAGCAAGCAGGAGGAGTGGTTACGGACTTTAGCGGAGAAGATGACTTTGTTTTTGGAACATCCATAATCGCAGCTAATGAAAACATACACCAGTTACTTTCTGAAATTATTGCTAAACAAGAATTCTAATCTTGTGGGACAATCACATATACATCTTCATCATCTTTCTTAAAGAAATAATGCTCCCGCGCATATTTTTCCAATCGGTCATTGGTTGAGAATAAATTTATTTTTTGCTCTTCCATATTCGTAATTTCCTCTTTTAGAAACTGCTCTTGCATACGCAGATCTTTAAGCTCATGATACTGCTTATATATAAACATAGCACTGTTGCCATCAAACAATAGCATCCAACCGACAAACACGCCTATAGTAAGTGGATATTTACGATTTATTAGCTTGCGAATTATGGTATTCATCTCTTCAAATGTACCATTCCTGGGCTAAATGTACTCTAACATAGCAAAGAATCATGTATTTATTACCATACAGAATGCTCACTACTCTCCCACTTATCTTGCATCGTTAGCACTTTTTGAATAATGTCTCTAGCTGCACCCTGCCCACCTGCATGTTTGGTAACTATATCTGCCATTTCTTGCACCTCCCATGCGGCATCTGACGGCGCCACTTTTACGCCACACATTCGCATCACAGATAAGTCAGGATAATCGTCTCCCATATACAATGTTTTGTCTAAGTCAATCTTTAATCTAATTTGCAGTTCGGTTAACAAACCACGTTTATCAGATACGCCTGTATGCACTTCTTTAATGCCTAAATTGAGTAACCGATCTCTAACACCGTCAGAATTACCGCCACTTATAATAATTACATTATAACCTTGTTTTACAACGTATTGCAGCGCAAATCCATCCTTAATGTTAAATGTGCGTTGCATCTCACCATTATCGGTAGCTATAACACTACCCGGAGTAAGTACTCCGTCTACATCAAAGATAAAAGTGTTAATATCAGACAGTTTATCTAGAATCATTATAGTTCTTTTTACTGATTATCTCGCCATTCGTACACCCAGCTGCTTTGAATCATTTCCAAATGTCCTTCGTTACTATCTTCACGTTTCCCTTCAAAATTATCCAACGCTAATACCCAGTCTAGTAGCTCTGTAAATCGTATTCTATATATCCTGGTCTCTGTAAAATCATCGCCAAATTTTTCATATAAGGCTAATGCTATGTCTTCGTAATCTGACCAATTTATGGGTGGTTCAAAAAATTTTTGGTTACTCATGTTCTTTTTTTAATGACCAATAATAGTACTTTGATCGGGAATAGTTACTTCAATATCAGCGGTTATTACACACTGACATCCTAATCTGGAATTAATTCTAGGGTTTATTGCTCTATCAATAAAATCTTCTTCTTTATCTGAAATTTCAGGAAGTGAATCCATTCCTTGCTCTATATACACTTGACATGTACTGCATGCACATACTGCACCACAGTTATGATTAAGATGAATATCGTGATCATGAGCGGCATCTAGTATGGTATCACCGGGTCGTGCTTCTACAGTCACTACCCTGTTTGGTTCTGTTTCAAACCTAAAAGTTACTTTGTGCTTCGTCATTTTTTCAAGTGCAAATCTAATATTAATGTGTAAAGAATAGTGCCTTGTATGAGGCAACCTTCTTTCATTCTTGTTCATCTTGCTATCTAAAAATAACAAGACTTAGTGGTAAATCCTAAAGATGTACAAGGTATAAAAGCTATTTTTGTTTTGAATAAGAAGAATGATTAGAAAAATTAGAAGCAGAAGTTGGTTATGGATAGCAGTGAGTCTTGTAACCTTAACCCTAAATGCTCAATCTCCAGATTTTTTACTAGGGCTGCCTTATAACTCTCCCGAATTGACCAAACTCATTTTGCAGTTCGAGTATAAAACCCCAACGGAATCATTTCTACCATTTCAACAAACCTACAAACAAGACTACTTCAAAGACGGTATTTCAATGGAATACAACTCTGATATTAGCTTGTTTAGTGTAAAACTTTATGATTCAGGATATTCCTTTCAAAAATACACCCTAGAATTACCCAAAGGCGTAACCTGGGGTATGAACTTAGACCAAGTCCAAAAGAAGACTGGTCTTTTGGAATTTGACCCGACCAATGACTTTATTGGATTACTTCCAATGAACAACTATCAAATTCTATTTTACTTTGAAAGCGGGAGACTGTATCACATTATATGCACTGCCACATTACCACTATTACGACAAAAATTAGACGACTTAATAGCAGGAACAGGTTTACGACTATTGCCGAATGGTAACCCGACAGATGGCAACGTGATAGACGGTGTAGGCACCATGCGCTGGGGCAAGGCTGCTGCCATGTATAAAGGAGAATGGTCTTATGGATTACCTCATGGCAAAGGCCAGTATATTGATTCCATTGGCAATCAGTATGAGGGAGAATTTAAACTTGGTTTCTTTTGGGGTGAAGGAATTTATAAATCCAAAAACGAAAAATACACCTATAGTGGAACTCATGTAATGAGTAAAAGACACTTCCAAGGTAAGATAGTATATGGCAATAAAAATGCCTATGAAGGACAGTGGATTCAAGACAATATGGACGGCCAAGGAAAATATTACCAAGGTGAAAGTTACTTGTATATAGGTGATATGAAAAACAACGCCTTTAATGGAAAAGGAACGCTAACCATTCCTGAGGGAACTGTAACAGGTAGTTTTAAAAATGGTAAACCACACGGTCTTTGCAAGCAAGTAAGCAACGATGAACTGCAATGGGCAGAAGGAAACTATATTAATGGCAAAAAGAACGGTAAGTTTAAAATTAGCTCGAATGGATTAGAACGTAATGTAACTTATGAAGATGATATCGAAATAATCATCAAAACGAACTAGTTTAGCAACAATTGCAGCGCAGAATTAGACTTTTGCTCTAATCGTATTCTTCTTAAGCCAATAATCAAATCAAGCTCAGACTTACCATCATTATAATTAAACACGGTAAGTAACGTATTATCTTTCGCAAGGCTCACCTCAAATTTATCCGCCAGTAGGGCAAACAACTCTTCTGTTTTTAGGGTATCTTCATTATAACAGCCAATAAAACTGATTGCAGAGTTCTGCATCATGTTGAGCTGTATTCCTGCTTTGTTGAGCGCACTAAAAATAAGCTCTAAATTATCTTCGACAATGAATGAAAAATCCTTAGTTGCTATAGTTACCATCGATTGATATTCTTTTACGATATAACATTGTATATCATTTAATGCAAAATTGTCATTTTCCATTACCACGGTACCTGGTTTACTTGGATCTAAAAACGACTTCACATAAAGTGGTATTTTTTTATTTTTAAGTGGCTGAATGGTTTTGGGATGTATAACAGAAGCTCCGTAATAAGCGAGTTCTATTGCCTCGTTATAGGAAAGTTTATCAATAAGTACCGCATTTTCAAACTTCCGTGGATCTGCATTCATTACCCCTTCTACGTCTTTCCAAATGGTAACCGATTCCGCATCTAAAGCATAAGCAAAAATAGCTGCGGTGTAATCAGAACCTTCTCTACCTAATGTGGTATTTTTATGATTTAAACCTCGCCCAATAAAACCTTGTGTAACAATTGTTTGTCGAGCCAGCAATGGTTTCAAAGAAGAGTTAATTAATGGAACACTTTCTTCCCAAAGTACATTAGCAGCTCTATTTTTATTAGTAGTAATCACAAAGTTACGTGCGTCTATCCACCTGTTTTTATACCCTATTTTATTTAAGTAGGTACTCACAATCTTCGTAGAAATTAATTCGCCAAAAGGAACTATTCTATCATATTCAGTATCATAATGCGAAGATTCATCCCTTTTCTTCTCAATAATACACTCTAATTCTATCAAAAGATTCTCAACTTCGTAATATTCATTCTCGGCTATTTGAAGATCTTGGATAATTTCGGCATGGAAATTTAGAATCTCTTTATATAGCACTCTTTTCTCCTCTTTATTATAATAATAGGCATCGACCAACGATTCTAACTTATTGGTAATCTTGGCCATAGCTGAAATTACAACTAAAAGTGGACCGTCACTTTGGGTACGTAATACCTCCGCTACATTCTTTACCGCAGATGCAGATTTAACACTTGCTCCGCCAAACTTGAATACTCTCATTAAAGACTAAATTTGTTGCAAAATTAGCACTAGTAAACGTTTTTATGAGATTAAATCAAGTAATAAGTCTAAGTCAGTTTATTGCTGACCAGCAAAGCAAACATAAGGAAGCCACTGGTGACCTTTCTAAAATTTTTAGAGACATCAAATTTGCTGCTAAAATTGTAAACCGAGACGTGCGAAAGGCAGGCTTGGTAGATATTCTTGGAGCCTTTGGAACTGTTAATGTTCAGGGTGAGGAGGTTAAAAAACTCGACATGTTAGCAAATGAAGAATTTAAATCTTCTTTAACATTAGGAGGTGATTGCTGCGCGATTATTTCGGAAGAAGAAGAAGATATACATCATATAGAAACAACCTTAAATGTAAATAGCAAGTATATCATAGCTATGGATCCACTGGACGGCAGCAGTAACATAGATGTAAATGCGAGTATAGGCACTATTTTCTCTGTGTACAAACGAATAAGCCCTGTAGGCGGACCCGTTACTATGGATGATGTACTGCAAAAAGGTATTAATCAGGTGGCCGCTGGGTATATCATATATGGCAGCAGCACTATGATGGTTTTTACCACAGGAAATGGCGTGAATGCATTTACATTAGATGCTTCAATAGGTGATTTTTGTTTAAGTCATCCAGACATTAAAATTCCTAAAGATGGTACTATTTATTCTATCAATGATGGGATTTATGACAGAATGGAGCCAGGAGTTCAACACTACGTTGATTATTGCCGTAACTCAACGACGAAAGAAACTTATAGTGCTAGATACATTGGGAGTATGGTGGCTGATTTTCATAGGAACATGCTTAAAGGAGGCATATTTATGTATCCTTCAACGACGGATGCGCCTAACGGTAAACTTCGCTTAATGTTTGAAAGCAATCCTATGGCATTTATTACTGAGCAAGCAGGCGGTAAAGCAACTACTGGCCACGTTCGTATTTTAGAAATTCAACCTACCGAAATTCATCAACGTAATCCTGTGTTTATGGGAAGTACGCATATGGTTGAAAAGGTAGAAGAATTTATGAAGCAATAATTGCACAGAAACAAAGCGGATTAAAAACAACTGGCTATCCTCATGCCCATTGAAAAAACCATAACCTACGTTAAACAACAACTGGCTAATGCTGAGGGCGGACACGACTGGTGGCACATAGAAAGAGTATGGAAATCTGCCAAAAAAATAGCCGAAACAGAAAATGTGAACCTGCTTGTGATAGAACTGGGCGCTTTGCTTCATGATATCGCAGATGCTAAGTTTCATGACGGCGATGAAGAACTAGGACCGCAAATAGCTGCAGTGTTTATGCGAGAGATCAATGTTGACGAAGAGACCATTCAACACGTTGTCCAAATCATAAAACATATCTCTTTTAAAGGAGGTAAAGAAGCCCAAACATTTACTTCTCCAGAGCTCAATGTGGTTCAAGATGCCGACAGATTAGATGCGCTAGGAGCCATCGGAATCGCCCGCACGTTTAATTATGGAGGCTTTAAAAATCGCGAGATATTTAATCCCAACATACCTCCCAATCTAACCATGACCAAAGAGGAGTATAAAAAAAGTGATGCCCCCAGTATCAATCATTTTTACGAGAAGCTATTGTTGCTAAAGGATCTTATGAATACAGAAACAGGTAAGCAACTGGCCATACAAAGACACGTATTTATGGAACAGTACTTAGAACAATTTTACCTAGAATGGAATGGTGAAATGTAAAACCTAGCTTTTGTTCTCAAACCTACACCACATCGCTATAATTTATTCTAACTACAAAAGGACCACAAAATTTTACACAGAAATACGCGGCTGAGAAGTAATCTAAGAGGTTTATCGTGCAATTTTACCTAGTTACAAATATTCATCGTATTCTTTCCTTCCTTTATTCTTTCCTTTCTGTACCTTTGAAAAGTAGATGATGGATAAAATAAAATGCCCTAATTGTGCTCATCAGTTTGATGTAGAAGAAGCCCTAAGTGGGAAATTACAAGAACATTTTAAAGCAGAATATGAACAAAAGCTAGCAGAGCAGTCAGCTATATTCCATAGTAAAAGGGAAAAATTAGAGCTCGACAAGGAAGCATTTGAAAAGAAAAAAGAAAACGAAAACGAACTTTTCAAAGATAAACTTGCCAAGCAAATAGAAAAAGAAAAGGAGTCTATCCAAAAACAAACACAAGAGTCTTTTGAACAGCAGCTAAAGGCGCTGGCAGACGAAAACGAAAAAAAGAAAGCCGAAAACAGGGAGCTAAGAGCCGCCGAAATTAGCCTGCTAAAGCGAGAAAATGACCTCAAAGAAAAAGCAGAAGAACTGCAACTTGAAATAGCCAAAAAAATGCTCGAACAGCAGAGTGAAATGGAAGAAAAAGGCAGAGCTAAAGAGCGAGAAGCTAACATGCTCCGAGAAAAGGAATTTCAAAAACAGCTCGAAGATCAGAAAAAACTAATAGACGAAATGAAGCGAAAAGCAGAGCAAGGAAGCATGCAACTTCAAGGTGAAATACAAGAGCTTGCCCTCGAAGAACTTTTGCGAACAACCTATCCATTTGATCAAATTTCGGAAGTAGGTAAAGGAATACGCGGCGCTGACTGCCTGCAAACCGTAATTAACCAACAACAACAAACGTGTGGAACCATCATCTATGAAAGCAAACGCACCAAAAATTTCGCAGGGGATTGGATAGACAAACTAAAGCAGGATCAAGTGAATGCAAAAGCAGACTTAGCGGTATTGGTAACTGAGACCTACCCTAGCGATATGGATAGATTTGGACAAAAAGATGGTGTATGGATTTGCGGTTTTCATGAGGTTAAAAGCCTGTCTTTAGTACTACGTGAGATGTTACTCAAAACATATTCCGTTCGTTCTTCAGAAGAAAATAAAGGTGGTAAGATGGAAATGCTTTATACTTACTTGAATGGCAATGAGTTTATCCAGACCATACAACGTATATTGGAAGTGTATACCAACATGGAAAATGATTTAAACGTAGAGAAGCGTGCCATGACACGTATATGGAAAACCCGTGAAAAACAAATAGAAGTTGTTGCATTAAACATATCTTCCATGTTTGGAAGCATAAAAGGGATTTCTGGAAATGATCTGGCATCAGCTTCTTTTTTAGAATTGCCTCAAAGTCCATCTGAAGAAAATTGAAGCACTATACTAAAGGAAAAATAGTTAAGTTGAGACTCATCAAATACAATTACAAAGAAAAATATAACTCCATTGTATTTTTCCCAAGCCATACTTTTTCACATATTTAAACCATATTCTTAAGGAAGCGATTTTCTTTGTGTCATATTTTGAAAAAAGTTAAAATTCATATCTCTACAAGTCATGATGTTTATGCTAACTTGGCACTTGAAGAGTATTTAGTCACCCAATCCAATGATGATATCTTACTTTTTTACATCAATAGTCCATGTGTGGTTATTGGGAAGCATCAAAATCCTTGGAAAGAGGTAGATTTAACGTTACGAAACGAAAAAAAACATACCGTAGCCCGACGGCTAAGTGGCGGGGGTACCGTATATCATGATTTAGGAAATATTATCTTTAGCTTTATCCGCAATAAAAACCAGGACTTCGTCAATTTTAGAGAACATATAGTACCCATAAGTGCAGCATTAGAAAAACTTGGGATTAGCAATGTCATCTCTCCCCGTAACGATATTTTCGTAAAAGAGCACAAGGTTTCTGGCAATGCCGAACACGTAAACAGTAAACTAGGTCGAATCTTACATCACGGCACTTTGCTTTATGACAGTGATATTATACGATTAAATGGCAGCATTCGTCCTCAAAAAAACTATAAGATAAAAACCCATGCGGTGGATAGTGTGCGCAGTCCTGTTATGAATATGAGAGAGGTTATTGACCACGGAGAAACTTCATTATTTCTTAATACACTCATAAACCAACTACAGACCATTCTTGTCGTAGATCAAATAGAATTCATTGACCCTTTTACTATGACAAATGTCTCTGCCCTCATTACAGAAAAATATATAACTTGGGACTGGAATTTTGGGCATACCCCTCAGTTTGAATTTACAGACGATGCGGGTAACCTATTTAAAATTAGAAAAGGAAGAGTACTCGAATCAGAAAACCCGTCATTGATAGGTAGCACCTTTGAATCATTATTACTATGACCAAACTAGAAACAGCCGCCAAGATAAAATCAATATTGGATTTTGAATTTTCAGAAGTGCCAATACCATTGGATCATAAAGATCCGTATACACTTTTGATTGCGGTACTACTCTCCGCACAATGTACAGATGAACGCGTAAACAAGATAACTCCACTCCTATTTGCCAAAGCCGACAATCCTTTTGATATGATTAAAATGACTATTGAGGAGATTCAAGACATTATACGACCTTGCGGTTTATCTCCTATGAAGAGCAAAGGAATACATGGGCTTAGCCATATTTTAATCGAAAAATATAATGGTGAAGTACCTCAGGATTTTGACGCATTAGAATCATTGCCTGCCGTAGGCCATAAAACAGCCAGTGTAGTTATGAGTCAAGCATTTGGTATCCCCGCTTTTCCAGTAGACACGCATATTCATAGATTAGCCTACCGATGGAAACTCAGTACGGGTAAGAATGTAGAAAAAACAGAAAAAGATCTCAAAGCCCTTTTCCCAAGAGAATCTTGGAACAAAATCCATTTACAGATTATTTTTTTTGGCAGAAAATATTGCCCTGCACGTGGCCATAATGCCTTTACATGTCCCATTTGTAAAGAATTTGGCCGGGCTGAGTTGTTTAAATAATTGATCCCTTTAATTTATTTTGAGCATTTTGAAGCGGTCCATTTAGATTGACAGCCAAATCAATTAGTTTAGTATTCTTACTAACCTAAAACTAAACCTTACCTTTGCGCTTCTTATATGAACATAGAGGTATTATACGAAGACAACCATCTAATTGCTGTAAATAAGCCGGCAGGATTGGTAGTGCAAGATAATGGGCACGGTCTTCCGTCTCTAGAAGAACACGTAAAAAAAT
>Ga0115566_10001269_pt1 | contig 21767 bp, 26 predicted proteins | sample COGITO_mtgs_1204_3_FD_87173 | JGI IMG/M metagenome (GOLD analysis project Ga0115566, IMG submission 87173) | Pelagic marine microbial communities from North Sea - COGITO_mtgs_120405 | ecosystem: Environmental > Aquatic > Marine > Epipelagic | place: Germany:Helgoland, sampling site Kabeltonne...
ATTACATATTTTGCAAGACAAGCTTTAAAATTTGCAGTACTTAAGTTTAACGAATATGGTCACAAAACTTTATATGGAGACACAGATTCTATATTTGTAAAATCAGTTGGAAAATCAGCAGATCAAATGGAAAATCAATTAGAAATATTTAATGAGGCTTTAAAAGAAGAATACGTTAAAAAATACAATCCTAAATTACAAGATGAATATATGTTAATGGATTTAAAATTTGAATATGATATGGAAAAAATATACTTTGGTAACTCAAAGAAAAGATATTATGGAATAGTTAGAGATACAGGATATAAGTATATTAGAGGTATGAACATCATTCGTAAAGATACTCCGGAATTTATGAAAGGAGCTATGAATAAAATAGCTGAACTAGCGGTTAGAGATCAATTACAAACCCAACACCTATTAACTTTAAGAGAAAAGATTGAATCTGTTGATTATAAAATGATAGGTATATCAAAATCATTTACTAAAAGATTTAATGAATATCAAAAAACAATGCCACAACATGTAAAAGCATCTGTGTGGGCCAATAATAGGTTAGAAACTGCAATTAAAAATACTGATAATCCATATTTATTCTACATAAAAAGCAACTGCGAAGAAGAGCTGAAACCAAGAGATAGGCAAACAGCAATATGTCTTAATGAAGAAGATTTAGAATTGATAGGAAAAAGAAAAGATATTTTTGAAATAGATTATAATATATTTTTTAAGAAACAAGTTTTAGATCAATTAAAAGAATTTAATAAAATTGAAAGCGTTAAAAATATTTTAGAAGAATACAATGAAATAATTAAAGAAAAGCTAACAATTTAATTATTAAAAATGATATTTATATTAGTAAATTAAAATAGTTATGAACACAACAAATAAGGAGGTTATAAAATGATTGAACCAATCAGAGGAAAAGTAGCGATTAAACAATTAGATCCAGAAGAAATGACGTCAGGTGGAGTTATTTTACCAGATATTTCTCAAGAAGGAGTAAGTAGAGGTAAAGTAGTAGCTGTAGGACCAGGCGCTTATAATTTTGGAACACTTATAGAACCAATGGTTAAAATTGGTGATATAGTTGCATACCCAAAAAGAGCAGCATATACTGTAGAATTAGAAGAAGAAGACATATTAGTTGCAAATGAGGTTGACTTATTTGGAATAGTTAAAAGAGGAGAAAAATAAATGGCAAAAGATTTAACATTTGACTCAAATGCTAGAAAGGCTCTTAAAGAAGGAGTAGACAAACTTTCCAAAGCTGTTGAGGCAACATTAGGACCTAGAGGTAGAAATGTTGTAATAGAAAAAGAATATGGTGAATATCATTCAACAAAAGATGGAGTTACCGTTGCAAAATCTATAGAGTTACCTGACGCATTAGAGAATGCAGGAGCACAAATAGTAAAAGAAGTAGCCCAGCAAACAAACGATGAGGCAGGCGATGGAACTACTACAGCAACAGTTTTAGCATCTTCAATAATTAATCAATCTTTTGCAGCTATTGAGCAAGGATCTCATCCTATTGAGTTAAAAAGAGGAATAGATAAAACTGTAAAAGATATTGTATTATCATTAAAAAAGAATAGTAAGGAAATTAGCTCAGAAGAAGATATTAAGAGTGTTGCAACAATAAGTTCAAACAATGACTTTGAAATTGGAGCATTAATATCTGAAGCAATTGGTAAAGTTGGAAGAGAAGGCGTTGTTACGGTTGAAGAATCTCAAACAGGAGATACTAGACTAGAAATGGTTGAAGGAATGCAATTTGAAAGTAAATATTTATCTCCATACTTTATTACAAATAATACAGATATGCGAGTAGAATTAGAAAATCCATGGATTTTATTATACGATAAAAAAATTACTTCTATTAAAGATATAGTAAAAGTTTTAGAAGCAGCAATACAACAAAACAAACCATTACTTATAGTGGCAGAAGATATTGATGGTGAAGCTCTTGCTGGACTAATAGTTAATAAAATGAGAGGAACGTTAAAGGTTGCAGCAGTTAAAGCTCCTGGTTTTGGTGATAAAAGAAACCAATACTTAGAAGATATTGCAGCATTAACTGGAGCTCAAGTAGTATCTTATCATAGAGGAATGAGACTTGATAAAATTTCCCCGGAGGTTTTTGGCACAGCGGCAAATATAACAATTGATAATAAGAAAACAACGATTGTAGACGGTGCTGGTTCTGTTGAAGCAATAGAAGAAAGAATAAATGTAATTAAGCATGATATAGATAATTCTTCATCCAATTATGATAAAGAACAAAATCAAGAAAGGCTAGCTAAACTCGCAGGAGGAGTAGCTATTTTAAGAATAGGAGCTCAATCTGAACTTGAAATGAAAGAAAAGAAAGATAGGGTAGAAGATGCGCTTAACGCAACAAGAGCCGCTTTAGATGAAGGTATTGTTGCTGGTGGAGGAATAGCCTTAATGTCTTGTGATAATCCAAATACAGATTTTGATAATGAGCATCAAAAAATTGGTTCAAGCATAGTTTTAAAAGCTTGTAAAGCTCCATTTCAAAGAATTTTAGAAAACTGTGGACTTAATTCTGAAGTAATTTGGAACAATGTAGAATCAGCTGGAAAAAATAAAGGATTTGATGCTAGAACTGAAAAAGTGGTTGATATGTTTGAACAAGGAATTATTGATCCGTGCAAGGTTACTAGAACAGCCCTAGAAAAAGCAGCTTCTGTTGCTGGAACATTATTAACAACTGAATGTGTAATAACCAATCTTCCTGGAGAGGAAGGCAAAGAACCTCCAATGGCTGGTGGTGGCTTTGGAATGATGTAAGGAGAAAAATATGGAATCTTTAACAGGAGGAAACGAAAATTTAAAAAAATCATTAGCAAGAAATCTCGAAGGATTGCAAATGAAAGATTTAGACTCGGTAGAATGTGAAAATTGTGGAAACCCAACTTTTCAACAGGTTACTCTACTTAGAAAAATATCACCAGTTATGAACCCTACTGGAAAGGCTGGTTTTTTACCAATACCCATCTATCAGTGCGCTAAATGCGGTCATATTAACGAAGAACTTATGCCTAAAACCGATGTCTAAGATAGAAGATTCAGTTTGTAAAAAAATTCTTGATAGGGCAAAGGTTGGAAAAGAAAAATATGGAGTCACAATGGAGCGTAAAGACTTAAACTTTAAACAATGGATGACCCATCTACAAGAAGAGCTCATGGACGCAGTAGTTTATATAGAAAAAGTTATTAACAATAAAGATTCTGGTGAAAAATAAATTCACCAGAATTTTTTTATGTTGTAAAAAATGATTATATTAACCTATATAAAAGTAAAACTATATGCAATTAAAAACACCATACGATTACGCAGTTAAAGCAAGAAAGATGGGTAAGAAAACAATTTCTTACTCGCAAATAAGTAAATATACAAATTGCCCTCTTTCTTGGAAACTAGATAAAATAGATAAACATCAACGATTTGAGCCAAATATGTTTTTAGTATTTGGAACAGCTTTCCACGAAACCTTTCAATTATATTTAGATACAATGTATAATCAAACTGCAACTGCAGCAGATAAATTAGACCTAAATAAAATATTAAAAGATAAAATGTCAGAAGATTATTCTGACAGAGTTGCTGAATTAGATGGCCAACACTTTAGTAACCCAGAAGAAATGCAAGATTTTTATTCTGATGGTATTGCAATATTAGACTGGTTTAAGAAGAGAAGAGGTCAATACTTTTCAAAAAAATATACTGAATTAGTTGGCATTGAGATGCCAATATTTAGTGAAGTAGAATACAACGATAAAGTAATGTTTATGGGCTTTATGGACTTAGTAATGAAAGAACATGACACTATAAAAATTATAGATATTAAAACGTCATTTATGGGTTGGAAAGATAAAAAGAAAAAGAAAGAAGGAAACCAACTTAGACTATACAAAAAATATTTTTCAGAACAATACGGCACAGATATTAAAAACATAGATGTAGAATATTTTATTGTTAAAAGAAAACTGTATGAAAACTGCGATTTTCCACAAAAAAGAATACAAAAATATAATCCTTCTTCAGGAAAACCATCAATAAATAAGGTTGACAAATTATTAAAAGAGTTTGTAGAGCACGTGTTTAATAAAGATGGTTCCTATAACAAAGAAGCAGAATATCCAGCGTATAAGAACGATTGCACATATTGTCCGTTTAAAAAAGAACATGATTTGTGCCCACCAAAAAATAGAAAAATAAAGGGATTGTAGTGAATAAACTATCTGACTATGTAGGAAATACGCCAATGCTTCCAATAAAAATGGGAGGTTTAACTGTATGGTGTAAATGCGAATTTATGAACCCAGGAGGATCTGTTAAAGATAGAATGGCAACATATATTATTAACAACGCTGAAGAAAAATGGCTAATTAAGAGAGGAGACACTCTTATTGAAGCAACTTCAGGTAATACTGGAATAGCTTTTGCAATGTTAGCAGCTGAACGTGGATATAAAATGAAAATTGTTATGCCGTCTAATATGTCAGAAGAGCGCAAACAAATGTTAAAGTTTTATGGTGCAGAACTTATTGAAGTAGATGCAGGAGACTTTGACGGGGCAATTGAATTAAGAGATAAATTAGCTAAAAAAAATAATTGGTTTAATTGTAATCAATTTCATAATCCTTTAAATACCGAGGTTCATTATAAGACAACGGGCCCAGAATTAGATAGGCAATTCAGGGAATATGCCAATAATAATTTCTGGCCTCAGGCATTTGTAGCAGGGACAGGAACAGGAGGTACTATAATGGGAGCAGGTAAATATTTACGAGAAAAATTCCCAGGAATAAATTTAGTAGCAGTTGAACCTGCAGAAAGTCCAGTAATGAGTGGAGGAGAACCAGGCCTTCATGGAATACAAGGAATAGGTGATGGTAGTAAATTCTTAGTTGATCTTAATAGGATACAAGAAATTAAAACTGTTCATACTGAATGTGCAAAGAAAGTAGCAAGACACTTAGCTTTAAGATATGGATTGTTTGTTGGTATATCTGCGGGCGCAAATGTTTACGCAGCATTTCAATGGCTAAGAGATAATGATAAAAAAAATGCAATAACTATTTTGTGTGATAGAGGTGAGAGGTACTTTAGTTGTCTATAAAAAAGAAATATCCAGATAATATAGTCTATAATTATGAAACAGGTGAGTTTGATGCCCATAAAAAAGCTTATCCTACTTCTGTAAATGGCCAAAAGTTCGAACCACTAAAAGTAGATAAGAGTTCAGCAGCTGACGCAAATCACTATTTCGAATCTAAATTAAATGAACTAAAGGAAGAGTATAAGAAGCTTATTAACGAATATAATTGGACAAGTTTAGTATATGCTGCAAATTATAGTTTTCAACCAATCGTTGGCAAGCCATACTATCTTTACGAAAGTATAGATAAGAAAATATTCTTAAGCCTTATAGAACCAGACCAATGGAAGCAAAAATATATCGCAACATTTAAGTTATTAAATAATGGTAAATGGGAAAAAGTATGAAAATAGGAGTAGTCGGTAGTAGGTTATACGAAAACAAGCGTAAGGTAAAAGAGACTATTTTTGAGCTAAAAAGAATGTTTGGTGATGAACTGACAATATTTAGTGGAGGTTGTACAGATGGGGCAGATAAATATGCTAAAAAATATGCGTTAGAACTTGGCTGCAAATACATAGAATTGAATCCATCTCATACGCCTAAAAATTTATATTCTTATATGAGAGAAAGTTGGTATGGAAAAGAGTACTCCATAAAAAACTTTCACACTAGAAATAAGATATTGGCAAAAACTATAGATAGACTAATTGCATTTGTACCAGAAGGAGATAATGCTTCTGGAACGGCAAGCACTGTAAAGTACGCTATGAAATTTAATAAGAAAGTTGTTGTGATAACTTGATTTTTTTATGTATATACATATATTTATATATACATGAGGAGATTAGTTATGGAAAAAGTAAAGTTAACTTCGGTTAAAGTTCAAATAAAAGAACAATATAAGTTTAAAAAAACTTGTTTAGAAAATGATATGAATTTTCAAAAGTTAGTAAACAGAGCGCTTTATTTATATAATAGCGACAAAAAATTTAAAGATCAAATAGAGAAAACAATAATATTGACGGATAAATACTAAAGGAGAAAAAAGGTTATGAGTATAAAACTTCCAAAATTAAAAAAGGTTGATTTCAATAAAACAAAAAAGAAAAAAATTCTATTACTTTCTGATGATATGAGGCTTCATTCAGGAGTAGGTACCATGAGTAAAGAAATAGTTTTTAATACTAGTGGTAAATATGATTGGGTTCAAATTGGTGGAGCCATTAAGCACCCAGACCAAGGAAAAAGAATAGATATTAGTGAAACAGTTAGAAAAGAAACTGGTTTTGAAGATTCAAGCGTAGTTGTATATCCAACCGATGGATATGGTAATTCTGATATATTAAGACACTTAATTAAAACAGAAAGACCAGATGCAATAATGCACTTTACAGATCCAAGGTTTTGGGGATGGTTATATAATATGGAGCATGAAATAAGACAAACTATGCCTATAATTTATTACAATATTTGGGATGATTTACCTTTCCCACACTGGAATGAACCATTTTATGAATCATGCGACTTATTAATGGCTATATCAAAACAAACATACAATATTAATAAACATGTTTGCCAAATAACGCCAAGAAAAGAAGGTATAGATTTAACATATGTTCCACATGGAGTAGACCAAATGAAGTTCTATCCAATAGGAATAGACCATCCAGAATTTAATGATTTATATGAATTTAAAGAAAAAATATTTAAAGGCGAAAATTATGATTTTGTATTATTCTTTAATAGTAGAAATATAAGAAGAAAAGGTCCGGCAAACTTAATGTTAGCATATAAACTATTTTGCGATACATTAACTCCAGAAGAAGCAGCAAATACTTGCTTACTATTTCATACTGATAGGGTAGATAATAATGGTACAGATTTACCAGCCGTTAGAAAGGCTCTTTGCCCAAATTATAACGTAAAATTTACTGATGGAAAATTTGATACTAAATATCTAAATTATTTATATAATATGTCAAGCTTAACTTGCCAACCAAGTTCTGCAGAAGGGTTTGGACTAAGTGTTTGTGAATCATTAATGGCCGGTACTCCAATATTGGCTACGTGCATTGGTGGCTTACAAGATCAAATGGGATTTAAAAAAGAAGATGGAAGTTATTTAACTGTAAAAGATTTTAGTGCTGAATGGCCATCCAATAGTAATGGTAAATATAAAACTCATGGAAAATGGGCTTTTCCTCTTTGGCCAAATTTAACTCTTCAAGGTTCTCCTCAAACTCCATATATTTATGATTCTATTCCTTCAATAACAGATATAACTAATAAAATAAAAGAGGCTTATAGTTTAGGATCTGAAGAATTAAATAGTAGAGGTGAAGAAGGTAGACAATATGTAACTTCTTCTGAAATAATGATGACATCTACAATGATGGGTAAAAATACAATTGAATCAATAGAAAGATTATTTGAAACATGGAAACCTAGAAATAGATTTGAATTAATAGATGTATTAGAAGAAAAAATTGAATATCCAGCAGGAATAATTTTAGAAGAACAAAAATAAAGGGTTATATTATGAAAAAATTATTAGTTTTACAAGGTCCAGTAACTTCAAGATCAGGATACGGTGACCACACAAGAGATATATTAAAAAGTTTAATTAACATGGACAAATTTGATATAAAAATAGTTGATATGAGATGGGGAGACTGTCCTCAAAATGGAATAGAAGAAAAAGATTCTTATCTTAAAAAGTTATTTTTAACTCAAAATCTTCATGTACAACCAGACGTATTTATTCAGGTGAGTGTACCAAACGAATTTCAACCAAAAGGCAAATATAATATTGGTATTACTGCTGGAATGGAAACAACTCATGTATCAGCCCCATGGATAGAAGGGATGAATAGAATGAATATGAATATAGTTCCTTCTGAACATTCCAAGCAATCATTTATAAACACAGTTTATGACGCAATAGATAAAAGAACTAAACAAGTAACTTCTCAGTTAAAAATTGAAAAACCCATTGAAGTTTTATTTGAAGGTGCAGATATATCAGTATTTAACAATACTCCAGAAAAATTTAAATCTGTAGACAATCAATTAAACAAAATAAAGGAAAGTTTTTGCTTTTTATTTGTTGGACATTGGTTAAATGGAGAACATGGACACGATAGAAAAGATATTGGAAAATTAATAGAAACTTTTGCAACAACTTTTAAAGCAAATCCAACTTCTACTAGGCCGGCGTTAATACTTAAAACTAGTAGCGCTACTTTTAGTGTTATAGATAGAGAAAACATGAAAAAAAGAATTAAACATGCTTTATCAAAAAGTGGATTAAAAAATCCACCAAAAATATACCTATTACATGGAAACCTATCACAAGACGAATTAAATTATTTATACAACCACCCAAAAGTTAAGGCCCATATTAGCTTTACTAAAGGCGAAGGATTTGGAAGACCGTTACTAGAAGCTAGTTTAAGTGGAAAGCCTGTAATAGCCTCAAAATGGTCAGGGCATGTAGACTTCTTAAAACATGCAATTCTATTACCTGGTAAAGTTGAAAAAGTACACAAATCTGCAGTTTGGAAAGACGTAATATTAGAAGATAGCGGCTGGTTTTATGTTAATCATGCATATGCTTCTCAAGTAATGAGAGACGTATTTAAAAATTATAAAAAATATTTGCCTGATGCCAAAAAACAATCAATATTTGCTAAAGAAAACTTTTCAATAGAGTCGATGAATAATAAAATGCAAGACATTATTAATAGAAATGTTGTAGAAGAAGTAAAGTTAAATTTACCAAAAATAAATACTACTAACAAAATGAAACTACCAAAACTAAAAAAGATAGAAGCATGAATATAGATACTACAGAAACAAGTCCTTTTACTGGAGAAAAATCAGTAATAGTTGAAGAATATAATGGAATAGAAACAAGAATTTGCATGGATACAGGGTTTACAACTAACTCTGAATACAAGGTAGGTTCAAATAAAATTGAAGAATTTGAAGCCACTACTGCAGAATTAATAAAAAACCTTAGGTTTACTGATGAAAAATTAGGCCAATATTGGTATCCTACAACAGTAATGTTTACTAAAGGAATGATTTATCCTGAAGGAGGTTTAAAAGATTGGTCATGGGTTTATGCACCAATAGTTGAATTAACTGAAGAAGAAAAAGCTGAATATCCAATTCCTGGAAAAGAAGGAGAATTCTATGAAACTAGAATTGCAACAGACATGGCTGAAAGATATGCGCCAAAAGACTTTAGATCAGTATGTAAAAGAGTTGGATTAGCCCAAGAAGTAATTAATGATTAATGGGTTTTTTATCTCAACATAGGGTTAATCAAATAAGAGGTAAATCTATAAGCTTAAAACCGGCAGGCCTGCAAAAAGGGATGATTGTTGAGGCCAAATACTCTCCAATGACAAATGAAGGAAAAAAAGGAAAACAAAAACTTTATATGTTTTTAATACTTAATAGATCCTATAAAACTCCTGGAACAAACTTTCCAAAAGTACATGCTCTTAGCATGGATAATTTTTCTCCAGCAGTACTAAATTTTTTAGCAGAAGATATTGGATTAAGATATATACCTAAATATGGTACTATTGGATTTGACATACCAAAATTGTTAATGGAGCAGAGTACTAGTAGGTTTTATAGTACTAAAATTAGAAAAGATATTACTAGAAGATATAATGATAGCTATAGAACATTATTACTAAAAAACTTTAGTCAAATAAAATTAATTGACTACAAATTTAGTAATAAAGTTATGTTAAAATCTTTTGGGGTAGATTGGAAAAAAGATAAAAAAGGATAATAGATGAAAATAAGTTACGCTATACCAGTTTGTAATGAGTTGGTAGAACTACAAAGGTTATTAGATTTTTTAATAAAAACAAAAAGAAAAAACGACGAAATAGTAATATTATTTGATTCAGAAAACGGCTCAAAACCGGTAGAAGAATTCTTAAGAGCAAAATCAGTTAACAATCCAAGTTTTCAATGGTATTCTAATCCGTTAAATAAAGATTTTGCCCAACAAAAAAATTACCTAACAAAAATGTGTACAGGAGATTGGGTATTCTTAATAGATGCAGACGAATATCCAGATGAGTATTTATGCTTTGGTCTACATTCATTTATAGAACAAAATCCTGAAGTAGAAGCATATTGGGTTTCTAGAATAAATACCGTACAAGGACTAACTAAGGAACATATTGCAAAATGGGGTTGGAACGTTAATAGCAAAGGATGGGTAAACTTTCCAGATCCTCAAATGAGATTATATAAAAATGATCCAAGCAGAATACGTTGGACTAGACCTGTACATGAACAATTAGTAGGATATACTAAATATGCGTCATTACCTGGAAATGAAGAATATTGTTTACACCACCCTAAAGATATAGCTAGACAGGAGAAACAGAATGAATTCTACGAAAAAATATAATATATTTTTCATATTAAATAGCCCATACTTTAAATTTGGTAAAGTATTACTCGGCTCTATTTTTAATACTTGTAATATGAAAAGAATAGAAAAAATATATGTTTTAAACACTGGACTAACAGACGATCAACTAAAATTTATTAAAACTTTTGAAAAGGTAAACGTATTAGACTCTGGCTTAAGTACGGATTTTAAAGAGGGTAGTTGGAGTGAAGATTGGCATACTAATATATCTTTAAAACTAAGGGTACTTGGAAGCTTAATACAACAAGTTTCTGATCCAGTATTAATGATAGACGGTGATTGTATGGTTACCAAAGATCTTGGAAAAATATTAGACAAAGGAGGAGATATTCAGCTTTGTTATAGAGGAGATACTGACCCAGAAACACCGTATTTAGGCTCTTATTTTTGCGTGATAAATAATACAAAATGCGTAAAGTTTATAGAAGACTGTATTTTTGAAATGGAAAGTTCTGGAAATACGTGGTTAGATGGTAAACTCTGGCCAAAAGAAAGTAAAGCAATGAGTAAAGTTGCAATAAAAAATTCTAATAATTTAAACATAACAAATTTAACAATATCTGAAGTTTCTGAATTTAAAGTTGAAAATATAGATAATTGTAGTGTAGTCCATTTTAAAGGCAGCTCTCTTTCAGAATCAACTGAAGAGTTAATTCAAACTAGAATATTTGACAGAGGATTTGGAAAATATGTTGAGGAGTACATTAATGCTTAATATACTTTATTTGTGTGACAAAAATTTTTATGAACAAAAAATGTCTAGAGTTAGATTTCATTCTATGGAAGCCGTTGGTAAGCAAGCTAATTTAATGTGGTGGGGCCCTAATTGGGAAAACTGGATAAATGGTTCAGTAGTTTCAAATTTAAAAAATATAGAATCTCCTATAGATTTAATAGTAGTATATAAACCTTTAGACATGGCAAGTGATTGGAAGGAAGTTAATGTTCCAATATGTTTAAGGTATAATGAAACATATGACCAAGAATGGACTAAAAAAGAAATTGCAGATTCTAATGCATCGTTTATTATATTTCACCATGAAAAAGATTTGTTTGGAAACATTGCAGAATATAGAGAAATGCTACCAAATATATCATTTAGTTATATTCCTCATTCAGCAGAGCAAACTATATTTAAAAAAGATAAAACTGTAAATAAAATATATGATATTCTTTTAGTAGGAGCTTCAGGGTTTCAATCTAAAGTAGGTCAACACTACCCTATACGAGATAGAATGGCTTCTTTAATAAATAAGTTTCCAAGTAAGTATAAAGTTGGAAGATTTACAAAACCTCATGCAAGAGTTACTAATGCTCATAATAATCAAACAGCAATACAATTTGCTAATGCAATTAATTCTGCTAAAATATGTATAACAGATTCTGGAGCTCCAAAATCTAGATTTGGTAAATATATTGAAATTCCAATGTGCGGAACAGTTATTGCTGGAGATATTCCTAATGACGATTCAGAAAATTTTAGAAAATTTGTAATAGAAATAAATAATTCAATGACAGATTCTGAAATAATAGCTAAAATTACTAGTTTTATTGACGACACTGAAAAACTAAAAAAGTATGAAGAAACTGGTTTAGAATGGAGTAAAAATTATACTCAAGAAAAGTATGCAGAAAGATTTCTATCTAGTACATCATCATTTTTATTATCAACTGCATATCAAGATTTTATTAATTGGGAAGGGACTTTATCTGATTAAAATTTTAATATGTCAATAAATTTTATTATATTAGTTATATGCCAGAAATAGTTAGAAACATATTTGAAGATTACGTAAAGGAAAGGTTTGACCTGCAAGATTGCATAGCAGTAAATAATGGTACCAGTGCTTTAATTGCTCCTTTATGGTCTATGGATCTTCAGCCAGAAGATGAAATAATTACAACACCATTTACGTTTATATCAACTTCAAACTCTATAATAATATCAGGAGGAAAACCTGTATTTGTAGACATTGATCCAGAAACATATTTAATAGATCCAAATAAGATTGAAGAAGCAATAACTCCAAAAACAAAAGCGATTATGCCCGTACATCTATATGGTAGAATATGCGAGATGGATAAGATAAATGCAATAGCTAAAAAACATAATTTAGTAGTTATAGAAGATACTGCTCAAGCTTTTGGAAGCCAAACTCCAAATGGTAAAATGGCAGGTATGATGTCTGATGTAGGAACATTTTCATTTTACAAAACTAAAAATATATCTACATTTGAAGGAGGAATGATATGTATACCTCACGATTCCAAGCTAGACGCTAAAAAAATAAGATCAATATGTAATCAAGGGCAAGTAGGAAGATATAACCATGAATATATAGGATTTAATTTTAGATTAGCAGAACCACTATGCTTAATGGCATTAGAGCAAATGAAGCTTCATATGACAGGAATAAAAGCTGAACTAGGATTAAGAGGCCCTAAACAAGGACACTATCCAAACGTTGTGTATGAGCAACCAATATATAAAACAAAAGGAATAATTGGCAATTGCCCCATAGCAGAGAAAGTTGCTAAAAATATTAGGGAGAACTTTAGTGTATAGAGTTGGAATTATAGGCTGCGGTGAAATATTAATTAGGCATATTGAATCTATTAAAGAAAATAAAAATTTTAAACTAGTTTCTTTGTGTGATATTGATGAAGATAAACTAAATAAAGCTCAAAGACATTACGGTGGTAAAATTTATAAGTCATATAAAAAAATGATTGACAAAGGAGACTTAAACTTTGTAGTAGTAGCTACCCCAAATTCATTACATGTTAAACAAGCGGAATATGCATTAACAAATGGTTGTGATGTATTGGTAGAAAAACCAGTTAGTCTTAACCCTAAAGATATAAATAAACTGTCAAATATAGCTAAAAAATTTAATCAAAAAGCATATGCAGTATTACAGGTTAGATTAAACCCAACTGTTGCAGCTGTAAAAGACTTATTAGATACTAGCTTTTTAGGTAAATTAAGAGGGGTAAGTTTAGTTCAAAGATGGCAAAGACCATTTTCATATTTTTCTGGATGGAGATCAGATCCTATGATTGGAGGCGGTACATTATATGAATGTGGAATTCATTATATGGATGTTCTTTGTAAAATGTTTGGTAAACCTATTTCAAAACATACGTCAGTTTACAATACAAAACATAAAAAAACTGATATTGAAGATACTATATACTCAATTTTAGATTTTGGAAACTTTGGAGGAACTCTAGAAGTAAATGTTTCTTCAGAACCTAGAAATTTAGAATGTTCAATATCTATATTAGGCGAAAAAGGATACATCAAAATAGGCGGTAAAGCCTTAGATAAAATAGAAGAATATGGATTTTTAGATAAAGAAATGGATAAAGAATTTGATTTAGTATTGATGGGTATGCCTGATTCTCTAGAAGCAAATTCATATGGAACCCATGCAGGATCTTGCCCAAACCATCCAACTTTATATAGCAGATTAGAAGAATTTAATATACAAGAATCTAATAATGTTATAAGTTTAATAGATGAAATATACGGTAATGTTAATATAAAATACTATACAGATTAAATAAGGAGAAAAATTATGAAAAAATACAACGCGTGCATAAATATACTATCTAGTAGACATAAATGTTTACCACTATGTTTAAGATCTTTTTGGGATATGTACAACCACAAATATAACTACCCAATATACGTTCACTATTTTGACGACATATATGATAATAAATATTTAAGAAAGGAAATAATAGAGTATTCAAAATGTGACGTTAGATTTATATCTATACCATACAAAACACCGGATTTTATTCCAGAAAATGAATTGTTTTATAATAAACATCACTTATGGTATGTAAATACAGGCAGGTTTGGTAAGCATAGAAAAGGCTACCTTCACATGACAAATTTCTATAATAATATTTATAAATATCCAAAAACTGAATTGCACAACTATGATTATATTTTACAATTTGATGATGAATCTGAATGGTTAAAAGAGGTACCATACGATTTCTTTGAAGTACTTGAAAATAGAAAAGAATTAGCAGGGGCAATAAAGGTAACCCATGCAAAAGACAAAAGGCCCCATCAAGGTAATTTTGATTGCAGAGATGGAATGTGGAAGCACATAAAAGAATATATTACTAAAAATAATATAACTCCTGGGTCTAAATTCTTACAAGATTTAATGACTGATCCAAACTCAGAAGTTAATTTTCATGAAAAATCAACATCAGATTCATACATATTTAAAACAAAACTATTTGAAACTCCAGAATGGAAACAATGGAATACAGCATTAAATGAATCAGGTGGATGTTATACTGGTAGATGGGGAGATGATGAATTAAATTATTTATTTTTCTTAGTTCACCATGACTACCCAGTTTACGATTTTAAAACAGTTGATGAAGGTTATCATAACCAAGGAGCATTAAAACATAAAACAGGACAATTTTATGCCCCAAGCGTAAAAGATTTTTATAGATAGTGCTAAATATATTATACATATCGGCAAAAGGAGTACTTTCTCCTGGATATACTTATAGCTACTATGGAGATTTATATAGGGAACTAACTAAGTTTTGCAATGTTCAAGTTTATCAAGGAAAATTTAATCCAGAACTTTCAAAAAATTGTGATTGCATAATATTTGACCTTGGATATTTTGCTCAAAAAGATATTTCAGTATTTCAAGAAATACCTGGGCTTAAAGAATTAAATATACCTAAAGTAGCTTATTTCCACAAACCTCAAACCATGCTAAATGACAAACTAAATTTTTGTAAAGTAAATGGATTTGATTTATTTGTAGATTCCCAAATAACTTATAAAGAACATGGTAAATTAGCTAATTGCGAATCAATAAGACTTCCATTTGTTGCATCTGAAAAAGATTTTTATCCTAGAAATGTTGAAAAAATATATGATCTAGGTTTTTCTGGCACACATAACTTGTTTACGCCAGCTGGAAAGGTTAAAGGAGAAACTAGAGATATTAGAGATAGAGCGTATGAAAAAATAGTACAACAAAACTATAATTTATATTGGAACAATCACACTTCTCCGTCTAAACGAACCAGTTCTATTGAAGAATACGCTACAAAAATAAATCAATCCAAGATATGGTTTGCCACAACAGGACCGACAAAAGACATTAGCCCTAGATATTTTGAAGTTATGTTGTCAAAAACTCTTTTGTGTTGCAACAAAATGGAATATGAATACGAAGAAATGTTTATAGATGGCCAAAACTGTATTATGTATGACAATAATTTAAACAACTTAACTAAAAAAATAGATTATTATCTAAACAATGAAACTAAAAGAAATGAAATAATTTCAAATGCATATGATTTAGCAATAAATAATTATACTTGGATGTCAATGGCAAAAAAATTAGTATCAAAAATATTAGAGATGAAAAATGAGCTTTAAAGTTATATCAGATTTTGAAATAGAAATTGCCAATTTTTTTGGTGCACCATATGCAGTAGCTACTGATTGCTGTACGCATGGAGTAGAATTGTGTTTAAGACGAAAAAAAATTAAAAAAATATCTGTTCCTAAAAGAACATATTTATCCATTCCAATGCTTGCTCACAAATTAAATATAGATTTAGTTTGGAAAGACGAAGATTGGAAGGACTATTATTATGTAGCCGATAATATAATAGATGCAGCAGTATTATGGAAAAAAAATAGCTATATTCCAAATACCTTTATGTCTATAAGTTTTCAGTTTAGGAAACATCTATCTTTAGGTAGAGGAGGAGTAATATTAACAGATGATAAAGATGCGGCTTTAGAATTAAAGAAAATGTCATACGACGGCAGACACCCAGATTATTCTTGGTCTGAACAAAATATATCAACTATAGGTTATCACTATTATATGACTCCAGAAACTGCACAATTAGGGTTAAGTAAACTAGATTTGGCAATAAAAACCCCGCCAAAAACTTGGACAGTAAACGATTGGCCAGATTTAACAAAACAAATGGATATATTTAAGTAATGGAAAATATATTTTTTGACGTTTCAAAGCTAAAACACATCGGTAAAAATGTAATAATAGGTAAAACTGTTAGAATAAGACAGCCGGAAAATGTTAGTATTGGAGATAATACTATAATAGATGATTTTACATATATATCTTGTGCGGCAGATATTGGGAACAATTGCCATATAGCATCAAACGTGTCTATTTCAGGTGGAAAAGGAAAGTTTATAATGGGCAATTACTCAACAATATCAAATGGTTCTTCTATTCACTGTGCATCTAGTGACTATACTGCATGTTCTCTTGATTTACCATCTGTTCCTGAAGAACAACAGTTTGGAGGATTAGTTAAAGATATTTTTATTGGGGACTTTGTAATCGTTGGATCACATAGTTGTATTTTACCAGGAGCCAATTTACCTGAAGGATCTGCTTTTGGGGCATATACCTTAATAAAAGATTCAGTTACTCTTAAAGAGTATCATTTGTATGTAGGACATAACTGTAGAGAGTTAGGATTAAGAAAAAATATAAAAAGAATAACAAAATTTAAAGGGAAAATAAAATGAAAATAGTTGTATTAGGAAGTAGTGGATTTATAGGTAGAAATCTTATCACAGAATTAAAAAGAAGTACAAACTTTAATATTTATGGCTTCAATAGATCAGAAGGTCTAGATTTGCTAGACTACTCTGCATTATCTGAAAAAATTAAAGAATTAAAGCCTGATGTGATATATAATGTTGCATCTCATGGAGGAAGTTTACACTATGTAAAAGAATTTGCAGGACAAGTTTACAGTGATAATGTTCAAATGGCTTTAAATTTGTATAATGCAGTTAAAGAACATTCTCCAAATTCAAAAATAATTCAGCCTTTTTCAAATTGTTCTTATCCAGGAGATAGCTCAATACAAAAAGAAGAAAATTGGTTAAGTGGAAAGGTACACAATTCTATATTTAGTTTTGGAAATGCCAAAAGATCAATATATTATTTATCTAAGTGCTACAAAGAAGAATATGGAATAAACTCAGTTAACATATTATTTCCAAATACGTATGGACCAGGAGACAGTTGTGATCCTAATCATACCCACGCACTAAATGGTATGATAATAAGAATGATACAGGCTAAGCAAAATGGAGATAATGAATTTGTAGTTTGGGGAACAGGCTCTCCTGTTAGAGAATGGGCTTATGTAGACGATTTTATAGATGTTTTAATATATGCATTAGATATTAAATCTTTAGTTTATCCTGTAAATTTTGGACAAGAAAAAGGATATTCAATTGCAGAATCTGCAAAAATGATAAAGGAAGCTTTAGGTTTTTCTGGAAAATTAGCATTTGATACAACCAAAACTGATGGAGACCCTGTAAAAATATTAAGCTGTAAGAATTTTAAAGAATTATTTCCAAACTTTAATTTCTATAATCACAAACTAGGAATACAAAATACTGTAAAATATTATATGGAAAACTTGAAGTAATATTTTACCATGTCAAAAATTTTTATTATATTAGATATATAAAAGGAGAAAAAAATGTCAAAAAACATATTAGTAACAGGTGGTGCAGGATACATAGGTTCTGTTCTTGTGCCAAAATTATTAGATAGCGGCCACAACGTAACAGTTTACGATAATTTATTATACGGAGGAGACGGCATAATTAACAACTTTCTTAAACCAAATTTTAACTTTATTAAAGGAGATATATTAGATAAAGAAAAGTTAAGTTCAGCAATTAAAGATAATGACGTTATTATCCATCTCGCAGCAATTGTTGGATATACTGCATGTAGAAAAGATGAGTCATATTCTTATAAAATTAACCATGAAGGAACAAAAAATGTAGTAGATTGTTTAGATGGTCAATTATTATTGTTTGGATCGACAGGCTCAAACTATGGAACAATAGAAGGAATATGTACGGAAGAATCTCCACTAAATCCATTAAGTATTTATGCAAAAAGTAAAACTTTGGCTGAGGAAGAAGTGATGAAATATGAAAATGCAATAGCATATAGATTTGCAACTGCTTTTGGAATTAGCCCAAGATTAAGGCTAGACTTATTGGTTAATGACTTAGCTTTTTCAGCCCATACACAAAAATATATAGCAGTATATGAGTCTCATTTTATGAGAACATTTATTCATATTCAAGATATTGCAAATTCATTTTTGTTTGCAATAAATAACGGTAATAAAATGAAAGGCGAAGTGTACAATGTAGGTTCAAATCATATGAATTATAGTAAAAAAGACGTTTGCGAAATGATAAAGTCTAAAACTAATTGCTACGTACATTACGCAGATTTTGATGGAGACGCAGATAAAAGAGATTACATCGTATCTTATGATAAAGTTGAAAAGCTAGGATATAATTGTACAATTGGAATAGAACAAGGATTAGACGAATTACTAAAGGTTTTTCCAATAGTAAATATAAATAATAAATACAGAAATTAAAATGAAAAAGGTTACATTTATGAATCATGCTAGCGTATTGATTCAAAGCAAAGACAATATAATATTAACTGATCCATGGTACAAAAAACCCGCCTTTGGTAGCTGGTTATCCGTACCCCCATGCATCTATCACCCAGCGTACTTTATGGCATTAGCTAAGACTAATCCAAATTTTACTATTGTAATTTCTCATGGCCACGACGATCATTTTGATGATAACTTTTTATCCGCTTTACCTGAAAATACTACGGTTTTACTGCCTAAATATGACTCAGTAGGCCCTAGAAAAAGATTGGAAAAATGTGGGATAAAAAATATAATAGAATTTAATAATAAAGGAGTAATTCACAAAGGGGTTGAATACAAATCTTTTATATTTAAAGATGTATCTATGGATGATGCATTTATAACGATAGCTACTGAAGACATTATTGTTGCGCATGGAAATGATAATTGGCAAGAATTACCAAAAAATGTATTAAATACTATAAAGTCTGATTTTTCAAAATACAATAAAAAAGACACGTTGTTTATGTCACAAACTAATATGGCTGACGGTTTTCCTTTAATATATGATAATTACACTGAAGAAGAAAAAGCTTTTTTAGCCAAAAGAAGACAAGATAATATGATTATTAGCAGTGTAAAAAATGCTTTAAGCGTAAATGCAGGAGCTTTTCTTAGTTATGCTGGAATGGCTATCCCATTTATAAAAGGTCAAGAAAATCTATTAGATGACGCATATTGTAAAAGTTTAGATTATGTAAATAAGCTTTTATTAGAAAATAACATTGATAATAGTATTGTGCTAGATATGGTACCTGGAGATTCATACGACTTTAATCAGGTCAATAAACTATTTGGTAAAAACTATTTTAATCATGAAGAAATAAAAGAAGCTTCAGTAGAATTTTATAAAAAATATAACTGGATTGATAATTGCGATACTTATCAGGATTCTATGAAACTAGGTAAGAATATCAAAAATACTTTATTAGATTTATTTTTAGATAATTTTAAAGAATTTGTGATAAATAAATACGAAAAAACTGAAGATTTTCATGGAGACGTATTTAATATGAAATTAACGTTTAAAGATTCTGAAGTTGAAAAAACTATTTCGTTTAGTAAAGACTCAAAAATTCATGCAACATTTACGTTTGATGTTGTTCCTATGGAAAAAATATTAACTGGAAAATTAAATTGGGAATGCTGCTACGTTGGATATGAAAGCAGGGTTAATGTAAATGGAGACCATAATATAGGTGCAATGATTAGATGGTTAACTATGTATGGATATGTATATCAACAAAGAATTTACCCAAATAAGGAGACAAAATGAAAAAAAATATAGTATTTATACCTTATATAAAAAGAGAAGATGTAGCTGTAGGTAATGGACAAGGTAAAGCTAGATGGGACTCAGGATATGATTATGGAATAGCATCTTGGAAAAGCTGGTGTAAAAAACATGATTGCGAATTATTTATTATGGACCAGCCAATGGTGCCTGAAAGTGAAATGCTCATAACTTGGCAGAGATGGAATGTACTAAACATATTAGAACATAACGAAATTGAATACGATCAAGTACTAGTAGTTGACGCAGATTCTCTTGTTCACCCAGATTGTCCTAACTTTTTTAAACTAACTGATCATAAGTTTTCATCTCAACTAAATGATGGTTGCTATGAATGGGTAAACAGGGCAATTAATGGATATTCTAAAGCATTCTTTAATAAAGAATTTTGCATTAGAGCATCTGAATTTTTTCAGGCAGGATTTGTTATTGTAAATAAAAAACATAAACAGTTTCTAGACGATGTTATTTCTTTTTATTGGGATAACAAGCAATCAATAATAGATTCATATAAGAGACTAGTTGTAGGAACAGATATTGCATTACTTAATTGCTTAAGAAAAGAAATGGGAATGGAATTAAATATACTTCCAAAAGATTATAGTATAATGGATGTATCTAGAAAAAACCTTTTACACTACCAACCTTGCTGGTGGGCAGACGATTTAACAAATTTATATAATTCTGGCTGGATATATCAATACACATCAATACCTGAAAGTCCAATGGGTAGGGATAGAAAATATTGGATGAAAAGGATGTACGAAGAACTCTATGAAGGATAAAATGATTAACTGGTACAACGAATCCATTAAACAGTATGGAGAAGATGATTTTAGATCTCTTCATTGGGGAGATAAAGCAGGCACTTCAGCAAGGTTTAGATACGAACAAATGGATTCAGAGATAAACTTTGAAAACAAATCTGTTTTAGAAATAGGATGTGGATGGGGTTCTTTCTTTGATTTTGGTTTTGTTTGCGAGGAGTACTTAGGATTTGATGTAGTCACAGAATTTATTAAAGTTGCAAATAAAAAATATGGTGGTTCAATAGATAAAAGTTTTAGGGTTCAAGACATATCATCTCTTGAAACTATAACTGATAGATACGACGTTTCAATAGCTTCAGGAGTAGCTGGAAATATAGGTGGACCAGCATATTTACCTGGAAAATTAAAAAGTATGTTGCATAATATGTATGTTAGATCGAATACTGTATTAGTAAATTTTCCAAGTAATAGGGCAACAAATAGAGCAGAAAATGTAGAATATTTTTCCCCGGAATATATTTTAGGCCAGGCATTAAATATAACTAACAACGTTAAAATTATAC
>Ga0115566_10001271_pt1 | contig 21747 bp, 36 predicted proteins | sample COGITO_mtgs_1204_3_FD_87173 | JGI IMG/M metagenome (GOLD analysis project Ga0115566, IMG submission 87173) | Pelagic marine microbial communities from North Sea - COGITO_mtgs_120405 | ecosystem: Environmental > Aquatic > Marine > Epipelagic | place: Germany:Helgoland, sampling site Kabeltonne...
TGAATTGGTGCTTGTTCAATACGAATGGTTTGGGCGGGAGCAGTTTGTGCTGCAGCAGCAATCAATCTTTCCATATCTGCTTTACTGATTCCACTGCCACCATTACTGCTACTTTCTCCTGCTTTCTTTGCTGCCTGGACACCAAAAGTAGCCAAAACTCCGGTGAAGACGCTGGCTATAAAAGTCGGATCTAGTTTTTGTTCAGGAATACCAAGGGCTGGAGGTAACTTGATGTACGCCAGCGTGAGTATTCCGCCGCTCCAAACAAGGATACCAAGCCTAACAAAAGTAGACAGAATAGCAAGCTGCTCTTCTTTGTCATCTGCTGCTTCCTTTATTTTCCCAAGAAGACCTTTCTTTTTGGTATCTTCTTTCTTGACTTCTTCTGGCATCCATATGAAGCAACTAATATATTTAGAAAAAGGGGGGGTGTTTAAACCCCCTCATATACGGGTGTCATAAGTCCACCACCTGGTCCGTCGTTGTCATCATCAACACCAATATCAGATAAGACTGCATTAATAACAAAAAGCATTACCAGACTCGATGCGAATACTAACATTTACCATACTCCTGGAATGATTTGTCCTGTAACTGCATAACTACCCATTGCGGCAATGACTCCGATCATTGCTGCCCAACCATTAATCCGTTCTGCGTTTTCGTTCATTTGTTTTGCTCCTGTGTTTTGTTGTAAACAATGACTCTGCCATTTTCATGTGTGAATACTAACTCATCATCATGTGCCCAACAGAGTTCTTCGTAAAGGGCATTTAGTCTCTCCATATCCTGATATAGAGCATTATGATCTGTCATAATAGATTAGAAGATATCCTATCTATTCGCCCTCACTCAATACAAAATAGAATTTGCTTTGATCTACTGGTGCATTCTCGTAAAATGAGATGTCACCATATTGTTTGTGGTCTTTGTATCCAACCATACGACCTTTCGTATTTTGGATTGCTCCCATCATAGCAATGATCAGGAAGATTGCAGGTGGTCCAATGATAAGAGCACCTCCAATCACATAATAAGTCAGAATTTCAAGTAGAGAGTTTTCCATCAATAAAGTTCCTCTTCTTTTTCAGTTTCAATTACACAATCAGATGTAGGATATGCTACGCAAGTAAGGACAAATCCTGCTTCAAGTTGGTCATCGTCAAGAAATGATTGATCTGATTGATCAACTGTACCTGATACAATTTTACCAGCACAGGATGAGCAAGCACCCGCACGGCAAGAATAATTCATATCAATACCTGCTTCTTCAGCAGCATCTAGAACGTACTGATCGTCTTCGCAAGTGATGGTTTGCTCACCATCGGAAGTTTTGAGAGTGATAGAAAAAGTCATAATTTTGAGAATTTAGTCAGTAGGTCTCTGATAGTTGTTCCACAGTATAACCGAGAAGACAGAAAAAAGCAACTGTCGTGACGGTGAAGATAATTTCAGTCATCAGAATCCGAAGACACCAAAGAAAAATACGCTACCACTGAAAGCATAAGAGACAACAGCAGCAACAAATCCAACCATAGCAGTGCGTCCATTTAGTTTCTCTGCTTTTTCGGCATATGTCTCAAGACCATAACGCTCTGCGTCTGTCTCAGAGATATACATTCTAGGTTCAGTGGCATACATGTTTGTGCGTCCACCGTCTTCAGTTGTTACAGTCACGATACACTCCGTAATGTTTCTTTACATATTATATAGGAAAGATAAAGTTTTGTCAATAGTCTGAGACACTACCATAACTGGTACAGGTCTTTTTGTTTTCTTCTGATGCCATGCACCACTGTCTCACGTAACTGTCTGCATCCATATCCATTGTATAGTGAGCATGGTTATGAAGCATTCCGATCAGTGCTATCATTCCCAGCAACAGGAGGGAGGTCAGCGTTCCTGGATTCGTTATGAAAGTTATAAAATATTTTTTCATAAAAAAAGGGGATGCCGTCGCACCCCCAGTATAACATCTAGATGTTTACGTGTCTATATGAACGATCAGAAGTTGTACTTGACGCCCAACTTACCACCAACACCGAAGTCATCATCATTGTCAGCAGTCAGGAAGGAGAGCTCTCCGTAGACGCCGAGGGCATCGGAAACGGGGACGCCAACACCTGCTTTACCAGAGAACTGGGTGTCAGTCTCTTCGCCGTCAACAGCGACGATTGCAGGACCAGCCTGGATGTAGTAGGAAGCAGCACCTGCTTCTCCTTCAAAACCTACGTGAAGGTCTGTCGTGGCAGCAGTGTAGTCATCGCCAACCCAACCAGCATTGGTTTCGACGTTGACGTAGGGACCTGCAAGGGCAGCGCCAGCAGAAGCGAACAGAGCAGCGGAGGCTGCGAATACAGATTTAAACATTTTTGTTACCTTTAGTTACTTGCGGAATGGATACCCGCAGATGAATAGGGACTCGACTGTCCCGTGTTAAGTATACCCTTTGTTACTTTAATTATCTGAAAGACAAAAGGTTAAGTATTTATGATAGCAGAGTTGTTTGGTTATGTCAACCCTGCTGTTGAGTTCCTGATGATTCGGAAACCCGACCTAAGTATGGGTCGTAATCCATCAGTTCATCAATTAACATCTGAGCACCCTTCTGAGACCAGAAGTTATATTGTGCTTCATAGTTTCCCTTATGAAAAACATCAATGTGTTCTGGATGGATTGAAGATCCTAACTCAATCTTATAAAGAAGTAAAGGAAGAGCATAGGTATTGCCGGAGTTATAAAGAAGGTCATCAGCAACAGGACGAGGACGCACACCATTGTCTAGTTTATACTTGTCTCCACGAACGTGAAGTTTAAGCATCTTCTCGGCATGGTGTCTGGTGATAAGATAACAAGCGGTAGAGAATTCGTTTACGAATCGTTTGTGAACCTTGATTTGTATATCACCTGTACAGATAATAGCAATCTGACAGACATCCCAATCGTAAGGAAGTTTACAGTAAAAGTCTTTCCATGTAAAGTTCCAGAAGCGGACGAGATCAAGATTACAGTCGTCCTCCATCATAATAGCATACGGTTCTCCGCTTTCGTAGAACTGTTTGATTGCCTTAAGATGGGAGGTCGTACAACCGATCTCGCTTGATGACATCATATCAGGATATCTACCTTTAATGATCTCTCCTAGGTCACTTTCTCGACCATCATACGCGGACACACGGGTGTAGTTCTCAATCTCCCAATACTTGAACTGCTCCTCCATGTAGTTCCATCGCTCTGGTTGATCATCCAGATTGATACAATAGATAGGACCAATTCCTTTGAGTTTGTATACTGCTTTGTTTCTATCCATTGATAATCTCCCAGTGCTCAGGGTATAAGTCTTTTGTGTCCAAGTGTTGATTGTTAGGTCCAAACCATCTTGTAGGTGCGATGACTCGTCCTTTGTTTGCTAACCATGCTGCCCACCAACTGTAGGTGCTGTTAGCGATAATAAAGTCAGAGCAGAGTGACATCAAACATAGATCAACGTAACTACCGTTACCAGTAGCAATCAGAAATCTATCATCACTAAACAACTCTTGCTCTTTACACCATTGAGGATCATCGGAGAAGATTGCCACGTTCCTATGACTGCGGAACTTCCCAAGTGCTCTCCGATAGTAATCAATATCTAGGTTGTGGTGGTTACCTGAATTCTTCAAAAAGTCACCTCTCCTTATGTGTAGAGCGATTGGAGCATTTACGCCATCAATCATCTCTTTACAAGGTTCTAGGATTTCATCCTTGAATGTAAAATCCTCACGAATTTCATCAGCAACATTGTTGAAATACTTCTCACTTTGGAAGTATCCAACGAGACTTACATCATCAGGACAATGATCATACAAATCCTGACAAAAAGCAAATCCAGGTTCCTGAACATACTGATCACCCACAGTGTCTCTAAACTCACATCCCTTTAAGTGAAATGGTTTATCAACTTCAATCCTTAGTCTATTGCCAAGGACATCCACGACCATTTCGTCATGATCAGGAATACAAAATTCATATCCCTTATTAGCAGCAATGCCACGCAAGGCGGCATACTGAAACATTTGATTACCAAGTTGTCCTAGTTTGCCTATGTAGTTATATCCCAGCATGTTTCTTTAATTTGTGAATTTCATCTCTTGCCCAGATCATTTCGGTTTGAAGACGATTGATCTTATCATCATGCGACTTCAACCAATCATAATGTAATGAGTCGTTGTTGAATTCATGATCATCATGAATGATAGAAGCATCTGCCCCATATCGTTCCGCTGCCCAGGCAGGGGGAGTGGAGGTCTTCCAAGGATAGAGTTTGTACTCTAAATCAGCGACCCAACACCACAACACGACACGAAGTTCTTCAAGCATTTGCTCTTACCCATTCTTCTAAATCAACCTGTGGTTCCCAACCAAAAGTATTCTTGATACGATCAATGTGAGCAAGACTAACTCTTACTTCACCTTCACGAGGATCAATATGCTCTTGCTTGTCGGATATCCATCCAGCGATTTCATTCACTGAATAGTTTTTACCCGAACCTACATTATAAATCTTTCCATAGGATTTGTCATCTACTGCAGTAGTGGCAGCAGCAATGTTAGCACGAACCACATCAGAGACATGAACAAAGTCTCTACGCTGCTCACCGTCACCAACGATAGTCAGTGCCTCTCCTGCTGCCTTCTGGCGATAGAAGATGCCAATCACAGGGGCATACTGTCCTTTTCTAGGTGCTCTATCACCATACACATTAAAATATCTAAATGTGATAGTCTTCAATCCAAAGAGTTCAGTATACATCTTACACAGTTTTTCACCAGCAACCTTGGTTACTGAATAGGGATTCAGACAGTCATCTGGTTGTGTTTCAATATTGGGGAATGGATTGTTCCCATACCCCGATGAGGTGGACGAGTAGATTACTTTCTTGACTCCACCCTCTCTGGCACACTGAAGCACCGTACAGGTGCCTTGTACGTTCTTCTGGACGGCAGCGATGGGATTCTCGATGGCAGGTCCAATCCTTGATTCAGCAGCAAGGTGAAAGACTACATCTGTGTTTGAATAAAAGACACGGGTTCTTTGATAGTTGCTGATGTCTTGCTTGGCATACACTGCTTTCTCATTCTGATGAAACCGTTCAGAGTCCGCAGTTCTATCATCGAGAACACACACCTCATATCCTTGTTTAATTAATTCATCGACAAGGTGAGAACCAATGAAACCTGATCCTCCTGTCACCAGTGCTCTCATAATCTGTTGCTCCTAATAACTGAATTTGTGATACTTACTTTAAGTTTAGTTGTTGAGTACCCATGGTCTCTTGGAATCCAAACAATAGGTATTCCTAATCCTTTACCTGTATAAGATCCATCGCTGTAATCATCTCCGAGAAAACGAATATCATAATCCTCAAGATAACTCAAGTAAGTAACTTCTGATTGATATACAATGATGTCATCCACATACTTAATAGATCGTAGAATCTCCTTCCTGTCCTCCAATGATTGAACTGGTTTCAATTTATATGGTCTTGCCATTGTAGGATTTTCATGGAGAGCAATCGTAAGATGATTACAATGCTCCTTGGCATACTTAAACATCCTGACATATCCAGGATGAATAAGATCAAATGCCCCCGCAACAATACCTCTTTTCAATGGTTGTGTTTTGATCCAGTCCTCTGCATTGACTCCTTTGTCGTCAATGAAGATATCTGCGTTGGGTTTGTGGAACATTGGTTCCAACTCATTATATTTAACACCCCATTCAGATAACAATTTCTTGGTGGTGTCAGTCCAATCAACACCAGATCCCCTGCCTCTGGCAGTCATAATGATAATATAATTCCCTTCATCGTAAAGACGATTTACTGTCTCTACCATAAAGGGAATAGGAGTTGATTCCGCATACCTACGACCATGGCCATCTGGATTACTAGGTGTATTACAGATGGTCTCGTCTAGGTCAAAGCAATATCTCATATAACTCCATGAAGGAAAATCTGATGAACGCACTCTACCACACCATACGACTCACTGGCAACATGAAAGTTCCACTTTGCGTATTGGGCATCACGTCTCATTCTATTATGCTCGCTGAATCCTGTCAGGATACCATAGTCAACTCCATATTTCTCACAATACTCCATACAATTAACCATATTGGGAGACTCTCCACTTGAACTCATTAGGATAACAAGTGTTTGTGGTTCTAGATGATACTCCAGGAATTTAACGTATGCTTTTTCATATCCAAAATCATTAGCAAGCATCGTCAACATAGAAGGGTCTGAAAATATAGAGACCTTCTTATGGTGAAACTTCATGTAATCCTGTGAGATATGAGAAGCAACAGAGTTGCTGCCACCATTACCTAGGATAATGATTCTTTCGTGTGTATTAAAATGGTTTTGAAACTTGGCGAACTCATCTCCTATGTGAGCAGTCTCCAGAGTTTCGATGTATCTATTAAATGGATTCACCCTTAACTCCTTCTGGTGATACTGTAATCTTAACAGAATCATATGAGACAGTCAAACTATCACGTTTAGAAAACGTTAAGAAGAATCCACCATTGCCTGCCCCACATAGTTTGTGTGAGATAACACTTGGATTCTCTTGTAGATCCTTATCTATCTGACGGATCTTTAAGTTCTCTGTGATAGTTTTGCTTGTCTCTTTCTTCTGTTCCCAGGAGAGATTAAGTTCTTCCATGAATTTCAAGGTCTCTCCATCCTTGATAAAATCATATGCCCTATGAACTGTAGAGATCAAAGGTGAGATCTTGTCTATGTTTTTGCTGACATCTTTGAGGATTGTTTTTGAGTTTCGCGTGACACCGGTAAATACAAGATGAAGATCATAAGAATCAAATAAATCAACAGGAAGAAACTCATACTTAATAGTGTTAGAGTCCATAAACTCAATCCTTTTGAAACCTCCCACACCGCATCCATATGGGTCTTGATACCCACAGTAAGGATTGAAAGAAACTTCCAGTTCATACGCTAATCTACAAATGTCATTATCGGACATCTTTCTATTTAAGAAAATAGAACATGCTTTAATCAAACTAATAATGTAGGAAGATGATGAAGCAAGTCCACTGCCCTGAGAGAAGGCATCGCTAGCAAGAGTTACCTGTACTGGTGGCATGTCAAAGTATTCTAACACCACACGAACAGGATCATTCTTAATTTGACTGATGTATTCTACCTCTTCTCTCTTGGAATAGTTGATGATGTACTTGTGTTTTACCTTGTTAAAACCAAACTTATCTTGATTGATAGTCACATATGTTTTGAGATTAGATGTAAAACTAATTACAGTTCCATACCCAAATGCACGAACAAAGTTTGGGTTGTCAGTGGATCCCCCAAACAATGACACTCTTAATGGACAACTAGCAATGATCATTTGATCTTAAGTGGTAGGAAAAACTGATTCTGTACCATACACTCAACAGTCTGTTGTTCAGATAGAGGACTATAAGTCACTGTCTGATTGCCACCAGAACTTGTCTGGTAGAAGTATGGATCATCAAAAGCATACACATTGTGCCAGCGTTGAATCTCTGCGAATCCAATGTCAGGATGGTCTTCAATTACATAACCAGCATGAAGGCAAACCCTTCTCACTAGATCAATATAACGATCACGAAAGTACATTATAGCATGACCACCTAGCATATTGTAAACTTGATGAATACCAGGATACACATACTTATCATATTGAACAAAAGGTCCAGAATGCCCATTCATCCGACCCCAACCAGAGATGCCAAGGTACATAGCATCAGCATTCTCTGGCACCTCAATAATTGGATCCCATTTTTTAACTTCAACATCATCCTCAAGAATGACAAATGGTGTACCGAGTGGAGAGACAATAGGATTGATAGCAATCTCAAGTGCTTCAAGCATAGAACGAGCAGTTCCTGCTTGTCCTACTTTATGTTTTGTAGCATTAATTCTTTTAAAATTCTTGATCTCAAGGTCACCAAGAATCTTTATCATCTTCTCGTTTCTTTCTTTCGCATCATCTAGGTTGATATAAAAGAAAGGAATCTCTCTAAGATCGTAACGCTGCATGATTCTTCTTCAGAGCAATAATTTTACCAGGTGAGAAGGGATAATTAGTCCCAATGAATTCTTCAGCATAACAATAAGTTGGATCTAAGTCCAATGTTGGTGGATTCTGAATCAAATAACGATTCATATGTGATTCATCATGCCACAGTGCTACAACATCATTCTCCAAATCCTTATTGACATTCTCTGCGATAGTCTCTGCCATCTTCATGAAGACTTCTGTCTTACCACCATTGAATCCACCAGCATAGTAAGTGACTGTCTTTTCATCAGCAGGAACACAAGCAAGAGACTTTGGATTGCGATCAAAAGATTGCTGCCAATCGGGTGCCAAAGACTGATATCCATGTCTAGTAGCAACTAGATCTCCACATACTTCCTCTGCTGTTACGATTCCGTCAATACGCATATCAGCATCTAGATAGAAGCAATAGTCGTGTTCCAAGATGAAGTCCTTCTCCTTCATGAAGTAATTGTATCTCTTAAGAGTTGGCATCGGCCATGGTTCATGGTCAATGTAATGGACTCTTACGTTGTCTCCTGTCTCTTCAATCTCATGATCAGTGAATAAAAGGCAACTAATCTCTGCCCCAGGGCAGAACTTTTCAGATAAGTCTTCGTATAGTTTTTCTACAAACTGAAGATACTTGTTCGTAGCAATTGTCAGGATACAGATTTTCATTTTACCGCTTCTTCAAAAAGTTCAACGTATTGATCAATAACAGATGTAATTGAATACTTAGATTGATATCTCATTAAGGATACTTCTCCACATGTAGATGCAAAGGATTCTTCCTCTATCATACGTCTCATCATTATAGCATAGTAATCCACATTATCCACAACAGCACCTGCGTTCCCGATCTGCTCAGCATGTCCCATACTAGGTGCCGAATGACTGATGATTGGTAAACCGTGAGACATTGCCTCAATAATAGCACTAGAGCATTGTTCACCATCAGATCTACCATGAGCGTAGACAGTCAAGGTATTCAAGAACTTGTGAATGGCATCTACATCAGATGTAGAAGGACAGAACAAAGCGTTCTTAATGCCAAGGTCAAATGCCTGCTTCTCATACTTGACACTACCACCAAGCATTAAGAACATGGTATCATCAGTTTCAATTTTACTATATGCCTCAAGCGGAATAGGTGAGAAGATGTGATCATTGTCTCTCTGATGCATACCAAAGATGTGCTTCTGATCAAAGGGTAGTTTACCTTCTACTTCTGGCACAACAACAGCAGGTGGGATGACCATAGATCTATCCGCTGGTCCACCAGCAGCGATCCATTTATCTCTCTGCTCATTTGACATCAATACAGTCTTGTAAGTATTAGGTTTGTCCTCTGCCATTCCAGATAGATGAATGGTATCGATGATAGGGGTCTTACGAATCATATGGAATGGATACTCTGGATGCCCAGACCTACCACTCACAATCAGGTCATAATTCTTTTCATCAAAGAGATCCCAGAAGTTTGTGCCAACCCAATCATGGGTGCCAACTGTGACATTCTTGAAACGAACTTCTACTGGGATACAATTTACACCGTGGTTCTTACAAAACTCAACCCTACTTGGTTCAGTATCAAGGTGTTTATGATCTGAACCAATGTAGGGTGCACCATTTGTATAGAAGTAATCAACTTGAAACTTTGTCTTGTCGAGATAAGAGGCAATAGTTTGAAGGAACTTCTCTGTTCCTCCGTTTGCCATTCCACCAAACTTAACGAATGCTACCTTAATCATACCGCTTTCAAACAAATCATGTTTCTGGGGAACCACCATGGAATCCACACGTTAAACCACTTTTGTCTGACAAGTTTATCAGTGCTGGCGTTCATTGCGTCATCATGGGTCAACCAGTTTGTAGACTTTGGTTTATGAACACCATCATTGAATCCAGTTCCATCACCCCTCACAGTATATCTCAAGAACTCGGGGTCTGCTTTCTCTGTTTCTCTTGCTTCTTTACACCATTGAACAATCTTTTCTTCCAACTCGGGATAAACTTCATATCCTTTAGTAAGGAGTTTATCGTACCAGTAGGACTTTGGTTGAAGATTGAAATGTCCTGTGCCACCTTGCCCCGGAGGTGCTGCTGTCATAATGATATACTTTGCCCCATGTCGAGTAAGAGCATCAACATAATTGTCAGCATACTCTGGTTCGATATGTTCCGCAACCTCAATGCTGTAAACCATATCTACATTTTGGTTGACCTCATAGGGATCTCTCAAATCATGGATAGTCACCTTTTCGGGGTCAATCATCATGTGAGGAATGGCATTAGTTGTTCCCTCTAGTCCAGAAATTTGAACACCGAGATTCTCATAACAAGACAACCAATGTCCTGTGGCACATCCCACATCAAAAACTGATTCGATATTCAAAAACTCTTTGATCTTGGGGGCAAGATACTTTGCCATTGGAAGAGAGTCAGCGATGTTATCTCTGAAGAACCAGTCTTCATAGATTTCGTTTAGTACATTAGTCATTTTATTAATCGTTAAATTGTGTATTGGGTTGGCGTCCAGTGCGTTTTACAAACTCCTCACGCAGTTGTGGAATGTGCCAGATGCGAAGACCTTCAAAGTATTCTACACCCTGATTGTCAAAATGCTCTAGAATCTTGGGCATCAGATCACAACGCAGGAAAGTCTTTTCATCCCATTTAGGATCGAAGTTAGGAACATTAGGAGTGGGAATACCTTCCAACCATTCGGGGGGAATCTTCTTCAGTCCAACACCTTGATCTTGAAAACAAATACTATACTTACCAAGGATTGTACCCAGAGCACCAGGACCATGCTGAACCAGTTCACCAACCTGCTTCCATGCCTGCTTTAGATGGAAGTTATTGAAGTATGCGAACTGATAGTGAAGGACACATCCCATGCTAGGACCAAGTCTCATCCACTTGTCCTCTGTGTTTGGTCCAATGGTTCTACCATCTGCCATGAAGGTGTAGTGATAATCCAATTCAGGACTATCAGTTACAACAAAATCCTTGTAGAGATTACTCCACACGGTCTGGTCATTGCGATAGAAATTGTTGCTCTTCCACAGTGCCAACCACTGCATCGCCAGTTTCCTACCAGGTGGAATCTGTGAGATTACCTCTCTGGCAATAGGAACAAAGTTAGTGGTGAATGCTTCATCAGCATCCAAGCAAAGGAAGTGAGTTCCTTTACGCTCGCGAGCATAGTTAAACAGGAACTGGCGTACACGTCCGGGGTTCCAACCACCACGAACGTCTGTAGTCTCCTCATATCCCTTGACGATGACGCCTGCTTCCTCCATCATCTCTCTGGAATTATCAGTAGAGTCATTATCAATAGCAATGATCTCATCACAAATGGGGAGAACATTCTTCAAGTAAAGAGGAATAAACTGTTCCTCATTCTTGAAGGGTAAGAGTCCAATAATTTTCATTTCAGGTAAATTCCAAATCCAGTAGGGTTGTGCGCGTCCTTTGTTACATCAAACTTTGTCCCAGTCCACTCTTCGTGGAACTTCCACTTTGATCTTTTATCAGATGTGGTGCCTTGATCTTGAATATCATCCACCACGATAATAGCATCATCGGTCAAATACTTGTTCCATACCTCATACTCTGCTTTGATCTGCTCGTATGTATGAATCGTATCACAGAAGAGCATACTCACACTCTTTTCTTCAAAGAGTTCTGCGATCTTATCAGAGTCAATAGCATCAAAGTTATTATCAATCGTGACCCTAGGATCTTGTCTTACCTCTCCTGGAACATAACGACAGTCATTCGTGATATCAAATGAGTAAAACTTTTGATCCTCTTTGAGAGCATCATAAATCGCAAGGGTGCTACACCCTCTACGATTGCCCAGTTCTACGACAGTTCCATCAACGTGTTCTGTCAGTTTGTGGAGATACCAGAAGTATCCATGGTTACCATCAGCATTAGTGATGTACTGATAATGCTCCGTTGTGGGAGAAATCAGTCTAATAAGGTTAGAATCATTCCATTCAACAACTTTATTCTTGTTCTTAATAATTCTATTAATAAAAGTCTTATGATTACTCATTAAAATCTGATGCCTCAATCACTCTATCATTAAACGTGATCTTATTTATTTCATATCCTGAACTTGCTTGGGGAACCAGTCTGGGGTCAATAACATCTATACCATATCTCATTTCAATCACAGTTCTTTCAAGAGACTGCTTACTGTTGGGACTGGTGCTCTGTCCTAATCCTTCATCAAGATAGTAACCAAGGATGTCATTGATGTGAAGACCTTTACCACAACGTGCCATTCGCATCGCAAGATCATAGTCGGCACCAGAAACAAGTTTCTCATCAAACCAACCAGTCTTATCTAACAAACTTCTACGAACCATGAAGAAAGGTCCAAGGATCATACCACTCTTCAACTCATCTTCTCTACCAGATTCATCTACCAGTTCACCATCTGTTCCTCTAAACTCTGGAACTTTGATGTAGTTGCCATATACAAAGTCAACATCAGGATTCTCATCCAGTGCCTTTGCCATCACCTCAATGGATTCCGGTGTACGCAGGTCATCAATGTTCCAGATACACAGGTAATCACCATCAGCATATTCAATACACCGATTCATTGACACGCCAATAGGATCAACACCCTCTACAACAATATGAGTGATGTTGTCCTGTGTTTCATTATACTTTTCAACCTTGGCAACCTCTTCCTTGGTGGGATCATTATGGTCAAGAACAACTTCAAGATCGGTATGAGTCTGTTCTGCCACACTCTCCAAGAATCCATCCAGATACTTTGAAGTATTATAGGATGGACTGATACAACTAACTCTCGTCATTAGAATACTCCTTCTTCATTTCATTATACACCTTTCTGATGCCAATATCAATAGTAGTCTTGGGAACCCACCAGCTTAGAATATAATTATCTGCTTCATTTCTTTTGTCCATCTGAACACTATCTTTTGCTAGACCAGGTTTGATCTCAATATCATAATTACCATCAACAGCAAAGCATCCTTTAATAATAGAGGCAACTTCTTTGATTGTCTCTGATCTGAATGAAGTGATGTGAAGTGGATCCTCTGGTTTGAAGTCAGTATAGTTCTCCATGATTGTCTCTAGTGCCTCACAGCAGTCTTCAGCATAGAGGAACTGACGCTCTTCGGTGCCATCAGTCATCATCTCAAATTGACCTTCTTCAAATCCCTTACGGATGAAGTCAGTGATCACATGTGCCTTCTCATGATCCTTTTCAATACCATACACATTCCAAAACTTAACAGTCAGTCCTTTTAATGCTGTGGTATGAAGTTCACCAACACGCTTCATCACACCATAAGGAGAGTATGACATGTTGCTCATCTGAGAAGAAGCGAAGATAAATCTTTTCTTATGTTTCCCAAGTAAACGAAACGTATTTGCCATCATACGAGTATTGTTATTCACAAACTCAAATGTATGTTGATACTTCTTTAGGTAACGTGAACCACCCACATCAAAAGCAAGAAAGAATACAAAGTCAGCATACTGAATTGCATTCTCTACTACAGTATTAGGTGTCACTCTTAAATCAAATTGAACACCATTTACAATATCAACATTGCTTACATGATGTCCTTTGTCTTTTAGGTACTCAGATAGATAAGCACCGATCTGTCCAGCAGATCCTAGGATTGTAATATTCATACAATGATCTCCATAAATTTATTCAAAGATGCTTTCAATGATAATTCCCTCTTCACGAACATTTGCGGGTTGTAGTTCTTACCTATAAATTTAGAGAAGGTATCTCCAAGTTCGGAATATTTATAAAAGAACTCACCACATTCTTCTGACCAATAGGGGATAGAAGTTGCGGGAGTTGCCCACTCTTCACCCATGTCATTCCATTCTTTCACATCCCATACAAGACAGGGTGTATCTGATGCCATAATCTCTTGAACAGCAATGCCTTGACTCTCTGTTCCATTTAACAGAAACGCGAATCTAACTTTACTAAGGGTGTTGATAAAATCATTCTGTGAATAATTACCATAACCAAAGACAATGTAAGTCATTCCTTTTTCATCCAGAAACTTCTTGACAAGATTTAACTCTTTGTCACTTCTCCTTTTAAAGTAAATGAGGAAATCGTATTCAATTTCTCTGGTTACGTTTGTGATGTCAATACCAACTGGCCATGATACAACCTTGTTTGAAGGCACATTGAACTGAGTAATTAATTGATTGGATACCCAGTCAGAGGGTGTGATCAGTTTATTGTAATAATCGGGATTGTCAAATAAGAATTTACCATAGGCATCCCAACCCCAAAACTGTGGTCCAATATAACACGATTCATGTTCCAGACATTCATGTTTCTTGTGACCGTCAGCATTATACTGCATCAGGAAATTAGTATCATATCTTTCTTGATTGATACTATACGGAATACCTTCCAGGTCTAATGATTTGATAAAGTTTTTGACAACCTTCTCTGGACCACTAACAATACCTTGCCTGTGAGCCCAATAAGAATCCTCATACCATAGATTTATCATATATCCTCCCAACCATTTACAATAATGTCTCTATAATCCACAGTATTTTTAGGACCAGCCCATTTGTTTACATCTGGACAGACAACCTTTCTTGTTCTGCTCTGCAACCAAGCACCCCACCAACTGTAACTACTATTAGAAATGATAGCACCATCACACAAAGTCATCAAGCATAGATCAAACTCTGGTGTTAATGCTCCTTCCTTATATCCCTGATTTGATACGAAAGAACTCATTGGCAATCTATCTTCGGTTTCAGAGAAATGAAATCTATCTGATTGAAAGAGTTGTTGATCTCTACACCACTCAATATCATCAGAGAAAACCAGCACAGGTTCATTACTGAAAAGTGACAATGCTTTTTTAAAATAAGTTATGTCCAGATTAAAATGATATTCTGGTCTCTTTACATAATCTCCTCTTCTAACATGAAGAAAAATGGGTGTAACATCAAAACTTGATATCATTTCTTGACATGGTTCAAGAATATAGTCTTTGAAGTTAAAGTCTTTCCTGATACTATTCTCAATGTTCTTGAACCATTTTTCAGACTGGTAAAACCCGCTGATGTTTACGTTGTCGGGACACTCATCATAGAATTCCTGATTGAAATGAAACGTGGTTGAGTGACACATATCGTCAGATGTCCTGTGTCTATAAAGACCTCCCATGTATCCATTGTATTTGACACTGCTTAACTCAAAGACATCATGAAGAAGGTAATTACAGGTCCTTGATTGGTCATTTGGGGGGACTACAAAGTCATATCCCCTATGTGCTGCTATACCACGAAGGGCAGCATACTGAAACATAGTGTTTCCAATCCACCCTTTGTTACCTAGTTCATCAAAACTAATCATGACAGACGATCCACCCAGGTCTTGATCATCTCATCCATCATAGTCTCAAAGTTATACGTCGGTTTCCACCCAAGTTCATCACGAATCTCTTGACCATCACCTTTGAGGTACTTCAACTCTTCGGGTCTCATATACTTTTGATTCTGTACAACATAATCTTTGTAGTTTAAACCTAGTTGAGTGAATACATGATCGCAAAGGTCACGAACCGTTCTTGTCTCTCCGGTCGAGACAATCCAATCCCTTGATTCTTCATGTTGTAGGAGAAGATACATTGCGCGAACATAGTCATAGGAGTGACCCCAGTCACGACTGGAATCCATGTTACCCAATTCAAGTTTGTCACGAAGACCATTCTTGATTTCTACTGCTGCTTTGACAACCTTGTGTGTCACGAAGTTAGTTCCTCTACGAGGTGACTCATGATTAAAGAGAATACCGTTACAAGCATGAAGTTTATAGGCATTCCGATAGTGACGGACCAGATTGTATCCCATCACCTTGGAACAACCATAGGGACTGACAGGACTCATAATTGTAGTGAGTCTTTGACATCCATCTGGGTCAACAGAATTACCAAACATCTCAGAAGAACTTGCCTGATAGAACTTGGCTTGAGGAACAACCTCTTTGTATGCTTCTAGAATATTCAGAACACCAAGAGAGTTTGTCTTAATAGTAAAAGAAGGGACATCAAAGCTAACCCTGACATGACTCATAGCAGCAAGATTATAAATCTCATCAGGTTCAACCTCTCTCATAACACGGTACAGAGAGTGTTCATCAGTCAAATCACCATAATGATTGTTGACTTGATCATTGATATTCATGATACGAGAACTCTGGTTCTCGGCAACTGACTGTCGTCGAACAATACCATGAACTTCATAACCAAGTTCCACAAGATACTCGGCAAGATAAGATCCATCTTGTCCAGTGATACCAGTAATTAGTGCTTTCTTCATTTGAATACTTTCATGTTTCTAAGGTCAGGCCAATCAGTCCATTCCCATTGGCGGGGAGTTCTTTCAATAGCGTCTGGCAACTTGTCCAATCCCAGTTGTGCTGTCTCTGGTGTCATATAGTAATGATATCCTACCATGTTAATGTCTTGGTCTCTCCATGGAGTACCAGGAGTTCTCCCATCATAGGACATTTGTTTGATGGTGTCAAAAGATGTTTTATTATCCAACAATATCATACCACCTCTACCCAAACTCAAGTGTTTTTGGAATTGAAAACTCAAACACATGTATGTGCCGGGAATGTATGAGTTTTTCTTCCACAATACAGCAGCATCAATAATATTTGTATCACCAAGAGCGTAATAATCTTTCCATTCCTCCTCTGACCATTCCATATCAAGACATAGTTTTTTAGATAAGAAAGGAATAGAGATATAAGTTCTGGTTGGAACTGTAATCTTGGGGTAACCCTCATATCTAAGACAAAGTTCAATACCATGAGTACAAGAGTCTACCGCAATTGCGTATGGACTTCCAAAGAACTTTGCTATCTCTGTTTCAAATTTAGATACTGATTCAAAACTCATAACCTAACTCCTTCGCATACTCATACATTTTTGCCTTACGTCTTTTCTTAATAGGTTTTGCCGGACTACCACCATAGATTGTCCATGGTTCGGTAGATGTTTTTAGGAAAGAGTTTGCTCCTAACACAGAACCCTCTGCCATGGTGACACCTGACATCACAACAGAGTTGGCACATACACCAGAAAACCTTTTGAGATTAATTGGTTCTAGTATTTGTGTGTCCTTGTATTCATCTGGGATCATAGGTCCAATAAGTCCATCACCCATAAAAAGATCTGATCCACAGATCATTCTTGCACCTGTCGAAATGAAAGTAAAGTCTCCCATATTTAGAGATGTCTTTTCTCCACCAATCACTGAAACATGTGGAGAGATATGAATATAATCACCCAGATTTAAACCAGTGGTACAGTAAAATCCAAAGTCAATAGCAACATGATTACCAACTTTTGCTAAATGAGGTCTAGTTATACAGGTATGACCATGTATAAAGAAATCATTTCCTGTGATCATTGATGAACACCTTATCATTTTCAATTCCCGTATAGGGTCCAGTCTTGTATTCATAAACAACGGTGTCATCATCAAGGATGGTGTATGTGTGACCACCCTCAAAGGTCATCGAGCAGTCACCTTGATTGATAATCTCATCACCAATATGAGTTTCATCAATGTCATACATGTGAATCTTTACAGATCCTTGAATAACCACCCAGGATTCTTGAGCGATTACTTGTTCTCTTGAAGATGGTTTCCAAATATGTTTGTGAGGTTTAAATGTTTTACCCGAATCCATCCTCAAGGTTGCTAACTGAATGAATTGATCTTCGGGTGCGACATCAGTTCTTGCGGTGATCTCATCTAATCTATTAATGATATGAATGAGTCTAGAAGGATCAACTTTAGAGTATATGTGTTTCATAACTAGTTTGTTTTAGTTTGATTGTAAAACCAATTGTGTGTAAGTTGATACCACATCACAGCATTTACACTTGTGATAGAAAGTATCAAGAGTAAGACCACAACCATTGTGATCCCCTTTATAGATTTATCAGTCTTCTTTAGCATCGATTTGAGCATTGATCCAATGATAGGTATAACGAATACCTTCCTCAAGAGTCTGCTCATAATCCCAACCAAGTTTCTCACGAATGAGATCATTGTTGGAATTACGACCACGAACACCAAGAGGAGCATCCAATTTATGCATCCTACGAACTGCCTTACCAGCAACTTTAGCAGCAATCTCAACTAGTTGGTTAATCTTAACCATTTCTTCAGAACCAATGTTCACTGGTCCCATGAAGTCAGAATCCATCATGCGACGAGTTGCTTCAATACACTCATCAATATACAGGAATGAACGAGTCTGCTCACCATCTCCCCATACTTCAATCGCTCCACCAACATCAGGGAGATATGCTACCTTACGACAGATTGCTGCTGGTGCCTTTTCTCTTCCACCATCCCAGGTCCCCTCTGGACCAAAAATGTTGTGATATCTAGCAACCCTAACAGGAATGCCATGATTACGATTATACGCAAAGTAGAGGCGCTCAGAGAAAAGTTTCTCCCACCCATATTCGGAGTCGGGGTCTGCGGGGTATGCTGATTCTTCACGGCAATCAGGGTTATTTGGATCGAGTTGATTATGCTCTGGATACATGCAGGCAGAACCAGAGTAGAAAATTTTAGTTGGTTGATCTAAAGCGGGACGATTTGCTTCAGTCCACTCTTTGATGTCTCCATTAAATGTCTCATTCAATTTACGAACTTCTTCAAGAACGTTTAGATTAATAGACACAGAGTTATGCATGATATCTGCGTCATTCTCACCAGTGAAAACAAATCCTGCTCCACCCATATCAGCAGCAAACTGATAAATCTCATCAAAAGGACGGATCAAACGATAGGGAATATCATTATAGAAGTTACCCTGCTCACCTTTATATTGGATAACACGACGGACAAACTCTACGTCACGCAGATCTCCCTGCACAAACTCATTTGCTTCAGTTTCAGAGAACTCTGGATATTTAAGGTCTACACCACGCACCCAGTAACCTTCTGAACGCAGACGCTTCACCATATGACTTCCGATGAATCCACCTGCGCCCAAAACGAGTGCTGTCTTCTTGTATTCCATACTGATTAATAATGCTTCTTATTTATCCAAGTCAAATTATAGCACGTCAGTCAATCAAAGGCGACCCTTTGACAACTTTTCGATACCGTTTTTCTCATTCGCTTTCAGAATATCAAGCAACAAATTAAATCTTTGCTCCAGTTCAGCATCAGGTCCAGTCTTGCCAGTCTCGGTAAGGTCACCAACTTTACTCTTCATCCAAACAATTTCCGATTCAAGAATTTCAATCTTCTTGTTTGCTGCTTCAAGTGCTTGAAGTCTTCCTTCTACTTCAACGTCATACTTTGACATTGATGCACCAGTTGTAGACTTGGCAGCCGTTCCTTTGTATGCCATGTTTTTCAATTATTGACTATCGTCTATATTTATTAAAAAAGGAGACCCGAAGGTCTCCTTTAGAGGGTGTCATGCCGCGCCAAGTTATTTTTGAAGGGTAATAACTAAATCCCACGACCCGCTGTGTCTTTAACATAACAAGGAACACCTTGAGGATCAAGCCACTTAGGATATTCAGGGTCTTCAATAGCAAGAAGCATCTGTTCTCCGTTATCAAACAGATAGATATCAGAGTATTTTTTAGTATACTCATGTGCTTTCTGTAGGCGGTAATCAGGATTACCATTCAATTGAATGTAACCTCTTTGAACGAACCTATAAGGAAATCGTTCATGAATAACAAGAGTCTTTGTTGAAGCAACAGATTTAGGATCTAGATCGTTCATGCTACCTCCACAGATTCAAGATCTTCAGCAATACAATCAATGAGAATGTCATAATCATCTAGAGGATCCCCAGAGAAAACTACGCCACTATTCTCATAAAACTTACGAACCTTCTTAAAAAGTTTTGGATTCTTTACGTCAAGGTAGTAGTCACCTTTAACAGCGGAACGGAGTGTGCTGATGTCTTTCTTGAACTTAGAAGTAACAGTCATGGTCTTGTTGTTTACCCTGATATTATAAGGTCTCTTTCCAATAAGGTCAAGACACTTTGGACAGTCAGGATTCTGTCCTATGCAGGTTAAGGGAATTGAACCCTTCTTAGCCGCTTTATGAGAACGGAGCATTCAACCAGATTGCTAAACCTGCTCGTTTAGGAACTCTTCCCAACTATCTCAAGATCCCTCGTTGTTCTGTTCTGTGTATATGCGTATGAGTTCATCATTCGCTGGAACCATCACTGCCCTTTCCCCATTATCATTCTCTACACCTATTGTCTCTCCATTCTCAACTCTTCCCATCAGTGTTTCCCAGTTCTCTTGCCAGTATTCCACAGAGTAAAATTCCATAGTTAGTATATGTATGTTATTTCCATAATCCTAATACAATCAATAATCCTTGGGCATAGAAGAACAAAAGAACTGATCCTATACTAGCACTAATGATTGTAGCAGTCTTGTTGTGCCTATCTATCGCATCATCAATCATGCGTTGACACTCCTCTTTAGTGACAAGATGGTCTGGTTTGATCTCACGCATACGATGAGTCATTATCGAACATCAAAGTCCAATCTACGAACTTTACGTCTACGTCTTTCTTCCTGATAAAGAAGTTCTTGAGTGGAGAAATGACTATCAAGTTTTCTCTCCACATTATTAGTAACCATTACAACCTTATCCAAGTCTTTGGCACCAATTTTATCATCCACAATACTCATTTGATTGGGACAACCGCAGAACTGAACTTTGCTGTTGTTAGTTAGTTCTTTTCTACACTCTTTACATCTGATAGTAATCATTAGGCATACATTGAATTTGACATGGGCGAAGAGGGGATCGAACCCCCGACAACCTCCGTGTAAAGGAGACACTCTACCGCTGAGTTATTCGCCCGTAACACTACACTTATCCGTATGCTATATGGGCGTCACACCCAGTATACTGACAGTTTGTAATGGAGCAAGAGAGTAACCAACTCTCAATCACAGTGTGGTTAGCACCGTCGCGGGCGGACTCATCCCCCGTCACACTCCCCCGGCAGGATTCGAACCTGCGACCAGACGATTAACAGTCGTCGGCTCTACCGCTGAGCTACAGAGGATTGTTATACTCTTTCTTTGTTTTGAAGTAGAGTTTATAATATCTCTTCTTCATTTCATTAAGAGTATCCATATCATCTTGAAACCCCATATATTTACATAGTTGGGACGACCCCTCTAATTCACTAATCAATCTTAGAATATTAGCAGGATGCTTTTCAAGTCCTCCAAAATCATACTGAGACATAACAAAAACTTGGAGAAAGCGGGTGATCGGGTTCGAACCGACGACATTCAGCTTGGAAGGCTGACGTTCTACCACTGAACTACACCCGCATATAGGTGGGCCTTACATGAAATAGGAGGTGGTGGTCTCTTCCAATGCCCAACGACTCAAGTAGGATTCGAACCTACGACCGACTGCTTAGAAGGCAGTTGCTCTATCCTGCTGAGCTATTGAGTCATAGGCAGGGGATTAACCCCTTTCAATACCGTCGTTGTTTTCGACAAAATCATCATACTGCTTTTCTGTGATTTCGTCAAGTGATACGACTTCTAAATCTTCTTTGGGATCGAA
>Ga0115566_10001280_pt1 | contig 21693 bp, 20 predicted proteins | sample COGITO_mtgs_1204_3_FD_87173 | JGI IMG/M metagenome (GOLD analysis project Ga0115566, IMG submission 87173) | Pelagic marine microbial communities from North Sea - COGITO_mtgs_120405 | ecosystem: Environmental > Aquatic > Marine > Epipelagic | place: Germany:Helgoland, sampling site Kabeltonne...
AAAAATATAAGTATTAAACAATCAGAATTAAACTTACTTAATTCTGAAATAAGTAAATCTGATGCTATTGGAAATTTCCTTCCAAGAGTTTCAGCATCAGCTAACCACCAATGGAACATTGGTAGAGGGATTAATATTACAACTAATGTAATTGAAGATATAACCACTTCATTTTCATCTATGAGTGCAGGTGTTGGTTTAGATGTTTATAATGGCTTTAGAAATGTATATCAACTTCATAGAGCTAATCTTGAAATTCTTTCTTCACAGTTTCAACTAGATGATATGAAAGATGATATAAAGCTTTTAGTAGCAAACTCCTATTTGCAAATCATGTTTAATAGTGAAATACTTAAAGTTCAAAAATTACAACTTGAAATCACTAAGCTAGAATTTGAAAGAACTAAAGATTTAATTGAAATTGGAACATTTTCACCAAGACAAATTTTTGAAATTGAAGCAAATCTAGCATCTCAGGAACAAAGTGTTGTTCAGGCCGAAAATAATTTTAGAAATGCAAAGTTAAGTTTAGCACAACTTCTTTTAATTGATGATTTTGAAAGTTTTGATATTGCATATGAAGATTTTAGTGTTCCATTTTCAGATATACTATCTAAAACACCTAAGGAAATACTTGAAAAATCTTTAACCTTCAGAAATGATATTAAATTAGCGGAGACTAACATATCTATAGCTGAGAAGGATATTCAAATATCAAAATCCCAATTACAGCCAACAGTTAGTTCATTTTATCAATGGAATACTAGAATTTCTTATTTAGATAATACTCCTAGTTTTAATGATCAATTTAATTTAAATGATGGTCAAGGATATGGACTTGCTTTAAATATTCCAATATTTCAAGGAAAACAGATAAGAAACAATGTTGAAAGAAGTAAAGTAAATCTTAACAGGTTGCAAAATCAATATGAACAAGAAAAATTAAATCTGGAAAATTCAATTAATCAAGCATATAATGATTTAAAAGGAGCAATTAAGTTATATGAAGCTTCAAATAAGACTTTGGAATCATTAAAAAATGCATTTGAAGATGCTTCGGATAGATTTTTACTTGGCTCAGTAAATTCTTTTGATTTTATTCAATCTAAGCAAAGATACGAGTCTTCTGTTTCTGAAAATATTAGAGCTAAGTTTGATTATATATTCAAGCTTAAAGTTCTAGAATTTTACTTTGGATTACCGTTATCAATTCCTCAATCTAATTAAATTGATATGAGATGTCATTAATTTTAAACTTAGAGACATCTAGTAAAAACTGTTCTGTTTCTCTTTCATCAAAAGGGAAACTAATTGATTTGATTGAGTCTGAAGATGAAAATTATAGACATAGTGAACTTCTAACAACTTCAATTCAAGATATACTATCAAAAAATAATTTAAATGTAAAATCTTTGGATGCAATTTCAGTTGGAATTGGTCCAGGGTCTTTCACTGGTTTAAGAATTGGTTTTTCAGTATCAAAAGGCCTTTGCTACCCTTACAATATAAATTTAATTGGAATACCGACACTCAAGATTCTTGCTAATTCAGTAGATTCTAAAACAGACAATATAATTTGTTTAATTTATGATAAAGGAAATTACTTTTATATGTCAAGGTATAGTTCTAATCTGGAAGAATTAATATCCCCTAAGATACAGTTGGTTGATGAAGAATTTTTAGATAACTCTGTTAATGAGTCAACAACCATTGTAGTTAACACAGAGAGTGCTTATTCTTATGTGAGTGAAATTTTAAATAAAAAAGGTAATTTAACAAAGGGTGTAATAAGCTCATCTAATATGATAGAGCTCTCACTACAAGCATTTGATAAAAAAATATTTGAAGATTTAGCTTACGTGGAGCCAATGTATGTAAAGAAGCCCTACGTAAACTAATCAGTTTATTTAGAAACCAAGTTCCATTTTTACGTCAGCTAAAAGGTCTTTTCCATCAGCAAGAATAATTCCTCCGTTTGGACTTGAATCTATAACGTAATTAAATCCTTGATCTTTTCCAACTTTTGTGATAGCATCTCTAGCTTTCTCAAGAAGTGGAGTCATTAAATCCATTTGCTTTTTCTGAAGCTCTTGTGCAGCAGAGTCTCTAAACTCTTGCAAATTTGTTTGCATACTTTCAAGCTCTTTTTGTCTAGCTTGATTTGTAACATCAGTTTGATTTGCAGCGTCTGAAGAATAGCTTTGAGCTTTAGTTTGGAATTCCTTAAATGCATTGTCAATTTGAGTAGTGTAATCTTTTTCAAGTTTAGCTAGTTCATTTTGAGCAGCAATTACTTCTGGCATTTCACTAATAAGCTGTTGGACATTGATGTGTGCTACATTAGATTGAGCAACCGCATTAATGGGAGCTAAAGCTATGAAAGTAGCAGTTATTAATTTAAGTATCGATTTCATAATCTGTTAAAATTTTCGATTGCAATATCGTAATTTTTCTTTAAAAAACGATTAAAATTGTTGACCTATTACAAAGTGAGTCTGCCATCCAGATGGTTGTCCAGTATTTGAAAGGTCTGTAGAATCAAACCCATATCCAAAGTCAATACCAAGAAGTCCAAACGCAGGCATGAATACCCTCACACCAATTCCAGCAGATCTTTTTAAGTCAAAAGGACTGTAGTCTTTGAAATTATCAAAACCATTACCTGATTCAAGAAAAGTTAAAGCAAAAACAGATGCACTAGGTTTTAAACTTATAGGGTACCTAAGTTCTAAAGAAAACTTATTATATATAATTGATCCATCTCTGCTTGATAGGGATCCGTTTTCATAACCTCTTAAGGATATTGTTTCTCTTCCATCCATTGCATATTGTTGCATTCCATCACCACCTAAATAGAATCTTTCAAAAGGAATATTACCTTTATTACTATTATATGTTCCTAAAAATCCAAAGTCTGTTTGTGCTTTTAAAACAAATTTACCAAACAATCTAGTATACCAACTTCCATCAAACTTAACTTTATAAAACTCTAACCATCTATACTTAGCCTGATCAATTTCAGCTAGATTAGTAGACCCATCGTTATTTTGAAATTCAGGTCTTTCATCAATATTAGAAAAGTCATCCCCAGAAATCAAAGAATAAGGAGGGGACAATCTTGCGCTCAAAGAAAAGCTTGACCCTCCAACAGGAAATATAGGATTAGTATAAGTGTTATTTCTTGAAAGAGCTATATTATAAGCTATGTTATGAGATTCTCCGTTTCCAAATGTAAAAAGTCCAGTGAAGTAATTTTGTAGGTTATAATACTGGTATGATATTGATTGTGAGAGAACAAAATAATCATCAGGGACTCTAAGTCTCTTGGCTATACCAATATTAAATCCTGCAATTTCAAATGATTGACTTTTATCTGCTCTTCTTGTAAAATAGTCATATCTATATTGTTTTGTAGATGAAAGTGAAAGAGAGAATTGAACAGGTTCTCTTCCTCCAAACCATGGTTCTACAAAACTGAAACTTTTAGTACTATAAAAAGAACTAGTTTGAAGTCTAATAGCTAGAGTTTGTCCGTCTCCCATTGGAAGGGGTCTCCAGGCTTTTCTATTTTTAATATTTTTTGTAGAAAAATTATTAAATGCAAGACCAATAGTACCAATAAAACCTCCACCACCATACCCACCTTGTAATTCTATTTGACTTGCTCCAGCTTCAATTAAACCAAGTTCAATATCTACTGTACCTTGATTTGGATCTACATTTTTAAAATCAGGACTTATTTGTTCAGCATCAAAAAAGCCTAATTGCCCAACCTCACGTATAGTTCTTACAACTTTATCTTTACTGTAAAGTTCACCAGGTTTAATTCTTAGCTCACGATAAATAACATTATCATTTGTTTTTGTGTTACCAACAACCGTAATTTTATTAAAGCTTGCTAGTTTCCCTTCATTAATTCTAATCTCAAAATCAATAGTATCATTGGCAGCACTAACTTCAACAGCATTTACAGATGAGAATAGATATCCGTTATTTTGATATAAGTTAGCTAAGTCATTTGCATCTGGATTATCATCTTGAATCCTTTCTTTTAAAAGAACTCCATTATAAGAATCACCATCTTTTATACCTAATATTTGATCTAGCTGAAAATCAGTGTAGGAACTATTACCTATATAATTTATATTTCCAAAGTAATATTTGTTTCCTTCATCTATTGTTAACTCAAGATCAATTGTCTTTTCATCATTTATAATTATTGTGTCAAATTCAATCCTAGCATCTCTGTAGCCTTTTTCTTTATAATATGAAATTAAGGTTTCCTTGTCAGCTATATAATCTGCATCAATAAGTTTTGATTTTTTCCAAAATCTTAAAGGAAATTTTTTCTTAGTTTTTTTAAGCTTAGACTTAAGTTTAGTATCTCCAAATATCTCATTACCTGAGAAAGTGATATTTTTTATTTTAATCCTCTCACCTTTAGTAACATTAATATTTAGGTTACGTTTATTTGAACCAATTGAGTCAGGAGTAGAAACAATATTAACTTGAGAGTTTAAAAAACCAACTTTTTTCAAATCATTCTGAATATAGTTCTTTGTGTTTGTAAGAAAGCTTTCTGAAAGTCTTTTGCCTTCAGATAACTCAGTTTCCTTTTCAAAAGTTTCAGCTTTACTTTTTTTAACACCATTAATGGAATAGTTTAGTAATGTAGGTAGTTCATCAACATTAATCTCTAGTTTAATTTTACCATTACTAACATCAGTAACATATAGGTTTACATCACTAAAAAGCTCAAGATTCCAAAGTTTTTTCAATACTGCGCTAACCTCTTCACCAGGAACTTGAATAGCCTGACCTTGTCTTAAACCACTATATGTAACAACAGTTCTGTCACTAAAATTTTTTAATCCAACTACAGTAATAGTGTCAATTGAATAGGTATCACCTTTTCTATAATCATCCTGTGAAAAAAGGAACCCAGTTGTTAAAATAAAAAAGCTAATAGCCTTAAATAATTTAGACCTATAATTGTTTGCTTGTTTTTCCAAATCTTCTTTCTCTTTTTTGATATTCAATGATTGCTTCAGTAAAGTCTTTTTCAGTAAAGTCTGGCCAGTATACATCTGTAAAATATAATTCTGCATAAGCTATTTGCCAAAGTAAAAAATTGCTAATTCTTTGTTCCCCGCTTGTTCTAATAAGTAGATCAACATCTGGCAAATTTCTAGTGTAAAGATGGTCATTTATCACGGAATCATCAAAACTATCAAGAAAAATTATATCATTTTTAACTTTCTGTGAAATCTCTTTAACTGCTTTAAATATTTCTTGCTTTCCTCCATAACTTAAGGCAAGAGTTAATGTCATTCCGGTATTATTTTTAGTATTTTCAATAATACTTTCCAATTCTTCTTTTACTTTATCTGGAAGAGAACTTAAGTCACCTATAGCATTAAGTTTAATGTTATTATTAAAAATATCTTCAAACTCTTCCTTGAGAGTTTGAACTAAAAGCTTCATAAGAGTATCAACTTCATCACTTGGTCTATCCCAGTTCTCAATTGAAAAAGTAAATAATGTCAAATATTCAATTTTATGTTTATTTGCCTCCTCAACAATTCTTTTAACAGCTCTAACACCATTTTGGTGTCCAAATACTCTTGGCATTCCCTTTTGCTCCGCCCACCTTCCATTTCCGTCCATTATAATTGCAGTATGCTTGGGAATCATCTTCATTTTTTTGTGTTTTTATTTCTCATATCTTGACCCCAAAAGAGCTTCTCTCTTAATCTCTTATAAAAATTATCATTATCAAACTTAATAGTTCCAATCGTAAAACCTGCTTTAAATATTTCAATTTGGTTAGAACAATTCACTGAATACATTCTTGAATCCACAGATAGGTTTATATCACTGTCCCCTTCAATATCTATATTTATTTTCGAATTATCAGGAATAACTAAGGATCTCATATTAATATTATGAGGAGCTATTGGATTTAAAAGTATAACATTCGATTCTGGAGAAACAATTGACCCTCCATTACTTAATGAATAACCTGTAGAGCCAGTTGGAGTGGAAATAATTAATCCATCTGACCAATAATTTGTTAAATAATTTCCATTAATCTGACATGATATATTCAAAAGTGATGTTGTGTCTTTTCTTTGAATCGTGATTTCGTTAAGAGCATATGGATAATCAGAAAAAGCATTATTTATAGAATCAGATTTAACTTCTAGAAGAGTTCTTTTAATAACACTAAACTTATTTTCATTAATCTGAGAAATTGCCTCTTGAATATTTTCTTTTTGAATACTTGTTAAAAAACCTAACCGACCTGTGTTTACACCCAGAATTGGGATATTAGAGTCTTTAACATATGTGATAGATCTTAATATAGTACCATCACCTCCCACAGCAAAAACAAAATCAATATTATCCTCTATTGGATTTTTGGAATCAAAAAAAGAGAATTTATTTTGAGTTTCTTTATTTAATTCATTTTTTATTTTAGAATCAATAACTAGCTGATTGTTTTCTGAAATAATATCAATTATTTCCTTGCAACAATCTATTGAGGATTTGTTATGAAATGCTATGTATAAAGCTATTTTCATATCACAAAAATACAAACTTTATAACTTTATTAAGTATTATATTTGCAATAAAGTTTCAACAGAATTTATGACTAAACTAAGTGTAAATATCAATAAAATTGCAACACTGAGAAATGCAAGAGGCGAAGATTATCCTAATTTAGTAAAGACTGCCCAAGATATAATAGGCTTTGGAGCTCAGGGTATAACTGTTCATCCAAGGCCAGATGAGAGACACATAAGATACTCTGATGCCAATATGCTCAAGGAAAAAATTAATAGCGAACTTAATATTGAAGGTAATCCAAGTATAAATTTTATCAATCTTGTTAATGATATAAAACCTGCTCAAGTAACTCTAGTTCCAGATTCTGAAGATGCAATTACATCAAATGCTGGATGGGATACAATTAATAATTCTTCATTCTTGAGTGATATAGTTAAAGAATTTCAATTAAATTCAATTCGAGTTTCAATATTTATTAATCCTGACATAAAGATGTTAGAAGGCGCCAAGAAAATAAATGCAGATAGAATTGAGCTATTTACAGGACCTTATGCTAAACAATATAATATCGATAAATTTAAAGCAGTTGAAAAATATATTCAATGTTCAAAAGTAGCAGATGAAATTAATATAGATGTTAATGCAGGTCATGATTTAAACCAAGATAATCTCAAGTTTTTTGTAGAATCAACAAAAAACATTAAGGAGGTTTCAATTGGCCATGCTCTTATCACTGAATCTCTTTATACTGGTTTAGAATCAACAATTAAATCATATCTGGATATACTTAAATGAAAGTTCTTCATTCAAATTTAATAGGAAACTCTAAGAGAGACCTATTCATTATTCATGGATTTTTAGGAATGGGAGATAACTGGAAAACTCATGCAAATAAAATTTCTGAAAACGACTTTAGAGTTCATTTAATAGATCTTAGAAATCATGGAAAAAGCTTTTGGAGTGATGAATTTAGTTTTGAAATTATGGTTGAGGACATATATAATTATGCTAAATGTTATAATATTGAAAGATTCAGCCTCTTAGGTCATTCAATGGGGGGAAATATAGGTATGTTATTTGCTCAAAAATATCCAGAACTATTGGAAAAAATAATAATAGTTGACATTATTCCAAAGCAATATAAGCCTCATCATGAAACAATATTGAATGGTTTAAAGTCAATAGATTTTAACAAAATAAAATCAAGGAAGCATGTAGACGCTCATCTTTCCAAATATATTAGTGATGAAAGAATTAGACAATTTTTATTAAAAAATTTATATTGGGTAGATAAAGAAAGCTTAGGATTAAAGTTGAATATTGAAGTTTTATTTGAATTTAAAGATAGATTATCAATAAAACTTAAAAAAGGAGTAATTTTTGATAATCCATCTCTTTTTCTATATGGTGATAGTTCAACCTATGTTGATGAATCAGACTTTCCAATGCTTTACTCAAATTTTTCAAATATTGAGATTATTAAAGTTCCTGCTTCTGGGCATTGGGTTCATGCAGATAATCCATCATTTTTTATTGATAAAACAATTAATTTTTTAAATTGAAATATGGAAAACCATATAATTAGAAAAGCAAACTCTACTGATGTTAAAGACATTCTTAGATTATTGATCGAGCTAGCAGTTTATGAGAAGGATCCAGATGCTGTAAAAATTACTGAGAAAGATTTATTGGAAGATGGATTTACAGATAACCCTAGATATGAGTGTTTTATTGCAGAGTTCAATAGTGAAATAGTTGGCCTAGCCTTTTATACTCCTAGATATTCAACCTGGGATGGAAAAACACTTCACCTTGAAGATCTTGTAGTAACTGAAAATATGAGGGGAAAAGGTATAGGACTATCACTTTATAAATCTTTTTTAAAGGAAGCAAAAAAACAAGGAGTTAATAGAGTTGAATGGTCAGTTCTTGATTGGAATAAACCTGCAATTGATTTCTATTTAAAGAGTGGAGCTTTAATTGATGACTATTCAAAATGGAAAATTGTTAGAATGAATAAATCATTAATTGAAAAGTTTTTATCAAGTTAATTCTGATTTTATAAACTCTGTTATAAAATTTTTAATTTCATCTCTTACTAAATCAAAACTTTCATTATAAAGTCCATTATTTATTTTTGAAGGATCGTTAAAGTTTCTGTGAATTTTTTTTGCATTCCTATCTTGAAAAACAGGACATGTTTCATTTGCATTATCACAAACAGTAATTATAAAGTCAAAACTTTCATTGATATATTTATCTATATGATTGGATTTATAATCAGAGATATCAAGTCCAATCTCTGCCATACACTTTACAGCATTTTTGTTTAATCCGTGCTTCTCAATTCCTGCACTAAAGACCGATACCGAGTTGTTAGTTAAATGATCTAAAAATCCATGTGCAATTTGACTTCTGCATGAGTTTCCAGTACATAGAATTAGTATTTTTTTCATTAAAAACCTAACGAAATTTTAGCAATATAAAAGAATAAGAAGATTCCAAATATATCATTTGCTGTTGTAATAAATGGTCCGGTTGCAATTGCAGGATCAATCCCTTGTTTATCTAAAATAATTGGAACAAATGTTCCAACAAGGGCAGCTATTATAATTACACCCATCATAGAACCGGCAATTGTTAGGCTCATAAATAAATCTTGATTAACAATCTGTCCAAAGATCACCAGGATTATTGCTAATACCAAGCCGTTAATTAAACTTAAACCTACTTCTTTTAAAAGTCTAGACAATAGAGAACCTTTAACTAAATCATTTGCTAAACCTTGAACAATTATTGCTGAGGATTGTACTCCAACATTTCCAGCCATAGCTGCAATAAGAGGAGTATAGAAAAATAAATTTCTTAAGTCTGGTTGATTCATAATCTGTTCAAAATCTTTTAAAATAAATACACTACCAAGACCACCTAAAAGTCCTAAAAACAACCATGGAAGTCTAGCTTTAGATAATTGAAAAATTGAGTCATTTGCTTCAACTTCAGAAGAAATACCTGCAGCTAATTGATAATCTTTCTCAGCTTCATCTTTAATTAAGTCAACAATATCATCAATAGTTATTCTTCCTAGTAAGGTTTTTCTTTTATTGGTTACAGGAATAGCTTCCAAATCATATTTGGACATAATTTTTGCAACCTCTTCTCCTTCTTGATCAGCTGTAACATAGTCTACTTTGGGTATATAAATATCTTTAACTTTTGATCCTGATTTTGCAGTGACTACATCTTTTAATGACAGCCTGCCTTTTAGTTTATTTTTAGAATCAACAACATATATTGAGTGAACCCTAGAGACGTTCTTAGCCTGTTTTCTAATTTCATCAAGACACTTAGATATGCTAAGATCTTCACTTACTTTCACAAGTTCTTTTGCCATTAATCCACCAGCAGTATCTTCTTTATACTTTAGTAATTCTTTTATATCATCTGTTAATTCAGAATCTTTGATTTGTGACAACACACTTTCTTGAATATCTTCAGATAATTCTGAAATGACATCTGTTGCATCATCAGTATCAAGTTCTTGAATTTTTTCTGCAATTTCTTTAGCAGATAGGTTTTCAAGAATAATCTCTCTAAGGTCTTCATCAATTTCAGCAAGAGCATCTGCAATTCTTTCTTTATCAAAAATTTTAACTAGAAAAATAACTTGTTTAACTTCCAAAAGTTCAAATATCTCAGCTAAGTCAGCATAATGAAGATCATTAAGATCTTTGACAAGCTTTTCCTTATCACTAATTGTAATAAGTCTCTTAATATTATCTATTAATTCATCATTGACTTTAAATTGTCTCATTACTAATTTTTTGAGTTAATTTGACAAATTCTTGAACAGAAAGCTGTTCTGGTCTTAATTCAAAGATACTATCTTCTAATATATTATCCTGAATATCAAGTCTTTTTAGAGAGTTTTTTATTTTTTTTCTCCTTTGCTGAAAACTTAACTTTATAACTTTATCTAATAAACTAATATCACAATTAAGATTTATATCCTCTTTTCTAGTCAATGAAATAACTGCGGAATCAACTTTTGGCTTTGGAAAGAATACGTTAGGGGAAACATTAAATAAAATCTTTACATCATAAAATAATTGAGTTTTTACAGAGAGTATTCCATATTTTTTAGAGTTATGTTTACTTGCAATTCTTTCTGCTACTTCTTTTTGAAACATACCAACAAGAGAACTAATAGAATTATAGTTTTCTATTGCTTTAAATAAAATTTGCGATGAAATATTATATGGAAAATTTCCAATTATTAAAATCCTATTTAATGAAGGATAGGTTTTAGCAATTTCAAACTTTAAAAAATCTTTTTCTATTATCTCAAGATTCTCTTTTATAAATTCATTCTTAAGAAAAAAAATAGATTCTTTATCAATTTCAACTAGAGTTAAAATATCTTTTATATTAAGTAGGTGTTTGGTTAGGGCACCCTTACCGGGACCAACTTCAATAACTTTGGTATATTTATTAAAATCAATTGATTCAATGATCTTTTTTGATATATTTTCATCAATTAAAAAATGTTGACCCAGGTATTTTTTTGGCTTAACATTTCCTACCATATTGCTAATTAATTATATCAAATCCAGTAAATGGAATTAAGGCTTTTGGAATTTTAATACCCTCTTTTGATTGATTATTCTCAATTAATCCTGCCATTACTCTTGGTAAAGCAAGAGAGCTTCCATTAAGAGTATGAAGCAAATAATTTTTTCCATCCTTATCCTTAAATTTTAGATTAAGACGGTTTGACTGATATGTCTTGAAATTTGAAACAGAACTAATCTCAAGCCATTTTTTTTGACCTTTTGAGAATAATTCAAAATCATAAGTTATAGCTGAGGTAAAACCTAAATCTCCTGCACATAAATTTAGTATTCTAAAATCTAGTTCAAGTTCAGATAAGATACTTATTATATGATCTTTCATTTTTGATAGAGCATTATTTGAATTTTCTGGATGCTCAAGTCTAACTATCTCAACTTTATCAAATTGATGAAGTCTATTAAGACCTCTAACATCAGAACCATAGCTTCCAGCTTCTCTTCTAAAACAAGGAGTATAACCAGTAAGTAGAACAGGAAGTTCTTCATTAGATAGTATATTATCTCTATAAATATTAGTCAATGGAATCTCAGCAGTTGGAATCAAATAAAAATCATCATTATTGACATGGTACATTTGACCATCTTTATCTGGTAATTGTCCTGTTGCAAAAGCAGATTCAGAATTAACCAGATGAGGTACTTGAAATTCAGTATAGCCTGCAGATGTATTTCTATCAAGAAAAAAATTAATTAGTGCTCTTTGAAGTTTAGCTCCTTTACCTTTATAAACAGGAAATCCTGAACCGGTAATCTTACTTCCAAGTTCAAAATCTATTATATCAAGTTCTTTCGCTAAATCCCAATGATTTTTTAAACTCTCATTTGAATCTTTGATTTGACCACTTGTAAAAACCTCTAAATTATCATCAACAGTTAAACCTTCAGGAACATCTTTATCAGGTAAGTTGGGTATAGTAGTAATTATACTTAAAATACTAGATTTTGTTTTATCAAGTTGATCTGATAAATCTTTCGATTTAGTTTTTAACTCTGCTGATTTACTTTTAAGATTCTCAACATCATTACTCTGATTCCCTGATTTAAAAATTTCAGCAATTTCTTTGGAGATAGTATTAGATTCAAATAAAATTTGATCAAGTTTTTGTTGAATTTGTTTTCTAACTGAATTAAGCTCTATGAGTTTATCAATGACTTCAAGATTCCTAAAACCTCGCTTCTTAAGCCCTGTTAAAGTAGCCTCTCTGTCATTAGAAATTTTATCGATTGAAAGCATAGATTATTTTGAAACCAAAGATAAAACTTATTTGTTTATTAATTTTAAACAATAATTTTCATCTTTTAATAACTGTTCTTTAAGATCTTTGATTGATGAAAATTTTATTTCATCTCTAATTTTTAATACAATATCAACAGATATTTGTTTATCATAAATATCTTGATTAAAATTAAATAAATGAACTTCAATTGACTTATCATTTGAACCTATGGTTGGTCTATGGCCTATATTCATCATACCATTATAAAGTTTATTATCAACTTTAGTTTTTATAAAGTAAACACCATCCTTAGGTATAATTTTATACTTTTCTTTAATTAAAAGATTAGCAGTAGGATAATTTATTTTTTTTCCTAATCCGTCTCCTTTGATTACTTTTCCAGTTAGCTTAAAATATCTTCCAAGATATTTTTCAGTTGTTATTAAGTCACCTTTATTAATTGAATTTCTAATTTTTGTAGAGCTTATTGTAATTTTCTCAATTTCTTGTGCTTTAATTTCCTCTACTTTAAAATCTAAATCATTGGAATAATTTTTTAGATCTGTTACTGAAGCTTCCCTTCCTTTTCCAAACCTATGATCGTATCCAATTATTATATGTTTTATCTTAATTTTTTCAACTAAAAAATCTTTGATGAATTGATCAGCAGTCAATAAAGAAAAATCCTTGTCAAAAGGGTGGATTATTAACGAATCAATTCCAATTTTATCTAGATGGAAAATTTTCTCATCTAGTGTGTCTATCATCTTAATATTATTATACTTATTTAAAATTATCCTAGGGTGTGGAAAAAAAGTTAAGACAACAGAAGATAAATTTTTATCCTTAGAGGTATTAATTAGTCTGTCAAATATTTTTTGATGACCTTTATGAAGACCATCAAATGTTCCAATTGTAACAACTGATCTTTTTTCTTCATTGTAATCTTGAATACTTCTATAAATCTTCATCAATAAAATTCTTCTTATTATAAAAACTCATTGTTCGTTCAATCCCTGTTTGGATAAATGAAAATACTATTTCAGAGGATATCTTCACTAAATTATGAATATTTGATTGCTCAGATTCAGACCATTTACCAAGAACATAATCTGATGTTGGAATTTTATTATTATTTGAGATACCAATTCTAACTCTGGGGTAATTTACAGTTCCTAAAAACTCTTCAATATCTTTCAATCCATTATGACCTCCAGCTGTACCAGAAGATTTAATTTTAATATTTCCGAAATAAAGATTTAGATCATCACAAATCACAAGTGTATTATCTGTACTAACTTTTTCTTTTTTTTTCCAATATAAAAATGATTTTCCAGAGTTATTTACATAATTATTAGGTTTGATTAATATAATTTTTTTCCCTTTAAACTTACACTCTGCTCTTTGGGCTAATTTTACTGATTCAAACCCTACTTTTAGAACTTTAGAAAGTTCATTGACTACATCAAATCCAATGTTATGCCTGGTATTATTGTACTGATCACCAATATTACCAATTCCTATTATGAGATACGTGTTCATATCAGACTTTGAAGTTAACCATGATACGATATTTTTAAAAAAATACATTATATAATAATCTAAATAAAGTTAAGATTAATTATATAACAACTATTCTTTTGAATCTTCTTTGGGAGTTTCTGCACCTTCTGCACCTTCTGCACCTTCTGCACCTTCTGCACCTTCTGCACCCTCTTCTCCTTCAACACCTTCATCATCTTCTGGTAATGCCATTGAAGCTCTAGAAGTTCTTACTAGACAAATGACCGTATTTTCGGGATGAAGTAATTCAAATTTATCATCTTCAAGTTGAGAAGTATAAAGTTTATCACCTAATTCAAGCTTGGAAATATCTACATTGAGTGAGTCTGGAAGATTTCCAGGTAGGGCTTTAACTCTTAACTTTCTTTTATTTCTAGTTAAAATACCACCGCCATTTTGAACTCCTGGAGCTGATCCGCTAAGTTCAACAGGAATATCCATTGTTACAGGCTTATCATCATGAAGTTCATAAAAATCTGCATGAATAATTTTATCTGATACAGGATGAAATTGTATATCTTGAAGAATAGCATTTTTCTTATTATCACCAAAATCAAGAACAACTGTATGTGCAGATGATGTATATACTAAATCCTTGAAACCTATTTCAGAAGCTGTAAAATGTAAAACATCATCTCCTCCATATAACACACACGGCACATTACCATCTTTTCTCAGTGAATTTGTACTTTTTCTTCCAGTAACTTCTCTTATTAAACTTTTAATTTTTATTGATTTCATTTTTTTTAGTTTATAAATAGTTTGTCAATTGATTTATTATGATGAACATTATACATTGCTTCAGCAAATATTTTAGAACATGTTAAATGTTCAACTTTTTTTGATTCATTTTTTATTTCAATTGAATCACTTGTGATTAATTTCTTAAGTTTTGATTTTTCAATTTTTTCGTACGCATCACCAGAAAGTAATGCATGCGTACAGATAGCAATTACTGATAGCGCTCCTTTTTCAATCATTAGGTCAGCCGCTTTAGTAAGAGTTCCTGCAGTATCAACCATATCATCAACCAAAACAACATTCTTACCTGTAACATCACCAATTAGTTCCATGTGTGTAATAATATTGCCTTTTGATCTTTGTTTATAACATATAACTACATCAGAATTGAGAAATTTTGAATATGCGTATGCTCTTTTAGAACCACCCATATCAGGAGATGCGATTGTGAGGTTATCAATATTTAAGGATTCTAAATAAGGAACAAAAATTGATGAAGCATATAGATGATCAACAGGTTTTTCAAAAAATCCTTGAATTTGATCAGCATGTAAATCCATGGTTATAATTCTTGTAGCTCCAGCAGCTTCCAGAAGTTTTGCTACTAATTTAGCTCCAATAGGAACTCTTGGTTTGTCTTTTCTGTCTTGTCTAGCCCAGCCAAAGTAAGGAATAACTGCAGTTATATGTCTTGCAGATGCTCTTTTAGCAGCATCAAGCATAAGAAGCATTTCCATTAAGTTATCTGATGAAGGGTTTGTAGAACCAATTAAGAAGACTCTAGATCCTCTAACAGACTCTTCAAAAGAGGGTTGAAATTCACCATCACTATACCTTTGAAAATAAACACTACCTAGATCTTGTCCAAAGTGTTTAGCAATTTGTTTAGACAAAGTAGTACTCTGTGTGCAAGAAAATAATTTTACTGGTGTTTTCACAATCAATTAATTGGTGTGCAAATTTATAAATAATTATTGTTCAGTATAATTTTATTATAAATTATTTAATATAGTGGAATTTATTAATTTTGAACTCTTTAGCTTCGGTGGCGAAACTGGTAGACGCGCTGGATTCAAAATCCAGTTCCTTTTGGAGTGTGGGTTCGATTCCCATCCGAAGTACTTTTTTTTACTAAATTCAATACATCTGCAGATTTATATTCTAATATCTGATAATTTAAAATCTAAATAATCACTAATTGACATAGCACATCCTGCATCTGTAAGCACCTTATTAGAGCTACTAGATGTTATTCCAATAACTCTAATACCAGAATTTTTTGCAGCTAAAACACCTTCCAATGAGTCTTCAAAAATTAAACACTCACTTTTATTTATATTAAATCTATCAATAGTTTCATTAAACATTTCAGGATTAGGTTTTCCTTTAGTTACTTCATCTCCACAAATCACACTATCAAAATGATCATAAATTCCTAGTTCATTAATTATCATAGAAACATTTTTTCTTATTGCGTTACTTGCTAGCCCTACCATTATATCTTTTGACTTTAACTCATCTAAAAATTTTTTAAAACCTAATATTTGCTTAATCTCACCTTTATAGATTTTTCGAAAAATCATCTCCTTGTCTTCACTCATCTTTTTTAGCTCTTTCTTTGAATATTGATTACCATAAACAGTTCTCATGAGATCAAGGGTTCCACCTCCTTTATATTGATTTAATTTCTCAGAAAAATTTTCAACTTTATTTTCATTAAAAAATATTTTCCAAGCTTCATGGTGATATGGTAAGCTATCAACTATCGTTCCATCCATGTCAAAGATTATTCCCTTTATCATTTTGTAATTAGATATTTAAAAACTATTTTAATTGAAGATTTGTAAGTTTATTTTAAATCACATTAATATAGTAAAATATAAAAATAATAATAATGAATACAAGACGTAGTTTCATAAAAAAATCATCTCTTGTTACTTTCGGAGCTCTAAATCTTAATTTTTCTCCTTTACTTAAAGATATTAATGGAGTTGATATATCAGTAGTGACATATTCTTTTAACCCAGGAATTGAAGACATGAATATTATAATTCAAAACTGTTTAGATTCAGGTTCTGATAACCTTGAACTTATGGGTAACCACGTAGAAACAACTTTAGGTATGCCTAGGTCAAAAAGATCACATGCTGATTGGAGAGCTAATATATCAATGAAAGAATTTAAAAATGTAAAAAAAGAATTTAAAAATAAAGAGATAAATATATTTGCATATAAACCCTATTGTATGAGTCCTAATAATTCTGATGACGAGATAGAATATGCTATGAAGGCTACAAAAGCTTTAGGTGCAGAATTTTTGACTGCTGAACTGACAACCGAAGAAAACACTAAAAGAATCTCTAAATTTGCAGAAAAACATAACGTAAATATTGGATATCACGCTCACTTGCAAGCTTCAGATACTGCATGGGATTTTGCTTTGAATGACTCCAAGAAAAATTTTATAAATCTAGATATTGGACATTACATTGCTGCTCGAAAAGAAAACACAAAAGAGACATTATTAAATTTTATACTAAAAAATCATTCAAGAATATGTAGTCTTCACTTAAAGGATAGACAAGCTGCAAAACCCTTAAATCTTGGCGCGTCTGATAACCAAATATGGGGTAAAGGGGATACTCCTATTTTTGAAGTTCTCCAATTAGTTAGAGATAATTCATTTAAGTTCACATCCTCAGTTGAACTTGAATATAGAATCCCTGAAGGATCAAATAGAGTCAATGAAGTTAAAAGATGTTATGAATATTGTAATCAAGCTCTTAACTCTTAATTTGAATGATTAGACAATTACTATGTTTTTTTCTCCTCTTTTCAATAAATATTTTTTCACAAAATCAGGGGGATTTATCAGGAAGAGTAATTGATGGTGAAACGGGTTTTGGGCTAGAGGGCGCAACTATTCAAATAGAAAACTCAGATTTTTATACCATTACAGATCAAAATGGTTATTTCGAAATTAATTATATACCGACTTCCAGTTTCAATGTTAAAGCTAGTTTTATTGGATTTAAGTCACTTACAATATTTAATGTGATTGTTAAGTCAGCAGGAAACAGACCATTACAATATATTTTAAACCCTTCATCTGAAATACTGGAAGAAGTAATTTTGGTAGAGTCGCCTTTTAAAACATCTTTTGAAACTCCATTATCAACTCAGACATTTTCTGCTGTAGAAATTGAAACTTATCCTGGAGGTAATAATGATATTACAAAAGTTATTCAAAGTTTACCTGGAATTTCTCCTTCAATAGGTGGTTTTAGGAATGATATAATAATTCGTGGGGGAGGTCCAAATGAAACTGTTTACTACTTAGATGGAATTGAAATACCCAATATTAATCATTTTAGTACTCAAGGAAGTTCTGGAGGTCCAGTTGGATTGATAAATGTTTCATTTATAAAAGATGTAACTCTTTCAACTTCTTCATTTGGTGCAGAGTATGATAATGCTCTCTCTGGTGTTCTGTCTTTTGAACAAAAGGATGCAAATCCTGAAAAAATATCTGGGAATTTTAGAATTGGATCAAGTGAAGCAGGATTAACTTTTGAAGGTCCATTAAAATTATTTAAAAATAAAGAAACATCTTTTATAGTATCAGTAAGAAGAAGTTATCTTCAGTTTATATTCAAGGCTATTGGATTATCATTTTTACCTGATTATTGGGATTATCAAATGAAAATAAAACATAAAATTGATGATTTCAATTATTTGAATTTCATTGGTATTGGTTCAGTTGATAAATTAACTGTAAACGAATCTGATGAATTTGATTTTGAAAATGAATCTCAAATAGAACAAATACCTATTATAAATCAAAGATCTAGAACTTTTGGTGTTTCATGGAAAAGACTTTATAAAAATAAAAATGGGTTTTTTAATCTGTCTCTTAGCAACAATAGACTAGATAATAAATTTGAAAGATTTCAAAATAATTTATCTAAATCAAATCCTTCATTTTCAAATATTTCTAATGAGGATGAGACTAAATTAAGATTTAATAGTAACCATAATAATAATAATTATAAATTCTCATTTGGAGGAAATTTTCAATTATCTAATTACTTAAATAATACTCAATATGATTTTTATAATATCAATTACAATACTAAAATAAATTTTATAAAATATGGAGTCTTTTTTAAATCATCTAAAGCATTTATTAATGATAAGCTAGGGGTGTCTTTTGGATTGAGATTAGATCAGGACAACTTTACTGAGAAGAATAATATATTTGAAAATATATCACCAAGAATAGCTCTTTCTTTAAAAATATCAGATGACAATAAATGGAAATTAAATTTTGCTTCGGGTAGATATTTTAAGATTCCAACTTATACCTCACTTGGTTTTAAAGGCAAGAATGACATGTTTTTAAATAAAAACTCTAAATACACAAGAAGTGATCATATTGTTGGAGGTTTAGAATTTAACTGGACAGAGTCTTCTAGATTTACCTTTGAAGCTTTTTATAAAAAATATAATAATTATCCAATCTCTTTTGTTGATGGAGTTTCTATAGCTAATAAAGGCGCAGGTTTTGAAGTTCTTGGAAATGAAAGAATATTAACTGAAGGAAAAGGAAAATCATATGGATTAGAGTTCCTTTATCAGCAAAAACTTAAAAATAATTTCTATGGTATTTTATCTTATACTTTCTTTTACAGTAAGTTTTCAGGGTTTGATAATATATTTTTACCATCAGTTTGGGATAATAGACACCTCTTTTCTTTTACTGGAGGTTATAAACTGAAAAAGAATTGGGAAGTAAGTTCTAAAATTAGATTTACAGGAAAAACTCCTTATGCACCTGTTAATTTAAACTTAAGTAATCAGTCATATCCTGAAATAATCCTTGATTACAGTGAACTTGGAAATTATTTTTTAGATCAGTTTACAAAGCTAGATTTAAGAATTGATAAAAGATGGAACTTTAAGTCAACATCTATGAATTTTTATATTGATATAGAAAATCTTTTAATGAGTGAAATTCCTAAACCACCAGACTATGGACTTCAAAGAGATGAAAATCAAAACATTCTTAATCCAAGGAACTTAATTGAAATTTTAAGTGAAAATCAAAGTTCACTGATTCCGAGTATTGGATTTGTTTTTGACTTTTAACTAAAAGGCATTGTGGCCGGTTATATCATGACCAAGAATTAATAAATGAATATCATGAGTACCTTCATATGTTATTACTGATTCAAGATTCATCATATGTCTCATAATACTGTATTCTCCTGTAATTCCCATCCCTCCTAGAACTTGTCTTGCCTCTCTAGCAATACTCATAGCCATATCCACATTATTTCTTTTTGCAAGAGAAATTTGAGCTGAAGTAGCCTTATCTTCATTCTTTAATTTTCCTAATTTCCATGATAATAATTGAGCCTTTGTAATTTCAGTTAACATCTCTGCTAATTTCTTTTGCTGAAGTTGTTTCGCTGCAATTGGTTTTCCAAATTGAACTCTTTCTAATGAATAATTTAAAGCTGTATTATAGCAGTCCATAGCCACTCCAATTGCCCCCCATGATATTCCATATCTTGCAGAGTCTAAGCACATAAGTGGAGCTCCTAAACCTGATTTGGCAGGGAGTATATTTTTCTTAGGTACCCTAACATTATCAAATATTAATTCACCAGTAGCAGATGCTCTTAGAGACCATTTATTATGTGTCTCAGGGGTTGTAAACCCTTCCATTCCTCTTTCAACAATTACCCCATGAATTCTTTTGTTTTCATCTTTAGCCCAAACAACTGCAATATCTGCAAAAGGAGAGTTAGAAATCCACATTTTAGATCCATTTAAAATCACATCATCTCCGTCACTTTTAAAATTTGTTATCATACCACTAGGATTTGATCCATGATCGGGTTCAGTAAGACCAAAACAGCCCATGATCTCGCCAGTTGCTAGTTTTGGAAGAAACTTCTGTTTTTGTTCTTCGCTTCCAAATTTCCAAATAGGGTACATTACAAGTGATGACTGAACTGAAGCTGTAGATCTAATTCCACTATCTCCTCTTTCAATTTCTTGCATCATTATTCCATAACTTATCTGGTCTAATCCAGCTCCTCCATATTTTTGAGGAATATATGGGCCAAATGCACCTATTTCTCCAAGTTCTTTAATTAAGTGTTTGGGAAACTCTGCCTTTTGAGCATAATCTTCGATTATAGGACATACAGATTTAGAAACCCATTGTCTTGTAGACTCTCTGATTAGTTTATGTTCTTCAGAAAGTAAATCATCGATATGATAGAAGTCAGGTGAAGTAAAATTAGTATTCATTATTTGGAGCTTATATTACAAAAATATGAATTAAATATTCAATTAAATAATTTCAATTAATCCATCAGGAATATCGACATGAATAATTTTATTTTTTTTATCAATTTTATCAATTAAATCTTCATGAATTGGAATCATCACTTTATTAGATTTAATTAAAACTTCAAAAACTGGTTGAGGTAATTCAGAATTAATACTATCGATTACTCCTACTTTTTTTGATTTTGAATAGACACTATAGTTTACTAGTTCATTATAAAAAAAACTTTTTCCTTCAATGGGTTTGTAGCTTTTAGAATCAATAAAAACATTCTTAAAAATTATATCCTCAGCTTCTTTTTCAGTGTTGACTTCAACTAGCTTTAATATTAATAGATTATCTGAGAATGATTTAATTTCATCTACCATAAATGGAATAAAACAGTTATTAATATCAATAAAAATATGTTTTATGTCAGGTAGTTGGTCAAAATTAAAAGAAGACACACTTATTTTGATAAACCCTTTATACCCATGTTTTGAAACTATAGTTCCAATTTTAACATGATCAATACTCATAAATATGATTATTTGTCCTCTTCAGCAGGAGCTTCATCAGCAGCGGGAGCTTCTTCAGCGGGAGCTTCATCAGCAGCGGGAGCTTCATCAGC
>Ga0115566_10001283_pt1 | contig 21680 bp, 18 predicted proteins | sample COGITO_mtgs_1204_3_FD_87173 | JGI IMG/M metagenome (GOLD analysis project Ga0115566, IMG submission 87173) | Pelagic marine microbial communities from North Sea - COGITO_mtgs_120405 | ecosystem: Environmental > Aquatic > Marine > Epipelagic | place: Germany:Helgoland, sampling site Kabeltonne...
AGCATCTGGAACACCAGTAGATTTCACATTTTTAGGTGGAGGTACAATTGCAGCTGGTGGTAATACTCTTATTCTTGGTAATAGTGGAGATACAATAGATCTTTCAAATGCGACTATTGGAACAATAACGGCTTCTATATTTAAAGGCGGAGTGTTTGAAGGAGATGGTTCAAGTTTAACTAATCTTCCTTCTGCATTTACCCACGTAACAGCCTCAGGTAATATAAGTGCAAGTGGAGATATAACAGCAGCAACAGCTTCTGTTGAATATCTTAACGTAACAGCAGGTGGAAGTAATACTTCAGTAAATGTAGATGATTCTGTAAAATTACGAGCTGATGGTGTAATAACTTGGGGTGCTTCTGCAAATTATGGTGTTTTAACATGGGATTCTAATATTGCTAGAGTATATGCAACCCCAACAGCTAAAAACCTATCATTAGGTGCTAATGGGGCTAATGACCATATTTATATATCACAATCAGGTAATGTTGGTATAGGAACAACTTCACCAGCAGAAAAACTAACAGTAGAAGGTAATATAAGTGCAAGTGGAATGGGTACATTTGCCCAAGTTCGTATAGGTGAAAGTACTACTACAAACTATGGTTTAATAGTAGATTACCCAGACACTAGATTATTACAATTAAAAAGAGGTGGATCCACTAAATTTCAAGTTATAGCAGATAATGCCGATGGTCAAGTAGATATATATGATAATTCTGGCAATAGTGATATTAGATTCCTAGCAGACGGTGATTCTTATTTTGCAAATAATCTTGGTATAGGAACAACTTCACCAGGAGAAAAATTAGAAGTAGTAGGTAATATAAGTGCAAGTGGAACAATTGTTGGTTCGAATTTAAGTGGTACAAACACAGGAGACCAAGACTTAAGTTCATATGCTACCTTAACAAATCTAAATGCGTCATCTTCTACTCTCCAATCAAATATTGACGCAAAGGCAAGTATCACTCAATTAAATGCTTCTTCATCTACACTCCAATCAAATATTGACGGAAAGTTTGCTATAGATACGTCTACAGGTGAAAATATGATAGGAAGCCTTGATCCTGACTCAATAACTGGAACTTTGGTTGGGAGAACTGGCACTAACAATCCTGCAGGAACCTCACAAGATGGAGCCATTATAAACTTATATAAGTCGACTACAGAAGTTGCTCAAATATGGGTAGGAATGTTTGGAGACAGAGGTCGAATGTACGTCAGAAATAAAGATGGTGGAAATTATCAAAATTGGATTAAAATAATTAATAAAACCGATCTAAACGCTTCATCGTCTGCCCTCCAATCAAATATTGACGGTAAATTAGCTTCATCTGCTGTAAGTACGTTTGGTGGAACTTTAATTGATGATGCCAACGCATCTACTGCCAGAGCAACACTAGAATTAGGATCTTCTGATGATGTTACCTTTGGTACAATCGCTGCAACAAGTTTGACTGTAACAAGTATAACATCTTCAATAGTAACTTCTAGTATACTTCAAACAGAAGGTTCAAACATTTTTGGAGATGCATCCTCAGATACACATACCTTTAATGGTAACGTAACGGCCTCAGGTAATATAAGTGCAAGTGGTATAGGTTATTTTAAAAATATTAGTATTGATGAAGCTTCACCAAATTCTAAACTACATGTAGGACTTGCAAATGAATATTCTGGTAAAGCTTTAACATTAGAAAACTCACCAAGTGGTAGATTCCAAGCCTTTGGGTTTGATGGTGCAAATTCATTTTACACAGCTTATGCTCCTACCTTCGTTATAGGATATGGTGAATCAACAGGAGCTAAACCAACTGTTGAAACTATAAAAATAAACCAAGCAGGTACAGTTGAATTTTTAAGCCATATAACAGCCTCAGGTAATATAAGTTCAAGTGGTAGAATTTATGGTACACACTTTGGAACTGGTAATGCTAATAGAAATGCATTAGATTTAGGAACCAATAACACAATGCAGTTTAGAGTTAATGATGGAAGTAGATTAACACTTACTCAAACTGTATTCAGGCCATCAACAGATGAAGCTGTAGCATTAGGTAGAACAGCTCAAAAATGGTCAGAACTAGTAGTTAATCATGTAACAGCCTCAGGTAATATAATTTCAAGTGGAACTGGTACAAATACCTTTGGAGGTGATATAAACCTAGGTGCTAACCATATAGGCAGAGATGGAGACAACTATATAGGTTTTGAAACTGATAATCTAATTAAGTTTAGAGTTGCAGGAGCTACACAAGTAAAACTTTCTGATGGTGTTCTTTCACCTCAAACAGACAGTGATGTTGATTTAGGAACAAATAGTGTTAGATTTGCAAACATCTATGGAGACACTTTATACGGTGATGGAAGTAACTTAACTAATATCCCAGTTGGAACTTCATTTACAAATATAAGCGCAAGTGGTTATGTGTCGGCATCAAAGTTAGCCTTTGGAGGGTCTGGTGATGGCTATTATATTGGAAAATCTGGTGGAGATGGAGAAGCTACTTCAGATTTAAGAATAGGATCTACAACTACAGGTAATACTATAGCAATGGAGTTATTTCATGGAACTAACCCAGTATCTTTAGGAATAGATTACGATGGTGGTAATGCTCTTGCTTTTGTTGACAGTGTACACAGTAGTTTTGACTCTGTGTTACAATTTAAAACAGGAGGTAGTGAAAGATTTAGAATAGGTGCACTTGATTCTGATACTTTCCAAATTAAACCAGCAGCTGCGGCAAATGACGTTGAAATTACTGATAATTCTGGTGCAGTTATACTATATTCAGACACTAGTACAAAACGTATTGGTATAGGAACAAGCACCCCAACAAAAGCACTTCAAGTAACCGGTGCAATAAGTTCAAGTGGAGATATAAAAACAGAAGGAAACTTAGAAATTGGGGCAAATAGTACTAATGCAGATAGAACTTTAGTTATAAGAAATACTACTAAAACTACAACTATTAGTACTACCCCTGACGGTGATAATGCAAAAACAATAATGAGAGGTGGAAATTATACTCATGCCTTACAATTAAAAGATAGCTATAACAATGTTGGTCAAAATGAAGCTGACTTATACTACGCTAGATTAAATGGTGGTTATACGCATGAATCAAAACTAACATTATTTACTTCACAATCAGTTGGAGGATCATCAGCAGGTGCTACTACTACTATTGGAACAGCTACTTCTTCTTTAACAGGTAATGTTGGTATAGGAACTACTACACCAAGTGAAAAGCTTCATGTAGCAGGAAATATAACTCTTGGTAATAATAAAAGACTAACATTTGGAGATTCATCTGGTAATACCGGAACATCTATTACTTATGACTCTAATGCTCTATTTAAAATAACACAAGCAAACTCTGGTGAATTACGACTTAACGCTGGTTTTAATGATAATTCAAGTAATAAAATCACCTTCCAAACTAGAGGTAGTTTAGAAAGAATGCGTATTACAAATGATGGCAATGTTGGTATAGGAACAACCACACCAACTGGAAAACTTCACGTAAGTGGAGCCGTTGCAAACAGTGATTTTTATGTTTCCTCTTCAGGTAATGTTGGTATTGGAACTACTGATCCCCAATATGCAAAACTACAAGTTAATGGAACAACGTTATTTCAAGGTGCATCACAAATCCAAGGTGATCTATCGTTAAGAGGTAATATAAAGGATTTAAACCATGATGGAACGGCATTTGTAACTACTACAACAAGATATACAGGAGGTTCAGAATTAGGATTAGACTTAGATTTTGTTAGAAGTATAAACGCAACTAATGGAGGTAACGTCGGTATTGGAACAACTACACCAGCAGAAAAATTAACAGTAGAAGGTAATATAAGTGCAAGTGGAGATTTAACAGCTGATGACGCAAGTCTTACTTCTTTAACAGTAGCATCTGACACTGACGCCCTAACAATATTGGGTAGAGCTAAATTTTCATCATATGTAAGTGATTACATGTATTTATCTCATTTTGATAATGGTAGTAGTACTAAATATGCTATAAACCAAAATGCAGCAGGTTCAACGTCTATAAATGCAGCATCAGGTCAAAATGTTAGTTTAAAAGTAAACAACTCTACCAAAGTAATACTTAAAGGAACCACTGGTAAAGTAGGTATAGGAACAACCTCACCATCAGAAATACTAACAGTAGAAGGTAATATAAGTGCAAGTGGAACAACATTTACACAATTATTAGAATTACCGTCAGGTGCAGCTGGTAGTAAGGGTATAAATTTAGGTACTTATACGCACATTTATGAATCTGGTGGTTTAAATTTTGATAGTGGAACTGGTACTAGACCTATCTATTTTAGAATTAATGGTACTAAAAAATTAGAATTAGATATAGCCGGGAATGTAACAGCCTCAGGTGATATAGTACTTCAAGGTACTGCTCCATCTATTAGGATACAAGACACAAGACAATTAAATAACCCAGATTGGGACAGTGTTAGTTTAGGTAATATTGAATTTTATAGTTCTGATACAACATCTCCTGGAGCTAGAGTTTTATCTGAAATTGAGGCTTTTAGTAATAATTCAGCCGCGTCGGGTCCTAACTCAGACCTAATATTTAAAACCTCAGCAAACACAGACTCTTCACCCCAAACAAGATTAACAATAGGTCATGACGGGACATCCACATTTACTGGAGCTATAGTTGGAACATTAGGAACAGCAGCACAAACAAACATAACATCTTTAGGTCAATTAACTGCGCTAAATATTAATGGAAATCTTTTATTTGAAAATAATAAAGAATTAAGATGGAAAGATAGTGGCGGATCAGAAAGAACAATATTAGAGCTAACAAATGCAAATGATTTATATTTAGGAGGAAGTTACGCAGGTTCTTTAATATTTGTAGGAGGAGGATCATATGCAGAAGTAGCAAAATTTGATGATAGTGGCCATTTTGTTCAAGCAAGCGGAAAAAATCTAACTACTACTGAAATAACAGCCTCAAGCGATATAAGTGCAAGTGGTGAAATATTTGGTAATAGTCTTAAGTCAGATCAATATCTTTATTTAGGTGCTGATGCTAGTTTTTATCACGATGGTGCAAATATTATTAGAACTGACGATGTATTACACGCTAATGGAGATATACATGTGTTTGATAGAGTAGTTAATAGAGGTCAAACATCAAATTATATTGAGTTTGCAACTAATAAACAAACATTCAATGTTAATCAACCTACATTTACAGGCAATATAACATCCTCAGGTAATATAAGTTCAAGTGGTAATATTGTTGCAAATAACGCAACTTTTGCAGGAACAGTAACTGCCAATGGTACTACATTAACTGGAGCAACGGATATATCAGGAAAGGCAAGCATTGTACAATTAAATGCTTCATCATCTACACTCCAATCAAATATTGACGCAAAACAAGATACAATTTCTAGTGGTAATAGATTAAATGCTAATTTAATTGGTAGTGATGGTAGTATAGGTAATACTGAATTTGGTAGATTAAATGGCGTAGATTTTAATATTAAGACAGAGGTAGATGGAAAGGCAAGTATTGTACAATTAAATACATCATCATCTGCTCTTCAATCAAACATTGATGGAAAACAAGCATCATTAACATTTGGAAAGAGTAGTGGAAACGCTTTAAAATCAGAAGAAGCTCTAACAACAAATGATATTCTTTTAATGGGTAGTTCTCATGTTAAAGGAAGGACATATGAACAGTTAAAATCCGATATATCATTAAACAATGTAGAAAATACTGCAATATCAACTTTTGCTGGTAGTTCAAATATTACAACAGTAGGAACTATTGGAACTGGTACTTGGCAAGGTACTGCCATTGCTTCAGCATATCTAGATTCAGATACAGCCCATTTGTCAGGAACACAAACATTTTCCGGAGCAAAAACATTTAGTAGTAATATTACAGCTAATGGAAATATTGTAGGTGACAATGGTACTAATATAACAGGTATAAACTCTATTGAAGTAGGAGATGGAATTGCAAATAGTACAGACAATACTACAAAACTTACAATTTCAAATAATACGCTAGAATTTTTAATTGCTGATGATACTGCACTTGAAATAGATGCAAATAATATGACTGTTAGTAGAAATATAATAGCTAATAGTAATATATCAGCATCAGGAAATATAAGTTCAAGTGGAACAATACTAGGATTAACAGGATCATTTAGTACTTTAACAGGAGATACTAGCCAAGGAACAAGTTTAGAAGTGGCAGGACCTATCACAGGTTCAATTATAAAATCTACAAATGATTCAGGGTTTGTTGGTACACCATTGATTGTACATCAATTTATGGCATACTTACCTAGTTTTACTGATGGTAATTTTTATTATGGTCATAATACTTATGGTCCTTATCACCATGTTTGGACTAATAATTTATCATCAGAACCTACGGATATGTCTGGTTTAGGAGCAGCTAGACATGCTCACTTTATGCATATTGTACCTGTTAATATGAAAAATATTTCACTTAAAGGAACAGTACAAGCAAGTAACACGGCTGCTGATACAGTTTCAGTAAAAATTTATAAAACAACAAGATCTAATAGTACTACATCAACTAACTCAACTTTAACTTTATTAGGTACAGCAACATCTGATAATATTGATAATGCAAACCATTGCTTTAATATGGACATGTCATCAACTTCAACCATAAATGCTGGAGAAGCACTGGTATTACTACTTATTCCAACAGGAACATCCTGTGCTATAAGAGCAAATTGGACACTTTACGGATACACAAACGGAATATAAAATTATGAGCGATATTACAAAAATAAATGACAATATAAACACACAAGTAAGTGGTTCAAATAAATCATATACTTTATTAGATACAATGTTAAAAGATAATGATATTATTTCAGAAGACCATTATATGTTAGCTATTAAACTTTTAAAAGAAAAAATAGACGAACTTGTTGTTGAAGTAAATAAACTTAAAGGCTAATAATGAGTTATTTAACCAGATCATTAACGTTTAACTCTTCTAAAATATATTATGCAGATACGTCTTTTGGAGGAGAATTTGAAGTCATGATGGACTGGGAGCATCCTTTAATGTCAGCTTCAGCTGCATACGTTTGTGAAAATGGCGGAAATATATTAGAAATAGGATTTGGTATGGGAATATCAGCAGGTTATATACAATCTCATTCAATTACAACGCATACTATAATAGAAAATCATCCAGATATAATTCCAAAAGCTCAATCATGGGCATCAACAAAATCTAACGTAACTATTATAACAGGTAGTTGGTATGATGTTAAAGATTCTTTGTCAACATATGACGGCATATTTTATGATACTTTTGGAGATATAGATATGAAACACTTTAGTTCATCTTTAAGTAGTTTGACAAAATCAAATACAAAAGTAACTTGGTGGAATAATAATACCGATGAAACTAATTATTATAATATACCTAACGTTAATTATCAGGTAATAACAGTAGATCCGCCAAGCAATAGTTATTTTAATAATACAACTTATTATTTACCAAAAAAAGAATTTTAAATGGCAACACAAAATTTAAACGTAGGATACTTTATACAAGGAGACGTTGGGTCTAGCGCTCAAAATGCGCATGGCCAAGCATCAGGAACAGCAAATAGCACGGGAGGTGGTCAACCAAATGCAATACAATATTATCAATCTTCAGGTAGAGGTGGAGGAACTTTTAGATATAGTAGAACTTTTCTTAATTTTGATACATCAGGAATTACAGCAACAACAGGAGCAGTAACTTTATCTATTCCTGGAGTAACAAATGCAGACGCTAAAGTTTATGCTGTAAAAAGTACACATTCAACTCCTATACTTGCTAGTGGTGATGATTTTAATAACATTGATGTAAATACATTATACAGTAGTCTTACAACGTGGGGTACAAGTACAAATACTATAACTTTAAATGCTACTGCTATAGCCCAGATTGAAAATGAAAATGATTTTGATGTAGCTTTACTACTAGAAGATGATGTTAATAATACAGCCTCACCATTAGAAGAAGATGGTGATTTATCTTGTGGAGTAAATTTTGGTGGTACAATTACAATAAATTATACAGCAGCTACAGTATCTCCTCCGTATGTTATTTTTAATTCAGGAAAATACAAAATAACGGCTGGTAAAATAAAAATATAAAAAACTTGATATTTATATATGACTCAAATTGTAACTAAAATAAAATGGAATGAAGCCAATTTTTTGTGGAACTCTAATCCATATACTTGGGATGAAGTCCAACTAGTTCAAGAAATAGAGCAAGAATTAGATGGTGATTCTTCAGAAACAAGCGTTGCAAAAATTGTTGATGAGCTACCTAAAGAAAAGAAAGAAAAACTTATTCATCTTGTTATGCGAAAAAAAGGAATTAAAGTATATGACAAAATGAAAACAACAAAAGACGTTGCCATAACAGCAAAAGACGTTAAATTGTTAATAAAAGATGTAAAGGCCTTTATAACGGCGGAGAATATTGATGTATAAACTATTTACAGACAAAACAGAAATTTTTGAATGCGATATAAATATTTCAGGGGCAAGTTTATCAAGCACACAAACCAGGCTTATAGTAGAGACTCCAGAATTAAATTTACTTTTTAAAGGTAAAGTTGATTCAAATGGTAAGTGTACTGTTCCAATTAAAAAACTAAAAGGAATTATTGGTGAATCATCTAAAGGAAGTATAAGACTAGAAGTTATAGCTGAAGATACATTTTTTGTTCCATGGGAAAGTAATTTTGAAGTAGAAACTTCTAAAAAAGTAACTGTTGAGGTAAAAAGCCAATCTAACTTCCCTGTAATTGCTGAATCTTTTACTCCTACAATAGAAGTTACTGGAATCAAAGAAGAAAAAATAACTTTATCTGAAAAACAACACATTATTAATATAATAAAATTATTAGTAAAAGAAGACATAAGTTTACAAAATCTTTCAATTAAGAAAAATAAACTTAATAAAATTATAGCAGAATATGTTGAAACAAATCCAATAGAAAAAACAGGAGATGTTATTGATAAAGTAGTTAAAGTTCTTGCTAAAAGAAAATAAGGGGTTATAGGTGGCAGATTTCACCAACAATAATATACAAGATACTTATCAACGAGTATTACAACTTGATTCTGACCAAATACAAGACGGTACAGGTAGCGTGGTTTTATCGTCAACAGAATTATCTTCCATACAAGCAATAGGAACTCCAGCAATAGCTGCTAGTGAATGGACACAAATAAAAAATATTGGGTCAGCTCAAATTAGTGCAGGAGAGTGGGGATATGTTGCTACAATGCAAAATGTTAGCACTACGGCATCTCCAACATTTGCAAAGCTTTCTTTAAATGGGAGCGGAGGTACACTTGACCCTGTTTTAGGTTATCCTAGTTCTGGTTCTAAAAATGACCCTCATATAGGCGTAATTAGAGGATCATCAATGTATTTTCGTGAAGCAGAAGATCCTAATAATTTAGAAATAAGTTTTGTTTCAGGTCTAGCAGCGGATATAGCACATATCAAAAATACAGGTACACTTCATAATGCATTAGGAAATGCAGCCGCTGACACCGCAAACACAGCTTCTTTAGCTTCTAATTTAATAGGTTTAAATACATCCGACATATTAACTACCAACACCAACCAAATTATTAGTAGTCTTAAAACTATATATGCAAGTAATAAACTTTTCTTTAGAGACACTGACATATATTTAAACTCTAACACCGATGGTACACTACAAATAGTATCTGATAATAATGTAAATATATTTGGTAACAATGTAAAAGTATTTGCACCTCTTACTTCATCTGCGCTGTGGTTAAGCGGTTCTCTTTCTGAAAACGTATACATTAACAATGGGCACATAACAGCCTCAGGTGATATAAGTTCAAGTGGTAATATAATAGCAAATAATTACTTTATGAGAGATCATATAGCAATTGCAGAAACAACTAATAAAATTGCATTTGGGTTTGAAAACTATACTTCTATTCAAATTGGAAAAAATAATAATCCTATAACCTTAGTAGGTAACGTAACAGCTTCAGGTAATATAAGTTCAAGTGGAAAAATTTATGGTAGACAATTTGAACAAATAGAAACTAATTGTTCAATTAATTTTAATGGTGGCCACTTTGCATACCTACCTTTATCTAATCAAAATACAAACGACAGCGAGTTGTCAACTAATCTAAATATAAATAGGGTGGCTGTTGTTCCTGGTAAACCTGTAAAATCAATTATAAGAGCAACGGGAAATAGTTTAGGTGATAACACTCCTTACACTATGAGTTATTGGGAGGCTAAAGAAACAGAACCAACAACCCCAATTTTTAAGGCCGCAGTATATGCTGACACGGACAGTAGTAGTAATAAAGATGCAATAAGATTTGATTGGTCTTCACCAAATTCAGGTTCGACAATCGATATAGAGGAAGGATCTCGTATTTTTATGAGCTTATCTTCAAGTAATTCTGGTACTACTGGTTATATAATAACCCACCTTTGGGAATGGGATTATAATAGTTAAAACTGATATTTATATAAGATGATAAAACTAGTAGACATATTAAATGAAGGAGTATACGATCCAGGAATTTTTAAAGCAGTATTTACTGCAGGAGGTCCTGGTAGCGGAAAATCATATGCAGCATCAAGTCTATTTGGTATGCCTGAAAAAATGCCCTTTGTTTCTGCCCAAGGACTTAAATCCGTTAATAGTGATAAATATTTTGAAACGTATTTGCAAATGAAAGGCTTAAGCCAAGATATAGCAAAGTTAAATCCAGACGAATACGAACAAGCAATGAAACTAAGACAAAAAAGTAAAAAAGTTAGAGACGCTGCCCTTAAAAATTACATAAATGGAAGACTAGGTTTACTTATAGATGGAACAGGTAAAAATTATCCTAATATAGCCAAACAGAAAAAAAGATTACAAGACGTAGGGTACGACTGTTTCATGATATTCGTTAATACAGATCTAGACGTTGCCCTTGAAAGAAACCAGGAAAGAGAAAGAAAACTTCCAACAGAATTAGTAAAATCTTCTTGGCAGGCGGTCCAAAATAATCTAGGTAAATTTCAATCTCTTTTTGGTTCTAGTAACGTGTTAGTTGTAGATAATTCAGAAAAAAAAGATTTTGCAGATATTATAAAATCAAAGGCAAGAGAGTTTGTAACTAGGCCTGTACAAAATCACATAGCAAAAAAATGGATCAAAAAAGAATTAGAGCTTAGGAAATCAAAATGAGTTTAGGAAAGTATTTATCAGATAAAATTTTACTTGAGGAAACTAATATTAAAACTATTGTTGCAATATATCCTGGAAGATTTCAACCTATGGGAGCTCACCACGCAAAGACATTTAAGTGGCTTCAGTCAAAGTTTAAAGAGGCATATGTTGGAACAAGCGATAAAGTAGATTTACCAAAATCACCATTTTCTTTTGTAGAAAAGAAAAAAATAATAAATTCTCACGGAATATCAAACGTTGTAAAAATAAAAAATCCATATAAAGCAGAAGAAATATTAAAGAAGTATGACCCTAAAACTACTGCAGCTGTATTTATGGTTGGTAAAAAAGACGCACAAAGATTAGGTGGTAAGTTTTTTAAACCATGGAAAGGAAAAGCTGAGGTAGGATATAGAGATGGAGCTTATACAATAATAGCACCTCATGTTAGTATGAATGTACCAGGATATGGAGAGATGAGTGGTACTGCAATAAGAAAAGCTTTAGGCGATACTCAATTAAGTAAGCCAGAAAAATTAAAAATTTTTAGAGGAATATTTGGCCACACTAAAAATTATGACCTTATTATTGATAAACTAGAAAAGCTAAATGAAACAATTGAAAGTTTTTGTAAAAGTAGTAAAATATTAGATATAATAAAGGAAGCCTCAACAATGCCTCTCTCCCAAGCAGATGTTGATGATGGACCAAGATATTTTTATGGTACCCAAAAATCATATAGATTTGATAATAAAAAACTAGCACAAAAAATGGGAATGGAAGTTTTAAATTATATAGTTGGAGAAGAAGAATTTTTTCAACACGATACAGCGTTTAAAAAAGATTTTACTGGAGGACCAACAGGAGCAGTAACGTATTTTCCAGCTGGTATACCGGCAACAGGTGATAAAGGTGTTAGTGCAGGAACAAATTACTTAGAAGATAGAGTGGGTAGAGATGCATTTAGTCGTTGGGCTAGCTGGTCAAAATATATATCGCAAGCAGCAGGATACCAATTTCTTAATTTTTTAGGATCTGAAATATCAATTAAACAAAGTAAGTTAGAGCCAATAACGCAAGATAAAGAAATGAAAAAACTACAAAAAATGTTAAATAAACAAAAAAGCGTTAAAATAGCCGATCAAGAAGTAACCACTATAAAACCAACTTCGATACATTCAGTAGATGAAAGCTTAGGAAAGTGGTTAGCCAATCAATTATTGCTAACTGAAGGCGGAGCATACGGCCATATGTCTCATCCATTTGATGATAGAGGTTTGACATTTGGAGACTTTAAAGGTATTATTAATCTAGCCCTTCAAGGCAGATTAGATCTAGAAAAAGCTGCTACTGAAAAAACTGATGGACAAAATTTATTTATTAGTTGGAATGGCAAAATGTTAGCAGCTAGAAATACTGGAGACCTAAAACGTGGAGGTATGGATTATAAGGCAGTTGCAAAAAAGTTTGCAGGTAGAGGAAATATAGAAAAAGCTTTTACTTTTGCAATGAAAGACTTGTCAAAAGCAATTGGTAGTTTATCTTTAAAGCAACAAGAAAAAATATTTGATGGTGGTAATAACTGGGTAAACATGGAAATTATGTTTCCAGCTTCTGCAAATGTTATTACTTATGACGCACCATATCTACAGTTTCATAACGTATTACAATATAAAGATGGTAAAGCAATAGGATCTGTTCAAAATGGCGCAAGAATTTTAGCTGGAATGATTACACAAACAAATCAATCAGTACAAAAAAACTTTTCTATTATAGGTCCCAAGGTTCTTAAAATGAAACCTCACCAAGACTATGCAGATAAAAAACCATATTTTACGGCAAAATTAAATAAGTTAATGAAAAAGTATAATATGAAAGACACATCTACTTTTGCAGAATATCATCAAGCTTGGTGGGAAAATTTCGTTGATAAAAAAATAAAAGGTGTAGATAATACAATTAAAATGGGACTGGTTAAACGTCGGGCATTTTTTGATAAATCTTTTAGATTAGACAAGAAAAATTTTACAGATGAAAACATGCTTAAAAAAGCCAAAGAGTTTGATAAGTTAAAACATGCAGACCAAGTAAAAGAAAATATGCTTCCGTTTGAAACTTTATTTTTTGAATTAGGAGCAGAAGTACTTAAAAATGTAGAAGGTTTTTTAGCTGCTAATCCCGATAAAGCTATTCAAAATGTAAGAAAACAGGTTGCAAAAGCAATTAACGATGTTAGAAAAGGCGGAGATTTAAAAAAGTTAAATAGAATGACTCAGCAATTACAAAAAATTGCTGCTATTGGAGGATTTAAAACTATAATTCCAAGCGAAGGATTAGTTTTTATATATAAAGGAAACACATATAAATTAACAGGAGCATTTGCGCCAGTAAATCAAATTACTGGCATGATGACTTTCTAAAGGAGAAAAGGTTATGAAAAAATATATTCCAGAACATAAAGTTCAAAGAATGAGAAATTTAGCAACAAAAAAGTTTGGTGCAAAAACAAAAATACAGGTAGGTTATAAAAAAAATAATGAAGAGCATAAAGAAGGTGATGTCTGGACAGAAGGTAAAAAAACTTGGACAATAAAAAATGGAATTACTCAAACAGTAACTAAACTAGATAAAGCTAGAAACACGGTTATTATGCCAATGTTTTGTCCAAAATGCAATGATAAATATATGCGAGGTCAACTAGATAAATTATTTTGGAAATTGTATGGTGAATGTTCAAAATGTAGAATAGCATATGAAACAGACTTAAAAATAAAAGGTACGTATGGAGAATACGAAAAAAACATTCTTGCAGGCAATATAAAAGATTGGAAAAATGACCTAGAGTCAGCAGCCAAAAGTTTTGTATCTGAAACTAATCGTAAAGGATATGTTACTGAAACAGGAAAAATAGAAGATTGGTCAAAAGAAAATAAAACTGAAATAGAAAAAACTGTTAACGAAACAATATCTGGAATTAGTAAAAAGCTAACTTCACAGCTTGAAAAGTTGAATAACAACAACTAATACTATATTTATTGTAGTATAATAAGAATAATTTATTGGGATTAAACTATGGATATAACAACATTTAAAAAAATATTAGCTGAAGAAATTCACTCTGTTCTAAATGAGGCTTCAATAACAAAAAGATTTACTAAAGCTGTTGAAGCATACAGAACAATACAAGTAAAACAACAAGAATTAAGGAAAAAATTTGTTGCTGAAAAAGATCCAAAAAAGAAAGAAGCTTTAAAACAATCTTTAATTAGTTTGCATAAAAAAGTACAAAAAGCCGAATCAGATTTTAATTCTGCTCTAAAATCAGAACCAATAGATGACTTAACAGAAAAAAGCCAAGGTCTTTGGGCAAATATACATGCCAAAAGAAAAAGAGGCGAAAAACCGGCAAAAAAAGGAAGTAAAGCGCACAAAAAAGCAGTAAAAGCTGCCAGGTCTATAAATAAATCTGAAGGCAAATTAAATGAATCTCCAACAGATATATTGGCAAGCGATATTGGCGGTAAAGTATATTCTGCAACAGGTGGACGTACAGCTCAAGCACAAAAAACAAATAAAACTTTTGACGATGGAGTACCAGTACTAAAAAATATTGCAAGGGCAAAAAAAGAAACGGTTAAATTGCCTAAAAAATTTAAAGTAGTTGTAGACGAAAGATATGGGTGGTATTATTATTTTGATAAAGGATATTGGTACGGTATAGATAAAAAGAAATACAGTACACCACCATTTGAATATTAAATAAGGAGAAAACGTTATGAGTATATTAACAAAGTTATTTTCAGGCGGAGCAGCCGATTTAGTAAAAGGTGTAGGTGGAGTCATAGATAACCTACATACTTCTAAAGAAGAAAAATTAGCAGCAGAACAAAAAATAAAAAAATTGGTTTCTGATTATGAAACTAAAATGGAGGCTAATATAACTGATAGGTGGAAATCAGATATGAATTCTGATTCTTGGTTATCAAAAAATGTTAGGCCAATGGTACTTATATTTTTAGTAGTATGTACAGTATTAATGATATTTATTGATGCAGGATCTATAAACTTTGTTGTAGAAGAAAAATGGACAGATCTTCTACAATTAGTACTTATTACAGTTATTGGTGCATATTTTGGCGGTAGATCTTTTGAAAAGAGAAAGAAATAACGTATTAAAATTGTCTTAAAAATATATTTATATATATGAAGAAGACTAAATCTCTTAAAAGCATAATTAAAGAAGAGTATGTAAAGTGTGCAAAAGATCCTGTGTACTTTATGAAAAAATACTGCCAAATTCAACATCCTACCCGTGGAAGAATTCCATTTAATTTATTTCAATTTCAAGAAAGATCTTTAGAAGAATTTCAAGCACACGACTACAATATAATACTAAAATCCAGGCAATTAGGTATATCAACAATATCTGCTGGATATTCATTATGGCTTATGCTATTTCAACAAGATAAGAATGTACTTGTAATTGCAACAAAACAAGAAGTTGCAAAAAACCTTGTCACTAAAGTTAGAGAGATGCATAATTATTTACCTAGCTGGTTAAAAGGAGTTACCGTTGAGGACAATAAACTTTCATTGAGATTTAAAAATGGTTCTCAAATTAAAGCGGTTTCTAGTTCAGGCGATGCAGGTAGATCGGAAGCACTATCACTACTAATAATTGATGAGGCAGCGTTTATTAAAGGCGTTGAAGAAATATGGGCTTCTGCACAGCAAACATTAGCAACTGGAGGTAAAGCAATTGTATTATCTACACCAAACGGAATAGGTAACTTTTTTCATAAAACTTGGGTAAAAGCAGAAGAAGGAACAAACACCTTTAATACTATTAGACTGCATTGGTCAGTACACCCTGAAAGAAATAAAACTTGGAGAAATGAACAAGACGAGTTATTAGGCCCTAAATTAGCTGCACAAGAATGTGACTGTGACTTTATATCTTCTGGTAATAGCGTAATAGATGGCTCTCTTATAGAATGGTATAAAACAACCCACTTACAAGACCCAAAAGAAAAAAGAGGTTTTGACGGTAATTATTGGATATGGGAAACTTGCGATTATGCTAAAAATTACATTGTTGTAGCTGATGTTGCTAGAGGCGATGGAAGTGACTTTTCTACATTCCATGTTATAGATGTAGAAACAATAACACAGGTTGCAGAATATAGAGGACAATTAACTCCTAAAGATTTTGGTAATATGCTAGTAGGTGTAGCAACTGAATATAACGATGCTTTATTGGTAATAGAAAACGCCAGTGTAGGATTTGGGGCAATTCAAAGTGCTATAGATAGAGGATATAAAAACTTATATTACACGTATAAGCAAGACGGAGTAGTTGATGCAACAACACAACTAACAAAAGGTTATGACTTAAAAGATAAATCACAAATGACACCAGGTTTTACAACATCATCTAAGACAAGGCCACTTTTAATATCTAAACTTGATATTTATATAAGAGAAAAAGGGTGTATAATTAGATCAAACAGGCTATTGGAAGAACTCAGAGTTTTTGTTTGGAATGGAAGCAAAGCAGAGGCTCAAAGAGGATATAACGATGATTTAGTTATGGCTTTTTCAATTGGCATGTGGGTAAGAGATACTGCCCTTAAGCTTAAGCAACAAGGTATTGAGCTAGATAAACTAGCTTTAAATAGAATAGGAAAATCAGCTGGTGGAATATACACCAACACAGGATTAAGTTCTAATCCATGGTCTCAAAAAACTAGAGGCGGACAGGATGAAGACTTAACTTGGTTAATTAAATAGGTTACAGAGGAAATTATTATGGCAGATAAAACATTTTTTGGAAGATTAAAACAGGCTTTTTCTACTTCTACTATAGTTAGAAAAATAGGAGATGGTGGATTAAAGGTGGTAGATCCAGCAAGACTTCAGTCAAGCGGAAATTTAGCATCTAATTCTTTAGTTGATAGATTTAATAGAATACATATGAGCAAGGGCAATGGTAGTGTTTATAATCCAGCTAATGCGTTTGCACAACTAAGACTAGAGCTTTTTAGTGAGTATGAGTCAATGGATACAGATTCTATAATATCATCAGCATTAGATATATATTCAGATGAATCTACAATTAAAAACGAGTTTGGAGATATATTAAAAATAAATTCTGAAAAAGAAGAAATAAAAGAAATATTGCATAATTTATTTTACGATGTATTAAATATTGAATTTAATCTTTGGCCTTGGGTTAGAAACATGGTAAAATATGGCGACTTCTATTTAAAAATGAATATTTTAGAAAAGGTTGGAGTTACAAACGTTCAACCAATTTCTGTTTATGAAATAATGAGAGAAGAAGGTACAGACCCAGAAAGACCAGAATATGTTAGATTTGTTCATGACCCATCAATGGGAGGAGGATCTTCCACGTATCATAAACCAGCTGGATCCAAATCACATTTTGAAAATTATGAAATAGCTCACTTTAGATTATTATCAGACACAAACTTTTTGCCGTATGGTAAGTCAATATTAGAAGGTGCAAGAAAAACTTGGAAGCAATTAACTCTTATGGAAGATGCAATGATGATTCATAGGATTATGAGAGCACCATCTAAAAGAGTATTTAACATAGATATAGGAAACATACCTCCAAATGAAGTAGATTCATATATGCAACAAGTAATTAATAGGATGAAAAAAACTCCATATATCGATCAAAATACTGGAGATTACAATCTTAAATTTAATTTACAAAACATGTTAGAAGATTTTTATTTACCAACTAGAGGAGGAAATAGTGGAACTGGAATAGAAGACTTAGGCGGATTAGAATGGACAGGAACAGAAGATATAGAGTATCTAAAAAATAGAATGTTAGCTGCGTTAAGAATGCCAAAAGCTTTTATTGGATATGAAGAAGGAGTCGATGGCAAAGCAACATTAGCAGCATTAGATGTAAGATTTGCTAGAACAATAGAAAGAATACAAAGAATTACCGTTTCAGAACTTACAAAAATTGCTTTAGTACACCTATATTCTCAAGGATATAGTGACGATGATTTAGTAGATTTTAGTTTAGAGTTAACTAATCCGTCAACAATATATGAGCAAGAAAAAATTGAGCTATGGTCGTCTAAAAATAGATTAGCAGACGATTTAAAAGCCGGGCAAATGGTTTCAGAAGATTGGATATACGATAAAATATTTGGTTTAAGTAAAGATGATGTTAATTTACAAAGAGAAAAAGTTGTTGAAGATACCATTCAAAAATATAGAAGAAGTATGATTGAAAACGAAGGTAAAGATCCTGCAAAAGAGCCATCAGTTGCAGAGTCAGTAAAAGCCAAAAATAAAAGGGAAAAACTTAGAGCCTCGGGAGATACTAGAAAAACAAGAGGTGGAAAAACAGATGCAGATGTAGGAAGACCAATTGAAGGAGATTACTATGGAACAGACAATGGAGCCAGAGGTAGAGATCCTCTCGGTCAAGAAAAAATGCATAGAGATGTTAAAAATAAAGATAGAAAAATTAGACCTAAATTTAAAAATAGCAACCCTTTAGCTAGAGAAATTGCAAATTCTATGAATTTATTTAATAATAATAAAAAAATATTGCAAGAAGAGTCTGGTTTACTAGATGAGTCTAATTTAATCAACAAGGACTTAACATAACGAGGATTTTAATATATTTATATATGAATATAAGTATGTACTGAAAAAGGAGAACTTTTAGTGGCTAAAAATATCAAACATTCGAAAATAAAAAATACTGGAGTATTATTTGAACTATTAGTTAGGCAAATAACTACCGATACATTAAATGGAATTGAAAAATCTCCTGCATTAAACATAGTAAAAGAATATTTTTCAAAAGGAAAGGCTTTAAAAAAAGAACTGGATTTATATAGCTCTTTAACTAAAGAAAAATTTGCTTCTTCAAGTAAGGCTGAAAAATTTTTAGATATGGTTTTAATAGAAAGAACTAAAATTACTTCTACAGAATTAAAACGTCAAAAATATAATCTAATAAAAGAAATAGGTAGAAATTATTCTCTAGACACTTTTTTTAGAACAAAAATAAACAACTATAGGGTAAACGCCTCAATATATCAACTATTTGAGGGAATAAATTCTACTGAAGTTAAAAACCCTAGATTAATTCTTAATTTTAGAGAAACTATAGTTGAGCATGTAATTTCTAATTCTCCTAAATCTCAACAAGAAAAAATGATTAAAGAATATTCAAAGCAAGATAAATCTATGCGATTGTTGAGCTATAAAGTACTTTTAGAAAAGTTTAATGAAAAGTATGGAAAAGCATTAAACACTGGGCAAAAAGTATTATTAAAAAAATATATAAGTGGACAGAACCAAAAATTAGTAGAATACTTAAATGTTGAAGCTAAAAGTAGTAAAACAAAAATTAATGCTTTTGCAAATAAAATTAATGATAAGATAACTGTAATTAAATTAAAAGAAGTATCTAATCAACTGGATAAAATACAAAACGCAAAAACCCCTACTGATTCTTATCTAACAACAATGATGAATGTATACGAACTAATACAGGAGTTAACTAATGTCCGTTAGTGAAGAATTAAAAAAAATAATAGATGAAATAATTGGTGAAGATTGTGGTTGTATGGACGAAGATCTAGAAGAAGTATCAACTACAGCAAATGTAGCAGGATACCAAACCCCATACGCGTTTACAAGTAAAAAATCTAAAGACAAAAAAGATAAAATAGCTACTACTAGCACAGGATATACTGTTGTAAAAGAAATGTATGACCAAAATTATCCGTCGTTTAAACAAGATGAAGGTAAAAATTCTAAACAAAAGGTAAATGGAGCTATTAAAGAAATAAATAAAAGACTTTTTCAAATAGAAAGAATAATTAATAGAGCTTCAAAGCTAAAAAGTGAAGACGGAATCACTAATGACAAATATTGGAAATCTACTGGCCCAAGGATAAATAAAATAGCTGAAAGATTATTCAAAGTATCTAAAAAACTAAGAGAAATTGCGGGGTAAATTATGCACAAAAACGAAGTTACATGGCAACAATTTAGAAATAATATAAAAAATAAAACTTTTATACACGAAGGCAAAGAAGTCAAAGGATGGGACTTGCCAATGCATAAGCAAACTAAAATGTACTCTGAAATGTCTTACAATAGAAGTACATACGCAGCATATATTAATAGTGGAGTAAAAAATGTCTAAGTCACTACTTATAGATTATACACCGTTTGAAGTATCGCCTCAAATGATAAATGAATCAGAATCAAAAAACAATGGTAGAGTAATAGTTACAGGTTGCCTACAAAGAGCTGAGGCAAAAAACCAAAACGGTAGAGTATATCCAAAAGAAATATTAATGCGAGAAGTTGCAAATTACAAAAAAGTTCAAATATCTGAAAAAAGAGCACTTGGAGAGTTAGACCATCCAGAATCTTCTGTTGTAAATTTACAAAACGTTTCACATAACGTATTAGAAGTTTGGTGGAAAGGTGATGAAGTTATGGGAAAAGTAGAAGTACTTAGCACTCCAGCCGGAAATATACTAAAAGAACTACTTAAAGCAGGAATAAAATTAGGAATAAGCTCAAGAGGACTAGGTAGTGTCGAAGAGCTTAGAGAAGATCCAGGGTCTGTAGAAGTAAAAGATGATTTTGAATTAATTTGTTGGGACTTTGTTTCTAATCCATCTACACATGGAGCTTTTATGAGCCCAACTATGAATGAAAGCATAAATAAAACAACAATAAAAGAAAATAAATACACTAAGGTTAACGGATTAATATCCGATATTCTTTGCGAAATGACTGGAAAATGTGAAATACCTAGTCATAAAAAGAATCCTTGTGGATGTGGAGGTAAATAATGGCATTTTTAATAAATAACGCGTACGGACCATATGGAAGATATAATGAAGTTGTTACAGTAAACAATGCAACTAAAGGGTTTCAATCAGGCTCAAATTTAGGAGCCGCTGCTGTAATTAAAGAGGATGGCGCAACTGGAACACTTACTCTTGCTAAAGGAGGAACTATAAACCTTGCCCACCTAACTGCAGGAAGTTTGTATGAAATAGGAATATCAGCAGTTACAGTTTCTAACACAAAAGATGTATACGTACTTAAAAGATAGAGGTAAAACATGAAATTAAAAAAGATATTATCGGAAAGTAAACTACGACCAGAACAAAAAGCTATTTTTTTAGAAGCAGTTTCTAAATTTAACGACTTTGGAAAAAATATATATAGAGAAGGCGACTTAAAAGAGGTTGTAGAATCAATTAAAAAATTATCTGCTAGTGCAGGAAATTATATTGTTTCTGAAACAGATAATTGGTTTGATGGAGTTACTGTTAAAAAAGATGTCAAAGAAATAAATA
>Ga0115566_10001286_pt1 | contig 21660 bp, 18 predicted proteins | sample COGITO_mtgs_1204_3_FD_87173 | JGI IMG/M metagenome (GOLD analysis project Ga0115566, IMG submission 87173) | Pelagic marine microbial communities from North Sea - COGITO_mtgs_120405 | ecosystem: Environmental > Aquatic > Marine > Epipelagic | place: Germany:Helgoland, sampling site Kabeltonne...
AGAATGCGCGCATCGTCGCCAAGGTCGCTGGGGACAGCGCGTCACGCTTCAAAGTTCTGGTCTGGAGTGGCGCTGCCAGCGAGTTGCTTCCATTTCGATGGGTAGTGATGCTGCAGATATTTTACGGCTGTCTTACGAATGCTCCAAGCCAATCGAAGCAACGCCCTGCGTACCGCGTGAGGACGGGCTGCAGTGAATTCATGGGGGGGGCGTGGTCACGTCTCCGCGCTACTCTATTACTGGGTGAGTGCCCGCCATCGCACCAGGAGGGCAGCCGAAGTGCTTGCGGAACGCAGCCGAGAAGTGGGAGGGGTGGCTGTAGCTGAGTTGCTCAGAGACCTCCTTGGCGGACAGCGTCCCCAAGGCAAGCAAGTCGCGCGCCAGACGCATCCTGTAGGAAGTGCGAAAAACCTTCGGTGGCATCCCATAGCGGGCCTCGAACAGGCGCCGTAGATGATCGGTAGAATAGCCACATTTTGCGCTTAGGTCTGCGAGGGTGCGGACAAAGCCGCGATCGGCAATGATGGCGTCACGAAGCGCTTTGGCCGGGTCTTTGCTGTCGGGCGGGTGCAGCATGGTGTCGAGCACACAGTCCAAGACGGCGCCAAGAGACAGGCACAGAGGCAGCGAGTCTCGCCACTCGGGGCCATGGTACTCCTCAGACAGGCGCGTGAGCAACTCGTGGCAGCGCGCCGCCTGTGCAGTGTCGAGCCAAGTGAAGCCGGAAAGATCAGCCGTGAGGCCCGCCCAGTTGACCTGGATAGGGCCGTTTGCGGACTCCGCAATGGTGCCAGACTCCAGCTTTACGACCCAGTTCTCGCGCGTGTCGCCGTAGGAAAACTCGCAGTGGCTACACGCCGGAATCAAGGCGGCGAACGGGCGGTCGTCAGTCACGGAGAAGAGCTTACGTCCGCCAGGCAGGCACAGGTTCATGTGTTCCAAACCGCTGAAGCTCACCAGAAGCCAGTCCCAGCCGCTCATTTGCGAGGCTGCCTCGGGATGGCCGTAGCATTCGACATTGCGAAGGCAGGGCGCGGCGGGTGGGCCTTCCCGGACGTTTCCGGAGTCGAAGGCGGCAGGCGTCTCTCGGCGACTGGTGTTCATCGGCGAACCTCGGGCAGACAGCGGTGGCAAAGAAGCCGCTTTTTTGCAAGTGCGGGGCAATGCGAAATGACTATATGCCCTGATGAACTCACTGCAAGCCTCATTTAAACGTGGCAAAATGCGCTCTTGCCACATCGTGGGCGAAAGCGAGCAGGCGCATGAGACCATGTCGTCTTTTTGTTATCACATATCGTTTTCCTTACATTGCCATACAAGAGCTCAATGATTACTCTACAGGTACACAACTTTGCCTTGTGCAAGCTGCAGGCCGCCACCAGGCGGACAACGACATATCGATAAAGATAGGAACCCTATGAACCCTCGCATTCTCACCATCCTCTTCACGCCCCTCATCGGGTCCCTGCTGGCCCTGACAGGGACGTCGGCAAGTGCTGGCATGTTCGATGATTTCAGTATCGACCCCAACATCACGACCGAATGGACGGAGTACGGGTATTACAATAACACGGACGCGACAACGCCCAGTTGGGACAGCGGCAATGGAGAACTGGATCTGAACAAGCCGACCGGCCTCAATGGCCTGGGTCTGTACCGAACTGGGATGGCACGAACCCCGACTGAGTCCGTGACCATGACCGTGAACTCCTTCAGCATGGCCTCCGGCGCTTGGGGTTTTATGGGGTTGATGCTCTCCACCATCCTTCAGCCAGCATATGTAGCCAATACGCCTGCCGGTTTTGCGGATACCTATACGTTGCGGCTGTCAGGGGTGAACACAACGGACTTTCGGTTTAAAGTGACGCGAACCTGGCGAGATGGAACAGGCGACTACGTCCTGTACGAGAGTCCCGCAGACATCACATTTTCCGGCCCTTATGCGCTGACCGTTGAGCGTGTCGGTAATGAGTACGTGTTCAAGGTCGACGGGGCGGCTATCTACACCACCGGCACCGCTGGGGGCGACTTCTACTCCACGGCTGTAAAGGATACGATGCTGTCCTACCAGATCGTGCTGGCCGGCGAAGGCGTGATCAACGCATCCGTGGATGATTTCGGAGTGCCCGGGGCCACTGCGGCGGATCAATATCAGCAGGTCGTCAACGTCGACGTCCAGGGCGGGAACCAGGCAGCGTATGCCTGGTCGGGCGGCGCGCCCGATCTATCCGGCAACGTGCATTGGAACCTGCTCAACACGGCCAACGGGTACAACGCTTCAAACCTGACCGCTTCCGACGGTACCACCGCCACAACAATCGACGTCAGTCTGCCAAACTGGTTCTCCACATTCGATGCTGGCAGCGAAGGTAATACCCTGCAGAGCGATCGCATCTATGACCAGGCTATTGGCGGCGGAGACGGCGTTGGGACCTTCACGATCAATGGCCTCGAGGCAGGCAAGTCCTACGACATCTACCTGTATACCGCCGGTTTCGAGACGGACTATACGATCAACGCAGTGACAAGGACAGCGACCAGTGCAGATGCAGGCGTGGTGCCCAGCTGGGTACAGGGTACACACTATGCACTGTTTGAAGGCATCAAGGGAGGGGCTGCTGTCAATGGGACGGCGACAAACGGGTCCAGCGTATTCTCCGTACTCTCCGGTATGCAGATCGCCGAGAAGAAGAAAGGCGTCGTAATTCTCATCAGGTAGGCGCGGCCACCGCTCAAGGGTATGAGAACGAGTTCGAGGCTCCATTTCGGAGCTCATCCATCCAACTCGCATTTCTTGGGGCTATCCCACTTTGCCTGGGTGCGGAATAACCAACGATCCCTGCCTTCAGGCCCCAGTGAACGATCTCAAATCTGAGGAATACGATGACTCCCGATACACTTCCCTTAGGCCTGCTGGATTATGCGGGATTCGCATCATTCTTTGTGGTGTTGTCCTTGATTGGCTATGTCAAAGGGCGCAAGGAGCAGGCAAGTTCCCAAGAGTATTTCCTGGCAGGCCGGAAGCTACCGTGGTATGTCGTGGGCTGTTCGTTCATTGCCTCGAACATCAGCAGCGAGCATTTTATCGGGATGATCGGGGCCTCGTTTATCTACGGCACCTGCATCAGTATGTTCAGCTGGGCCAACATCGGGGCATACAGCTTTCTGATCTGGTTGTTCATTCCGTTTCTACTGGCATCTCGCGTCTTTACGATCCCAGAGTTCCTGGAGAAGCGGTTCAACCCCGGCATGCGCCAATTCTTCGCGATCGTAACCGTGATCAGCAACGTGGTGGCGTTTCTTGCAGCTGTGTTGTACGGCGGCGCGTTGGCGTTGCAGAGCCTGTTCGGCTGGCCGTTCTGGCCAGCGTTGATCGGGCTGGCGATCGTAGCCGGGGCCTGGGCGATCTACGGTGGTTTGTCCTCGGTGGCCTGGACCGACTTCTTTACGGTCATCGTGATGCTGCTCGGTGGGTTCGCGGTAACGTTGTACGGGCTCGATATGCTGGGAGGCGAGGATGGCTCGGTGATCGAAGGCTTTCGGATCATGCTCGAACGCAATCAAGCAAAGGACGGGGTCTGGGCGGAGACGACCGCCCGAGTGGCTGAGCAAATCGGCCAGGTCGGTGCCTATAATCGCATGTCAGTGTTTCAGCCCGTCGCCCATCCAGTGGTGCCCTGGCCCAGCTGGATTTTCATCATCTTCTCGGTGAGTATCTGGTACTGCGTGTTGAACCAATTCATGATTCAGCGCGTGCTCGGTGCGAAGGATGAGTACCATGCGCGAATGGGCGTGGTGCTGGCCGGATTCATGCAGATGATCCTGCCGCTGATCATCGTGGTGCCCGGCATGATCCTCTTCGCTGCACAGCCCGAGATTCTGATGCTGCCCTGGGACAACGTCAAGCCCGAGGCAGACAAGGCCTACGTGGACATGATTCAGGCGCTGGTGCCCATGGGCTTGCGCGGGCTGGTACTGGCCGCGTTGTTCGGGGCCGTCCAATCCACGGTTAATTCGGTGCTCAACTCCACATCGACAATCGTCACATTGGACATCTACAAGCAGTGGATCAACCGCGATGCCTCGGACAAGCAAGTGGTGCGCGTCGGGGTCTATACATCAATCGGAATTCTGGTCATTGCCACTGGTCTGGGCGGGATGATCGGCAAGCTGGGCGGCGGATTGTTTGAGTACATCCAGGCCCTCTATGCCTTCTTTGCGCCCCCGTTCGCCGCCGTCTTTCTGCTGGGTGTGCTGTGGCGCCGGGTCAATGCCTTTGGCGCGACTCTGGCTGTGGTCCTCGGCTTTCTGCTTGGTATCAGCATCAAGGCATTCGTTCAGTTCGTACCGTCCCATCCGGCCTGGCTTGAGCCGTTCCTCAACCAGGCCGCACTCAACTGGGCATTCTGCCTGGTGGTCTGCGCTGTGGCCAGCCTGGCAACCAAGCCGCCACGCCCGGAGCAGGTCACATCCGAGTTTGTGTTCGATATGGGGCAGATCGCTGCCATGCGCGAGACGAGTCGGCCGTGGTACGCGAGCGTGTTGTTCTGGTGGCTGCTGTTTGCCGGCATGATGGCTCTGGTCATTCTGGCATTTTCCGGCATCATCACCTGGTAGGAGGAGACGCAGATGACCATCAACCCGACGGACCGCGACCGCCAGGTATGGCAGGAAGAGTTTGAGGACTTTGTGCCAGAGCGCGTCTTTGATGCGCACATTCACCTCTACAACCGGTCTTGCCTGCTCCCGGGAACCAGGTTCCCGGCAACCTCGGTATGGCAGAGGTTTGGCGGCACATTCACCAAGCAACAGCTGCTGGAGTGGACCGCGGCCTGGCTACCTGGACGCGAGCTGAGCGTGAATCAGTTCGGCTATCCATTCTTTGATTCTGACCGGGACGCATCCGGTGTGTATGCAGGCGACGTAGCCGATAACCGACGCTTCTTTGGCATGGCCCTGGTGGCGCCGCGGGACAGCGTCGAGAGCGTGCGTCAGCGCGTGGTCTCAAACCGCCTGATCGGCTACAAGCCCTATCTTGAGTTTGTGGAAGGAAGGCCGAAGGCCGAGATCACGATTCACGACATGCTCCCGGCCGAACAGATGGAACTGGCCGATGAATTGGGGCTGGCGATCATGCTGCACATTCCCCGGCCCGGCCGCCTGGCCGACCCGGTCAACCAGATGCAGATGGTCGAGCTCTGTCAGCGCTATCCCAACACGCGGATCATCTTTGCCCACATTGGCCGGGCCTACTACCTGAGCAGCGTGACCGGGTTTCTCGATGGCATTGCAGCCTGTCCCAATGCTTATATCGACACCGCCATGGTCAATCACGAAGGTGTCCTGGAATACACATTTCGTACCTTCCCGCGCGACCGGATGCTGTTCGGCTCCGATGCTCCCATCGCCTGCCTGCGCGGCAAGTCGGTCGAGGTCAATGATCAGTACGTCTATTTGATGGGCGAAGACTACGCCATCGGCAACGCCATGTACGCGCCCGAGAATGCCGTGGCTTTCACCAGCTTTACCTACGAGCAACTGCGCGGCATCCGCCTCGCGGCCCAGCGCGCCGGCCTCTCCCGTGCGGAGATCGCAGACTTCTTCTTCGGCAATGCCGAGCGTCTGTTCTCCGCCGTGGCGCAGCGCAATTACGGAGGGAGCGCATGAGTGTCCGGATGAACGGGAAACTTCAGGGCGAAACTGTCTTAACCGAAAGGACACTTTCTGGCTTCATGCCGGTTTGGGCGCGATGCGCAAAGAGGCCGAAGACCGTGCGAGCAGTGCGCAATGCCACTGATTTAAGCCGTCGTTGTGGGAGAAACGATGAACCAGGGAGATTCGTACGGCGCAGGTGCCCTTCGGGTATGCCTGCGGCGTTCGCCTGCGCCCTAAATTGTGACAACGCCTTGGCTCCCAACAACTTACATCTCCGAGTCATTCTCGGGCGCAGGCGAACGCCGCAGGCATACCCGAAGGGAACCTGCGCCGTACGAAAGGCACCGCCCGCAAGTCCTTTGGGCTTAAATCAATGCCATTGGCGAGTTGCTCGCAATCAGCCGATCGTGCTGCCGTCTCCACGCAACGTAATTCCGGGGCACAGTATCAGATGAAGGCAACTGCCGGCTTGTTGCCGTTCTACTTGGCGTTCTACGACGAGATCGATACCACCTGGCGAGATCGCTATACAGCCTTCCTTGCGGACATCGCAACCGGACTGCAGGCGCACGGCATTGGGGTGCGGACAGCGCCCATCTGTTGCTTTGCTGCGGAGTTCGCAACTGCAGTCGCTGATTTCGAAGCCGCTGACGTAGACTGCATCATCACCCTGCATCTCGCCTACTCGCCGTCGCTGGAGGCAATCGAGGCCCTGTGCGGGACAGAGCTGCCGATCGTGATGCTGGACACGACGATGGACAGCGCTTTTGGCATCGATGTCGATCCGGACCGAATTCTGTACAATCATGGCATTCATGGGGTTATGGACCTTGCCAGTATGCTGCGTCGTCGCGGACGGACCTTTGAGATAGCAGCCGGACACTATCGGGATTCGGACGTACTGGCGCGGGTTGCCGGTAGAGCGCACAACCGCCCCGCAGACCTGGGGCCTTCGGCTGAGCCTGCCTCCGTGCCGGAACTCCCATCGAAGCGTGCCGCGGCTGCCGCCCACGCATTTCGCAACAGTCGCATGCTGCGAATCGGCCCTGTCTTTGACGGGATGGGGGACTTCGTGGTCGATGCAGACCTGCTGGCTCGTCGATTCCGAATCGTCGTCGACGAATTCAATCTCGATGCGTTGGACGCGGCCGTTCGTGAGGTGACTGACGAGGCCGTTGACCGCGAGGTGGCTGCTGACCGAGAACGGTACGACTGCGAGTTGACGGACCAGGCGCATGCTCGATCCGTGCGGGTTGGCCTCGGGCTGCGCGCCCTGCTCGAATCGGGCGACTACGACGGCTTCAGCGTCAACTTCCAGGCATTCGACAGCGAAGACCGCCCCGCCAACACCATGCCGTTTCTCGAGGCCTCAAAAGCCATGGCCCGAGGGGTCGGCTATGCTGGCGAGGGCGATGTGCTGAGCGCGGCACTGGTCGGTGCTCTGGCGCGCGGCTTTGGCGCGACCACATTCACAGAAATCTTCTGTCCCGACTGGGCTGGCAACAGCCTGTTTCTGTCTCATATGGGGGAGATCAGTCCGGCGGTGGCCGCCGGGACGGCCCGCGTGTTTGAGAAGCCGCTGCCATTTATGGGCGGGCACAGCCCAGCGGTCCTGACCTGCGCGACCAAGCCAGGCCCCGCGGTGCTGGTGAACATCGCTCCGGGCCCTGATGAAACGTTCTCGCTCATTCTGGCACGGGTTGAGGTCCTCGCCGAAGACGATAGCCTCGACCCACGAATGCCCGACAATGTCCGCATGTGGATCCGTCCTATGGACGGGGACATTTCCCACTTTCTCGAAGCCTACTCGCGCGCCGGCGGCACGCATCACAATGCTTTGGTGCTCGGCGATCAAGCCGAAGGCATCACTGCCTTCGGCCGCATGCTCGGCATGACCGTCGTGCAAATCGACGGGGGGCTTGCGCGATGATGAGCATGCGAAGTACGCAACCTGTTGGATCTGCAGGCAGCCGCGAGGCGAAACAACTAGCAGGGGGCTCAAAGGCAGCGCCCAAGCCCGTCGGAGTCCCGCCTTTAGGGCCTGTCGCTTTTTTCCAATCAGCCGGGCTGAAAGCCCAAATCCACCTTAGCCTGGGGCAACGCCCCAGGTTGGTGCCGCAGTGGTTTCGAACGCTGAAAGTGTTCCTCACCTCTTTGCGCCGCAGTACGTTACGGACTGTGAGGAACGCTTTCAGCGTTCGATTTCGGAACGCGGCTGACCTGGGGCGTTGCCCCAGGCTAAGGTGCTCATGGGCTTTCAGCCCGAATAAAGCGACAGGCCCTTTAGGCGGAAGTGGATTAGCAGCTTTAGCTGCCGGAGCGTCCGTACGGCAGCACGTCAAGCCAGCGCAGAGGGTTGCCTTCGGCCGTCTCACAGGCTCGGCTCGCGGGCTAAAGCCCGTCAGTAACTTCCGCCTAAAGGCGGGACTCCGACCGGCCCTCATTTCAGGCAACAGGGGCACTGTTTGTTTCAGGCGAGATGTGTTACACCGCGATGTCCATACTGCATGGTGCACAGCTGAGCGCCGCAGGCACATCCGAAGGGAACGCGTGAACTTCAACGGGGGGCGCTTCACGAGCGCTTGCACATCGCACATCCCCCACAGGTGGCATGAGTAACTCCCAAGACACCTATCTGATCGGCCTGGATTTGGGGACCAGCGCTATGAAGGGCGTGCTCGTCGAGAGCCACGGCCCGATCCTCTGCCAGGCGAGCCGCCCGGTCGAGCTTCTGCGCCTGGCGGATCAACGGGCGGAACTGGACCCTGAGCAATACGTCCAGGACGTGTGCGCGCTGCTGCGAGAGTTGGTCTCCCACGCTGAAGATCCCGCTGCGATCAAGGCGATCAGCGTGAGTGGGGCCAGCGGCAATACCGTGCTGCTGGACGACGACTGCCGACCGTTGGGCAACGCGATCAGCTGGCTGGATAATCGCTGTGCCGGGATGGCGGATGACCTATGGCCAGGCTTGGATTCGGCTCGCGTGTACCGCAGCGCGGGCTGGCCGTTCGCCGGCTCCTTTCCTCTGGCTCATCTCGCTTGGCATAAGGCCAAGTCACCGGACCTCTGGCGGCAGACTCGATCGTTTGCAATGCTGCATGATTACGTCTATCACCAGCTCTGTGGACGCCTGGTTGTCGATCACTCAAAGGCCAGCAGCTTCTACCTCCAAGATCAGGAAACGCGGAGCTGGAATCGTGAACTGCTTAGCTTTCTCGAGATCGAGGCGAGTCAGCTATCGGAGTTGCTGCCACCTGGTATGCCCTGCGGTGAGCTGACCACCGATGCGCTGCAGGCAACCGGGCTGGCTCCGGGCACCCAAGTCGTCACCGGCAGCTTTGACCACCCGTCCGCGGCGCGAAGCACAGGGATCTTCGAAGAAGGCGATCTGCTCATCTCTGCGGGCACATCGTGGGTCGTTTTCTCGCCGATCCGCAATCGTGAGCTAGGCTTGAAGGGGGGGATGCTCCTGGATCCGTTTCTCTCGCCCACGGGCTGCTGGGGGGCGATGTTCTCACTGACCGCTGTGGCGGAGAAGCTGCATGCATTTCTCGATCGTTGCATCCCGGCACCACCAAGAGAATCGGCGTTTGCGCGGTTCAACCGCCTGGCCTCAGAGGCACCACCCGGTGCAGATGGGCTTGTCATTAACCTGTTTCATCAGTCCTGCGAGGAGCGCATGGCGCCTGCCACCCCGCAGAATATTGCGCGCGCACTGATGGAGGGAATCGTCTTCCGAACCCGTGCTCGGGTAGATGAACTCTCGCAGCTCACCGGGACTCGTCCCGGCAGGATCGTACTGACCGGTGGCCCCACCCGCAGCCCGGTGTGGCCCTCAATTCTGGCCGACGTCCTGAATCGGCCGGTGGTGCTGCCAGAGACTGGCGAGCATGCGGGGGCCATGGGCGCGGCGATTCTCGCTGGCATCGGCATCGGACGCTACCGCAACGAACAGGATGGCTACGCGGCACTCCTGAGCCCCGACCGAGTCGTCGGATCCGAACGAGCCGTGACGCCGGACCCTGTGCGTAGCAGCCAGTACCAGGAACTTTACCGAGACTACACGGCCAGGTTTGCGCCAGGCCCTGGCGTCCCCATTGAATCGTAACCAAGGAAGCCCATCATGAATCCCCCCAAAAAAATCCTGCCTCGATCGCCGTTTTTCGAGACCAGTGTCAAGAACTACATCTACGGTGACGCAGTCCTGGAGTATGCCAAGGCGGTAGACGAAGGCGCACAGAAGTATGACATCGATGCCATCTTCATCGCCCCATACACCGAGATTCGCCGGATTGCCGAGAACACCAGCAGGCTCTTCGTGTTTGCCCCCTACATGGACACCTTGCGGCCCGGACGCGGCATGGCCGATGTCCTGCCCGAGGCAATCCGTGATGCTGGCGCCAAGGGCGTGCTGCTCAACCACTGCGAGCGCCCGATGTCGCTGCCGCAGATCAAGGAAACAATCGACCGGGCCAATGAGCTTGGCCTGCTCACGTTCGCCTGCGCCGATTCCATCGTCGAAACCAAAGCCATTGCCCAATTCCGCCCGGACATCATCAACCCGGAGCCCAGTGAGCTGATCGGCACCGATCAGGCCAGCGACATGAGCTACGTGGTGGAAACCCTGCGGGTCGTTAAGGCGTTGTATCCCGACATCCTGGTCGAGCAAGCCGCGGGCATCACCACCGGTGCACAGATCTACGATTTCATCATGGCTGGCAACGATGCCGCGGGCTCCGCATCCGGAATCCTCAAGTCCCCCGATCCACTCGCCCTTTTGGACGACATGATGCGTAATGTGCGCAAAGCAAAAGATGATCTAGCGAAGACGAATGATCAATATCCAATAACCAACACGGAATAGCCAACCGACCAAGGAACCCCAAAAGCAGTCACAACGCATTTCCTTGGATATTGGAAATTCCGTTTTGGTCAGTGGATATTAGAGCACAAAATCGCAACCAAACAGCGGAGAGAAAAATACAGAAGAAGAGAGAGTTTGACCTTCAAGATCGTTTCATCGACTATGCCGTCCGAATTATCGCGCTTTCTGAGGCATTGCCAGACACAAAGGCCGGCAAACACGTTGCTTCACAGATCCTACGCAGTGGCACCTCTCCTGCCCCCAACTAAGGGGAGGCCCAAAGCGCCGAATCTAAGGCAGATTTTGTGCACAAACTAAAGATCTCACTCAAAGAACTACGGGAAACAGAGGTCTGGCTGAAAGTAGTCAGCAGGGCAAAAATGGTTACCCCAGAATCGAAGCTTGCTCCCCTTCTAACGGAAACGGACGAGTTGATAGCTATCCTGTTCGCTAGCGTGGGAACAGCGAAGAAGCGCAAAGATCAATAGCATCAGGTTGAATATCCAATAACCAACACGGAATAGCCAACCGACCAAGGAATCGAAAAAGCAGCCACAACGCATTTCCTTGGATTTGGAAATTCCGTGTTGGCTGTTGGACATTGAATCTTCGACAACAAACCAGGAAGCAAGCATGAAAACCATCAGAGACACAATCAAGCTGGAATCGACCGGACAACGGCCGACCTTTCACACCATCACGAACGAGGTCAAGGCCATCGTCGCCGAAGCACAGATTGCATCAGGAATCTGCGTGGTCTTCTCGCGTCACACCACGTGCGCCGTGATGATCGAAGAGGACTCCTTCGACAAAGCCTACACCGGCTTGACCTACCTCCAGCAAGACCTCGCCGACGTCTTTGAGCGGATCATTCCGACCTGCCGCAAGGAGGGCCAGTACATGCATCCCGGCCCTGAGCTGACCGTATTCGCTGCGGAGCACGGGGAAAACAAACCGGGCACACTCAATACCGATGCCCACCTCAGATCCTCGATCATGGGACGAAGCGAGACCATCCCGATAGTCGACGGCGAATTAGAGCTTGGCGAATTTGGCCACATCTACTTCGTGGACTTCGATCACACGCGCGCTCGCCAACGGCAGGTCACCATTCATATCATTGGCGAATAACGCCCTCCCCTGCCCTCCCCATGACACAGAACACGAAGAACCGGAAGAACCACATGAAGATCGTAACCGAGAAGATTGAACTGCAGTCCAAGGGGCTGAATCCCACCTTCCACGATATCACGGCGGACGTCAAAGAAATGGTGGCTGGCACCGGCGTCACCCATGGCAACATCGTGGTCTACTCCCACCACACCACCTGCTCGGTGATGACCCAGGAATGCTCGCACGACAAGACCTACTTCGGCCTTGAATTCTTGCAGCAGGACCTGTGCAACATCATGGAGAAGCTGATCCCCACCTGCCGGGCAGAAGGCCAATACATGCATCCTGGCAAAGAGCATATCGATTTTGCCATGAGCCTTGGCACCGAAGAAGGCGAATGGACCAGCCTCAATACCGAAGCGCACCTGCGCTCTTGTTTCTTTGGGCGCTCCGAGACGATTCTCATTGTCGATGGCGAGCTGCAACTGGGCGAGTTCGGCTTCATCTACTTTATCGACTGGGACCAGGTGCGGGCAAGAAAGCGCACCTGCCAAGTACAGGTCATCGGGGAGTAACTGGTGAAAGACGGCATTTGGAAGCAGGCAGAGGACTCGTTTGCGATTGAGTCCTCTGCGCTGATGCGCGCCCTGGAGTTCCTCGACAGATCTTCCTTTGAGCGGGCTGTCACCGTTCTGGCAAACGCCGTGCGAATTGGGGCCAGCGGCTGTGGCCATTCGGGGATTGCCTGCCAACACTTTGCCCATCTGATGTGCTGCATCGAACTGCCAGCTCGGTTTATCTCCCCGGCCGAAGCCCTGCATGGTGCCAGCGGCTTCCTCAAGCAGGGCGACGTCATGATCCTCGCGTCTCGTGGCGGCAAAACCGCCGAGCTGTTGCCGATCCTTGAGATCTGCCAGCATAAGGATGTAACCGTCATTGGGATCACTGAGAACACCGAGTCACCGCTGGCCCAAGGGGCGGACATTGTGCTCAAGATGCATGTCGAGCGTGAGACCGATAAATACAACAGTCAGGGCACGACCAGCTTCGTCGTTCTCTCAGCCATCTTCGATGCCTTGCAAGCCGCCCTCATCGAGCAAACGGGCTTTCAGAACGAGCAGTTCGCCGTAATCCATCCCGGCGGTGCCGTCGGCGCGAGACTCAACGCCAAATGAGCCAAAGCCAGGGCTATTAGCGGTGCCTGACGCCTTCGAACGTCGGCGCGAACGCGTCCTGCTCGGTTTTGCCAATACCACAGTCTGCAAATATCTTTTCCCAGGAGTTTGCTACGGCATCACGGAGTTCGTCGCACAGCTTTTCCGCCGCTGAGCGCGTCAGATTGTACACGCGGGCGTCTGCGCACAGGTTGCTCAGGCTCCCCAGGCGGCCTGTTGGCCCCACGCTCATGGCGAGAGAAAACTCGGTGCTAACACCTGGCTGAGCCATAGAAGGCTCCACATCAAACAGCGGCGCAAGTCGCACCCCATCGTTCTGCGCAAGGAATCCGTGATTGCGTGGGTGATCATCGGTATTCCGAACCAGGATATTGAAAGCGATTCGTCGAAACAGCTCCTCCAAATCGGCAGACACACTGCCTGAATACTGGCGCATTCTCTCGGCAAGCCTGCTGTAGGACCACAGGTGGCGATCTCGTTCATCCCACTCCGCCAGGCTCAGTGCGCTGAGATAGGCACGCCGTGCCCAACCGCCCTCTACTGCCTCTCGGTCGAAGCGCTTGGTCAGAAACACGGCATGCCGCCCGATCATCTCAAGTCGGGTCTCAGGAACGTGCATGCCGCATTTCTCGGCCAGTTTCATCGTCGCAAACTCCGCTCTCGGCAGGTCAAAGCGATCATAGCGAGAAGGAAATTTTGCCAGCCATAGCTCACCGTCTAACGTTACGGTGCACTTGGGGCGAGCGCCGCCCAGACTGGTCCCCTGCTCGAACATTGCACGCGTGTGAGTGTCGACCTGGCCGCCGTCTTCGATCGCCGCGGCTGCTGCCAACAGCTGAGACAATTCCTGAAACGCAGGGGGTTCTAGAACTGGTTCAGGAGAATCAAGCGCTGGCCTGAAATCCAGATTCCCAGCGCGAGTGGCATTGGCATGTGTCAGGAAATCAACCTCGGACATAGAGTCCGCGGGACGCCCGATACAGGATGCGATTACCAGCCGTCCCCAGTAATCCGGCGAGGCATCCCGAAATGCCCCATAGAGCCCGCCGTTGGTTGTCACTGGCAGTGGTTCCAACCCCAGCGGCAGAGCAACCGGATCGACCGGCACTGCCTCCTGCCGTTCGAGATACCGTCGGCCATAGGCAAACGTCCCGACCCGGATGCCATCCTCATGTGTAAACAGGCCTGCCGGTGTTGCCCGTAAAGCACCAGGAAGATAGCAAAACACGTACAATTTCGTCGCAACCATCAGAAATCCAATTCGGGGCGGTGCTTCGTTCCCACACGCTTGGGTTCGCGCTGTTTCTCAAGAAAAATTCCGGCCTGGTCGGCCGCGGGATCCGCGACCGCTTTTGTCGTTTCCCAAAGCCCCAGCACCCACAGCGCTGCCAGCAGCACTCCCGAAGCAACGCCGGCATCCCCTCTCTCCAGACGAATCACACTCCGTCGTTCGACACCGATGCGCTCGGCCAGACTCGCCTGACTCCAGCGCCGGCGGACACGTGCCGTCTTAATCCGCTCGCCATACAAGCGAAGCCGCTCATGGACTTCCTGGGGGAATTGTGTCATATAAAGATCCTACTATGCGGTTAAGAACTATATATATGCCACTCATGGCGGATTTCAAGTCTATTCCGAGTCACCGAGGCGGGATCTTGTCACGAAGTCGCGAGGATCGGTTTTTCGCAAGATAATGGCGGCTAACTGACCGTGCTTCGTGTGCTCACTGCGCGTATGGCCATGCCGATCCGTCAGGTAAGCAGGAGGCCGCTGGCCCCGCAGGCGTTGGCATAAGACCAGCATCTCAGGCGAAGTCCGGAGCATGCTCCTTCTTATGCCTGGCAGCCGAGGTTGCCTTCGGCCGTCTTGCTCCGCGTCGGCTGCGAGACAGCCGAAGGCAACGGGGCGTCGGCGACAGGCTGGGCCAGCCGGACAGCTCCGCACCAGAGCACTGCGGCGGCCGTTGACCGAGAACGAAATTTTGTCCCTTAGCAAGCGCAGCGGTTCTAGCCGTCAGACCAGGCCAAGAGTAACCGTCTGCAAGCCCTTGCCCATCTCCCCGAATTCGAAGTGGATGGTATGGCTTCCCCGCTTGTACTTGATCCAGCGGAGAACCTTGCCAAAGAACCCGCTATTCCCCCCGCCTTCGAAAACTGGGGAGCCCATTTCCTGTCTCACATCGTCTTCCGAATAGCCGAAGACCACGCCATGAATGAGTTCTCGCTCGTACCTTGCGTAGGAGCTGTCGCCCAGACCTGAATGAAGGGCAACTTGGTGCAGGACGCCCGATTCGTAGCAAAGGCCGAAACCGAGTTCCTTGTACTCCTGAAATTCATCGTCTGCTTCAACTTCGATACCTCTGCTTACAATAGGTCTACTGGATATCGCTGCCAAAAAATCCACCACAACACCCCCTTAGCTCTGTGGAGATCGGCTTCGTCAAGAAGAAGTGCCGCATCAAGGTCATCGGCGTCGCTGAGAACTTGTTTTCGACCGCCCCTACCTTTGTAGGTGCGAGTGGCCGAATGCACTGGGGCCGTGACAGTCTCACTCATGCCAGCATCCACTTCGGAGAACGTTGTCATGGGTGGTGCGGAGCCCGCAACGCTGGCAAGATCGTAGGACGCTTGTCCCCATGCGTCTATTTCTGAGAAGTCTTGCGACGCAAAGGGATTTGCGTCGTACGATTGAGCGGCCAAGAAGGGGAGGACGAGCGAGAGGAGGAGAAGGAGGCTGATCATCCCTGTGTGACGGTGACGTGCTTGCCAGCCACGACGATGGCAAGCTTGCGGATGTGCTCCGGAGAGACGCCAGCTTCGAGAAGACTGGCTTCGTAGTCGCGGGATTCGATCTGGGCCAGAGCTTCGGTGGTCGCGATTGCGGAGTCCGCATCGCCCTTGATTGCTTTAAACTCGATGATGAAGGCCAGCGGATAGGCAACGGTCTTGGGACGCATCAGGATATCGGCGCGGCCATAGCCGCTTTCGACATTGGACCGGATTTCGTAGATCTGGCGCAGGTGCGCCAAAAGGCCGAGCACAAAAGCGTGAAACACAGCTTCGGGCAGTTTGGCTACGTCGTGACAGCTGAGCAGCCGTGCGGCCAGTTCACTGAGCAGATCTTGTAGTCTCGGCCAGTTGCTATCCAAAAGAACGTCAAGCAGTTGCTCGGTCGCGGTAAAGGACAGCGAGCGGTGCCAATGCTCGACAAACTGCTCGAAGGCAATGCTGACTTCGAGATTCGGAATGCTGAGGTGATAGCGCTGTCGCGTGGGGCGCCGGGGATCGGGCTGCGGGTCGGTTGCCTTCAGGTAGCCGGAGAAGACCAGAAAGCTCCAGATGTGCTCGGCGCTCTTGCCAACATCGCTGAAGATGGTGTGTTCGTGCAGTTCACGACGCAGTTCCTCACCAGCAAGTAACTGCTCCAGCTCGCGTTTCAGCGGCAGACCGCCGGATTCCAGTTCCGCGTAGATCAGGTCGTTTGACGCGGTGTTGAGCCAGTGCGGACCGATTGGATCCGGACGCTTGGAGATCGCACAGATGACAGACCACGGGTTATAGATGGTGTGGGGGCCAAATTGATAGCCGTTGTACCACTCGCGCATCGGTCCAGCCAAGTCCTCTGCATCAAAGTCTGTTAAGACCTGCGCCAGTTCTGGCTCGGTAAAGCCGAACTTGTTAGCGAAAGGCCCGCTGCTCAGGAGGCTGGCGACATCAAGGTTGTTGAGCCCTGAGAAGATGGACTCACGTGCTACCCGAAGGATGCCGGTCACAACGCCACGGAATAGGGCACCGCCCTCTTCATGCTTGAGGCCGCCGCCCAGCCAGCTGCGCATGAACGCAATCATCTCGTCATAGTAGCCGTTACGCCACGCTTCAATTACGGGTGAGTCGTATTCATCAATCAACACGACGACTGGCTGATTATGATAGGCCTGAAGGTGGGCAATCAGCTTCTTGAGGCTCAATTCGTTGTCTGCTATGGAGCCGCATCGGGCTATTACCTTCTCATAAGATTCTCTGTCATCCGTAGCAAGGGTATCAAGCAGAAAGTCGTGGCGCTTATGCAAGGCTGAGAGGCGCTCAAGAAGTTTGTCCTGCGCTACCTCCCAAGATGCTCCTTTGATATCCTTCAAGCTAAGGTAGATCACCGGGTATTGGCCCTGATGGCCCATCGCATCGGTATCGTCTGTGATCGCCAAGCCGTCAAACAGCGGCCGTCGGTCTTCTGCCGATTTTTCGAAGAAGTAGCGCAGCATGGTCATATGCAGCGTCTTGCCAAAGCGCCGCGGGCGCGGAATTAACGTCACTTCACTGCTATCCAGGACAGAGCGAATCAGAGGGGATTTGTCGACGAAGTACCCACCCTGGTCCCGTAGCTTCTTGAAGTCGTCTGTTCCTGTTCTAAATGAGGGCATGGCGTGCCTGCGATGCTGGTGTCAATGCGATAGCTATACCGTACTCGCCATCCCGCGTTCAGCAATGGACTCGCGGGTATGTTACTTCCGTACAGCTCCGCTGGCCCGGAGCAGCGCCAGGACCACGCGAGAGTGGAACGTTTTCGTACGGCGCCGAGCAAAGCTCATCTCGCTTTTTTGCTGCAATAAAGCGGATACTTGAGCGTGTCCTCCCGAACAGCTGTGTGTATTTGTATCTGAAATCAAATCGAAATTGCAAGGAGCTACATGATCGCTCGGGTTTCTATCATCCGTCGTGGGACGAACGTTCTTGGCGCTCAGCGCCACGGAAATTAGAGCCATGTGTCCTCCTGGGTTGCTCAGCAATCCCTAACTCAAAACCAGTCCAACAAAGGATCAGATCCATGGAAAACAACACCCCTTCAACTCTGAGTCGCCGTCACTTCATTCAAGGAATGGGTGCCAGCGCGGCTGCCTTGGGCGCCTTGTCAGCCGCGAGTTCGCTGCATGCAGCCGATGACTTGCCGCGCGATGCCGCTGGCAACGTGATTCCCGGATTTGGCGATGATCCAGAACAGCCGAACCAGGTGACCGCGAGAAATACCGACAAGTGGGAGCAGAAGTCCGATCGCAAGATCAAGGTGGGCATTGCTGGCTACGGGCTCTGCAAGTTTGGGGCGATGTTCTGTTATCAGGACCATCCCAACGTAGAGGTGGTTGCTGCGACCGACCTTGACCCGCAGCGCTGCGCCGCCTTGGCCAAAGCAGTGGGCGCCAAGAAGACCTACGCTTCCTGCGAGGAGATGATCAAGGACAAGAGCATTGAGGCGGTCTATATCGCGACCGACGCTCCGAGTCACGCGCGATTGGCCATCATGGCTTTGGAGCACGGCAAGCATGTTTGCTCCGCGGTCCCCGCTGTGTTTGGCTTTGAAGCCGAAGATGAGGCTGAGGATCTATTCAATGCCGTCAAGAAGAGCGGCATGACCTACATGATGAACGAAACCTCCACATTTCATGCGGATTGCTACTCGTGGAGAATGCAGTACCAGGCCGGGATCTTGGGCAAGATTCTCTATTCAGAGGGCGAGTATTACCACGACTTCAGCCCCCGCGGGATCCCCAGTTTCAACCCCAAGAACGGCAAGATCGACGGCCATGGCTGGCGGAGAGGCCTTCCGCCGATGTGGTACCCGACCCATGCCACCGCGTACTATGTCTCAGTCGCTGATGGTGGGCGTCTTACAGATGTCTCCTGCGTCGGCACGCCTGGGCTTTACACCGAGTTTCAGAAAGGCGAAAACGCCCATAACAACACCTTCGGCACGGAGATCGCGCTGCTAAAAACCAGCGAGGGCGGCATTTCTCGGATGGCTGGCAGTTGGGATATGAAGAATGCCCACGGTGAGAAAGGGCGTGTGTATGGCCAAAAGGACCAGAACACGAAAGCCGTGAATACGGCTCGCCCCGCGTTACCCCCTGGTGTGCCAGCAGGCCACCATGGCGGCTCTCACGGCCACCTGACCAGCAATTTCATCGAGTCCATCCTGCTGGATCAAAAACCGATCGTCGATATCAGCTCAGCGCTGAACATGACCCTGGCAGGCGTCATTGCCCATAAATCAGCGCAGAAGGACGGCGAGTGGATGACCGTTCCGCAATACGAGCTGTGATGGGAGTCCGAGCGTCGGGTAGGTAGGTTGGGCCTCCGAGCCCGACTCCATAGCTGGTTACACGAATGGTATAAGTCGGTTGGGCCTCCGAGCCCGACTCCATAGCTGGTTGCACGAATGGTCGGGCTCGGAGGCCCAACCTACCATTCCCAGCGCATCACGAACTTTGGTGGAGAATAGTAGCATGCTGGCTAGCAGTACAATGAGGGGATTGACGTACGTGATGGTTTTAGGAGCCCTGTCGCTGGGGGCAGCGGCTGCCGAGGAACTGGACTATCGGCAGTGGCCGCTTGAAGAGCTCGCAGAGAGCGCGGACCTGAGGCCCTGTGATGGCATGATTGGCAACGCGGTCTGCTTCAGCGTCGGTCACAAGGGCGTGGTCTTGGGCGATCTCGGGCTCCAAGCGCCGGCGACCGTGAGCTTCTGGTTGAAACCCAACGGCGCCCAAGCGGACGGCCGCATCCTCTCGCAGCTGGAGGGATTGACATTCCAGTCGGGCGCACTTCGTCTGTCCAATGGACACCTGCAGGTCTTCAACACAAAGGCATGGCCCAACGTGGTGTCCGGTCTGAGTGGGCAGGACATCTGGCAACACGTCGCCGTGGTCTATACGGCAGACGGAACTGTGACCGGGTATCTCAATGGCAAGAAGGGCCACACCGCGCAGAGCGCATTTGAGTTTGCAGGTGTCAAGGCAGGCATCGGCGCGCCGTTTCTCGGCAAGTGGGGCACTCCGTACCGCGGGGCGCTGGATGACTTCCGTGTATACAAACGAGCCTTACCCCAGAAGGAGATCGCAGCCATGTATCCAGACGAGCTGTTTCACAAAGCCAGAGAGCAGGTGCCCTCGCCTGCGAACCTCAGCCAAGCCATCGTCAATGGCACCGATTGGGTAGACGTGGAGGGACGCCCAATCGTGGCGCACGAAGGCGAGTTGGCGCGGTTCAATGGCGTCTTCTACTGGTACGGCAGCAGCTATGCGAATAACCCACAGGGCAAGTTCCGCATGCCCGCCGGCCCCGTATGGAACGGCGTACAAGTCTATCGCTCCACCGACCTCAAGAACTGGACGTACAAGGGCGTCTGCCTGCCTCGGCCGGAGCGTGGCTTCGGCAAGCTGGGCGCTACCGGGCGTTCGCATGTGATATACAACGAGACGACCAAGAAATATGTCATGTGGTATCGTTGGTTTGTGGCCATGCCCGCCTCGTTCCTCATGGTTGCCACCGCCGACCATCCGGAGGGGCCCTTCACGCCGCTGGGGCCACGCCAAATGGGAACCTCAACCGGGTTTGGCTCCGACATGAATGTGTTCCAGGATGACGATGGCAAAGGCTATGTGATCTACTGCGACCACAACAAGCCCGAAGCCGGCGGAAACTGGCGCTACGCGATCCGTATCGACAGCCTCAGCGACGACTATCTGACCAGCAATCGAGATGGGGTCGTGATCTTTGATAGCGGCTGTGAAGCCCCGGCCATGGTCAAATACAAGGGCAAGTACATCGCAGTTGCCTCTGGCGTCCATGGCTGGGCCGGATCAAACACCAAGTGCGCGGTTGCCGATTCGCCACTGGGCCCCTACAAGAAACAAGCCGACATCAGCGAACAGCGGACTTGGAACTCCCAGGTGACCGATCTGATCTACCTCGAAGAGTCCGACACCGTGCTGGCCCTCTGCGACCAATGGTGGATCCCCGACCGGTCCGACATCGAAAAGTCTCGCTTTCTCTTCCTGCCGCTATACCTGGATGCAGATACCGGCACCGTGAAGATGGAATACGTGAACGAGTGGCGCCCCTTGAGTTCGGCGAAGTAGAGTTCACGTTGCCGCGCCGAAATGATTATGAACACAACTCGCTCCACTAGTCATGAGTCAACTCCGGCCGGGTGCTGTCCAGAATATCAGCAGTCAGCGCGTCACGCAGTCCAAGAATCATGTGCTATTCGTCGAGGCGCTCTCGTTCGCGGAGGGTCTCACGCAGAATTGGCAAGACCATCTGGTCTTTCGGGCGCCCCGCTGCGGCTTTGACCTTGATTAAGGTTTCAATTTTAAAGTCGATCCGGACCGTAGCTCAAATTCATCAGTTTGGCCTCGTAAGGAACTAATCTCTCGGCCAGATAAGTCTCCAAGAAAATCAAGTGACCCTAGATCTGTCATAAACAAGGCAGGTCCTCCAGATTCAAGGGTGTGGCGCTGAGGCGAAAGACGACGACTGCCGGGCTCCCGGTGATACGCATGAATCGCCCCGAGTGCCGATAGAATTCGATCTATATTCTCTGCATCTTTGGCGTAGAGGACGTCAAGATCGAATGTTGTCCAGACCTCAGGACACTAGGCATGAGCAACTGTAAAGTTAAACGCCAGCGTTTAGAGCTGTAATTGGCCGGTGAGCAGCTGGAGCCGCAGTGGCATTGGCGCCTCTCGGCTGATCTCCTCGGACAGCTCACGTAGAAGAGTGTTGATTGCGCGCTGTCTGTAGCGCGGGTGCCGTCCAGGTAGCCAGAGCCCGATGTGAACCTGTGCATTCCGAACCTCAAAGGTCCCCGGACAGTGACTGAGCAGCCGCAACAGTGCATGGTCATCGCGATGATCGTTGTAGATCGCCCGGAAACGGTCGGCTAGGTTGCGGAACATGTTGCTAGCCGTAACACGCAAAGCATCAAATAACGATTTCTTGCGAGGATCCAATAGGCGATAGTCGCCAGTGATCAGTAGGTGGCAGCGAGACTGCTTGCGTACAGCATCGCATAGATCACGCT
>Ga0115566_10001287_pt1 | contig 21658 bp, 22 predicted proteins | sample COGITO_mtgs_1204_3_FD_87173 | JGI IMG/M metagenome (GOLD analysis project Ga0115566, IMG submission 87173) | Pelagic marine microbial communities from North Sea - COGITO_mtgs_120405 | ecosystem: Environmental > Aquatic > Marine > Epipelagic | place: Germany:Helgoland, sampling site Kabeltonne...
CTAAATGATATGGATGCGCTTCTCCAGAATTTCCAGCTGCGCACACCATGATGCGACCTGACGATTCATCAAGTTTATCATTAATAAGCTGTGTCGGAATATCTCGCCCATCGTGCGACCCCAAGTAGGAACCGATCGAAGCGTTTATCACACATGGTTTGCCATAAAACTCGGCACGCTCGAAAATGTAATCAACGGCATCAGCCACAGTCGAAGTCCAACTGAAGGAAGTGAATTTTGATGAAACAATAATGAGATCAGCTTGGGGAGCACAACCGGTAAATTGGGCATTGGAAAGTCCGTTGCCCGCGGCTATCCCGGATGTATTCGTTCCATGACCATAATAATTGGTTTGATCTTCATGAGGACAGTTATTGGCGTTGATATCCGTGCTATCGAAAACCTGACCATAGCCATAGCTTGGCGTGCGCAGGGCATTATATCCCATAGTTTGATCCCATAATTCAAGGATGCGCGTTGATCCATTTTCAAATTGAAAATCCGGGTGTTGTAAGTCTATACCAGCATCGATGACGCCCATAATAACGCCATTCCCTTTATAGGCTGCTGGAAGATTTGCTGTTCCATCGTGCACCGCTTTTATCCGACTATGAATCCTTGATTCATTCAATAAAACTTGACCCTGGCCCAATTCAAAATGAATCGCTTCAACTTGGTCAAAATCGTTCAAAAGTTGTAGGTTTTGAAATGGAATTATTGCTGCTGTGTATTGCTTATGTGTGTATTTATAATGTCCTTCTAATGCAGTGATTATAAGTTTCAGCTCATTTACATCGCCTTTGAGGAATAGATGCATTTCTTCATTTTCCGGAATTTGATCCTTAAAAACCTCAAGTGATAATGGCAGTTTTGTCATTCGGTTTTGACCAAATGAATTGCCGAAATACAATAAAAAAAGAAAGAGGCAAATTCGGTTCACGACACGGTAAATTCTGGTAGATCGTTTATGAAGACGTATTTATTCAATTCAGGTCGAAACTCGGAAAAAATATGCGTCAAACCATTGGAAAGGCCAATATACTTTGGTTTTAAAACGGAACCATAGGTTAGTGCTTGCTGCCAAACGTTTTCATCTATGGCAACATCACTCGCTTTTAATTCAACCACCAACCAAATGGAATTGTTCATATTGACAACACTTATATCTGGCCGCTTTCTCACCTTGCCATATTTTATCTCTGATTCCAGCATAAGTGCTGATTCGGGTACCATTTTATGGGAAAGCAAGTAATGCGCAAAATGTTGCCGAACCCACTCTTCGGGAGTTAATACAATAAATTTTTTACGAAATCGATCGAAGATTTGAATCTGCTCCGAAGCCCTTTTAACTTTGGCCTCCATTGGAGGTAAATTCAGAGGTGGAAACTTCTTACGATCTATCAATGTTTAAATTCATTTGATGCTATGGCGAAATTAAAGCAGTACATGGACATATTAGTAAGCCTGAAAAAAGGCGACTATAAACCATTGTATTTGCTGCATGGTGATGAACCTTATTACATTGACAAAGTCAGTAAATTCATTGAAAAGCATGCGTTAGAGGAGCATGAAAGGGACTTCAACCTCAACATTTTATACGGCCGCGATCTGAAGAAAGACGATCTATTGGATACGGTGAGGCGATTTCCGATGATGGCACAGCGGCAGGTTGTGATTGTTCGCGAAGCGCAAGATTTTTCAGGAAGATGGGCTGATTTAGAGGGCTATTTTCAAAACCCAATGCCTTCAACTGTCCTTGTAATCGACTATAAATACAAATCGGCAGATGCCAAAACAAAATGGTATAAAGCCATTCAAGCCAACGGTACAATTCTTCAATCTTCGAAGCATTATGACAACGAATTACCGGAAGTGATATCTGGATTTGTTCGTGAGATGAAGTATCGTATCAATCCGAATGCGGCCCACTTAATGGCCGAATATCTCGGAAATGATTTGGAAAAGATTGAGATGGAATTGGGTAAACTGACTATTACCGTTCCGCTTTCTAAGGAAATTAGCGTTGATGACATCCATCGACTTATCGGTGTGAGCAAAGAATACAATGTATTTGAATACCTCAATGCGGTTTCGTCAAGGGATGCATTTCGAAGTTATAAGATCGCTCAATTTCTCGGGAAGAACGAGAAAAACAATCCATTTATACTGATAATAGGCACACTATTCGCACACTTCTCAAAAGTGATGATCTATCATAGTTTGAAATCAAAAGACCTTAATTCTGTGGCGGAGGCCTTAGGTATGCGCAGCACATACGCGGCTCGTTCTATTCTGGAATCGGGTCGGCATTTTACCTTCGCTCAAGTGGCGCAAATCATCAACCTACTTAGAGAATTTGACGCTCGAAATAAAGGTGTGAATGTGGCTTACGGACAATCGTCAGAAGATATGTTGAAGGAATTAACCTTTCGAATGTTGAATTAACGTGCTATGTCAAGCCAAACGATCTTTTTCGTTTCAAAGAAGGGATCTTCAAAGCATTCATCCACGTACCAAATTCGGTAATTGCAACCCAATTCATCCAATTCATTTTGGAAGTCGCCTCCTTTAATATATATGAGTCCATTTGGAAGCTCACACTCCCTGCCTTTTTTGATTTTCCGATTCAACCAGGCTGTCATGGTGGGCAAACTGCTCACGGCACGACTGACCACAAAATCAAAGCGTTGGTTTACTTCTTCCATTCGAACATTCATCGCCTTGACGTTCTTTATGCCCAAAGTATCACACATGTTTTGAACCGCTCGTATTTTCTTTCCAATTGAATCAATCAAAACAAACTGTGTTTCAGGAAACAAGATGGCTAAAGGTATTCCAGGTAGTCCACCGCCAGTACCAACATCAGCCACAAGCATTCCAGCCTTAAACTGAACCACTTTAGCAATGGAAATGGAATGTAAGATGTGCCTCGTCCAGACAAATTCAGTTTCCTTACGAGAAATTAAATTAATCTGCTGATTGGTTTCGAGCAGCAATTGCTCAAATGCAAGCATTTTTTGTTCCTTTTCTGGAGTTATCCAGTCGAGGTATTTTTTAAGGGATTTATCCATTTCGATTAAATGCCCTTTCCAGCATGTTTAAGGATTTCAAACATCAACTCGCGCGCACGAAAAAGCTGTGCTTTCAAGGTACCTAGAGGTAAATCGAGTTCAATAGCTATTTCTTCATAGCTCAATTCTTTGAAATAACGCAATTGAACCAGATACTGATATTTCGGTTTGAGTTGTTCCACAATACGGTGCATTTCCTCAACGCGTTGATCTTTCATAAGCACCTCTTCCGGATTGAGGCCTTCAGATTCAAAATCGATACTCCGTTCTTCGCCATCCGCGCCAATCGATCCCGTGTCGATAGAGATAGTCATTGACTTTTTCTTTTTTCGCAAGAAATCAATGCAATTATTTGAGGCTATTTTGAAAAGCCAAGTGCTAAATGCATAATCTGGTCGGTATTGATCGAGACGCTTAAACGCCTTTCCGAATGCCTCAATGGTCAAATCGTCTGCGTCATCCTTATTCATGACCATTTTCATCATCATGAAATAAATATTATCTCGATAGACAGCCATGAGTTTGGTATAGGCCCGCTGATCTCCACCTAGTGCTTTATCCACTAAATCAAGGTCTCTTTTGGCGCTATCACTTATGTTCTGCTGATCCATTCCGATGGTTTGCTAAGCTGACTAGCCACCGAAAATACGGGATTCATAAGAGACAAAATTATTTCCCATAAAAAAAGCCGCGACAAGCCTGACTTGTAGTTGGTTAGGCTTTCTAACCGTCTAATAGAAAGAAAATAGAGTGCCAAACGGAGGGATATAATGGCAATGAAGTATGGAAAGAATTCATCGTTAAACAACAACGGAGAAACAAGTAAGCCCAACGCAGCAATAAAGGCCGATAATTCAATGACTGCTAAAACTACTAGGCTAGTAAAGGAATAGCTGGACCCAGTGCTTAAGTGGCGCTTCTTTTGAAGGAACCAAGCCCAAATTGAAACTGGAGCATCAGACAGTGTTAGTGCCTGTGGAACTGCAGCCACTTGTACCGTTTTTGGTAATGATTGAATGAATAAATCATCATCTCCACTGGCAATGCCAAGGTGGCCTGAAAACCCATTTACTTTTTGGAATACTTCTCTAGTATAACCCATCGATCGCCCAACACCCATGTATGGTTTCTTTAGCATTGCTGCCGTCAAATAGAAACTTAAAATCCGAAAGGAATCAAGTCGATAAAGGGCATTCAGCATACCAGATTTATGATTAAACATTCCACTTCCTAGAACGACATCATTCTTCTTATAAAACGCATATCCAAACCGCCTCAGCCACTGATCGTCCGATGGTTGACAATCGGCATCTGTAAACACGAAATAATCTCCTTTTGCCTGTGTAATTCCAAAGGAAAGGGCAGCTTTCTTCCCTTTTCTGTCCGAATCATTGGCATAGGAAAATGATCGCAATAATGGATGGTCGGCCTTTTGCAAAACGACCTCTGAATCGTCCGTGCTGTCATTGTTTACAACAATAACTTCGAAATCTGGATAGTCCTGTTCCAACACAAAGGGCAGGAATTTCTTTAAATTATCGCCTTCATTCCGCGCAGCAATGATGATCGAAAGAAAAGGTAATTCATTGTCCGCACAGTTTGGATAAGCGGAAACACGACTCATGGCCCCAAGTATAATGGTGGTTAGCAGCAGTTGTAAGACAGCACAGATAATAAAAAGCCAAATCAAGGCGAATGACTTATTTAAAGAAAATAAGGTAGGCCACAAAGAATAGCAGCAAAGTGATGTAGATGACCGTCCTATTAGACTCGATGATGGATTTTCTTCTGTTTTTGGTTTGCCAAGCATTATTCAGCTGATTCCTAAATGGATCAGCTTGACGCCCAGATTGGTCATCACGAATTTCTTGCTCTATAACCGCTTTTCGTGCTTCTAGAAATTCACGAGACTCGTCATATATCCTAGGTCGGAAACTGAAGCGTTTTGGCTGGGGCTGTTTGAAGAGAAATCGAATCATTTGGACAAACCTACATCAAAATTTACGGCTATTAAAACGAACGAAGGCAAGTGCTAGATATTGTCCAATTCTGGTTTTGACAGTAGGGAGAATTTCACATTAAATGTCGGTATAATGATTTATAACAAATCTTTATGGATAAGTACCTAAATCGCGGAACCAGCGTTGGTTTGAGTCCGATACCTTTACATTTCTATGCAATACGCAACCATATTACGAGCAAAGGCAGTTTTAACTGTTGGCATTGTCGGCATGTTGATGCTGTCGGGAAGTCCCGTTTCGGAAATGGATGCTCGGCTCCATCCTTTTTCACCAATATCCATAGATGAAGCAGATTCGCTCATGGCACGATTGGATGATCAGGAGCGCATTGCCCAGCTTTTTGTTTCTCGATCGGTTGATTCAGTCGATGTTTTTTGCGCAGGATACTTATACTCTTCAGCTTCAAATTTGATGCATAGGAGCGAAACAGATCCAAATGGAATCCCTTATTTCATTGGACTTGACTTAATTGAATCAAAAGACTTTTCGATTAGCGAAGAACAACTATCAGCGACCAATGATTTAAACCTTGTTGGAAAATATGCTCGTGCCATTGGAGTAAATTTGAAAGCAAAGGGATTCAATTTCATAGTTGGTCCTTCGCTCGATCTGCACACCAATGATTTCAATCCTTATACGCTAAAACACTCCTTTAGTGATGATCCTGAGGTGGTCGCCAGGTTTGCAAATGCATATGTCAACGGATTGCGTTCGGCTGGACTATTCTCAGTAGTTGGTAGTTTTCCAGGAATTGGAAATATGGAACATGTTAGCGATCAAGAAACGCCACTGATTGCATCGAAAAAATCGCAACTTTTTGGTCATGACTTAATCCCATTCAAAACACTAATTAATGCTGGCATTCAAAACATAATGGTAGCCAATGCCTATGCTCCAGCACTTGATTCGAGCTTTCAGGCTTTAGCTTCATCTTCGATTAGAGTTCATAATGCTTTGCGGGGCGATCTAGGATTCAATGGGTTAGCTTGGTCAGATTTGACTTATGTTCAAACTGGAAAAAAAACGCAAGAAATGGTGGTGAACCATTTGAAAGCTGGGACTGATGTATTAATTGTTGAGGGCGATGTTCGAGAAAACATTCGATATATAGAAGAAGCAATAGAGAAAGGTTTGATTACGCAAACCTTGATCGATGCAAAATGTAAACGAGTGATTCAATCGAAGCTTTGGTCTGAACTCAACGCATCAAAATCAAAACCAGCAAAGCGCCCAGAATTGGATCAAGTTCTACGCGAGCGTGAAGTCATCCAAAACTCGCTAACCCTTCTGCGAAACGATGATAACCTTATCCCTTTAAAACGACTTGACACGCTAAGCATGGCTATCGTTCGGATAGGTGACCAACCTGACCCAAACTTGGTAGAACATCATTATCGATACAGCGATATTCCTGTTTTTGAGCTGGGATTTGAAAACCTCGAATCTGATTTTTCTAAATTCCAAAAGCTTCAAAGTCAATATAATTTGGTGATAATCATCGCCAATCCAGAACTTGAAACAGAACGCAAAGGTTTTGGTATAGGAGCTCATTATCAAAGTGTAATAGAACGACTTGCCTATCCCCAACAATCCATTTTTGTTTGGAATGGAAATCCTAAGGCGTTGCTTTATGTGAGCAACATTCCATCTATCCGGGCAATCATTAGTGGTTATCGAGAGACCGATTTATCCAGCGATTTCACTATTCAAGCAATTTTTGGTGGTCGCCCTTTCACGGGACGCCTAAAGCGTAAAATCGGAGATGAGTTTGAACGCGAATTTGGTATTAGCACAACCAAATCTAGACTGTCATACGGCATTCCTGAGGAAGTTGGGATTTTAAGTGAATACTTGGTGGACATTGATAAAACCGTTTACCTAGCCATATCTAGCAAAGCTACACCAGGAGCGCAAGTATGGTTTGCCAAAGATGGAATGGTGGTCGTGGACGAAGCTTATGGATATCATCGCTATGATGATGAGCCGATGGACACCGTCCTTAAATCCGATTTATACGATTTGGCTTCGATTACGAAGATTGCTGGATCGGTGGCTGGTTTAATGAAACTTTCGCAAGATTCATTGTTCGACCTCAACGACAATCTATGCGACTACCTTTCTGAATGGGTGGATACTACAGAATATATGAATATGGGTTTGCGCGACATGCTCGCTCATCAAGCAGGCCTTCCCTCCTTCATACCCTTTTATCAGGCCACATTAAACAAGGGGATACCACGATACGATATTTATAGCATAGCACAAAACGACATCTATCCATATCGTGTTGCTCGCGAATTGTACATAAACAAGGCTCAGCCAGACAAAATGTTCCGACAAATTTTGGCGCACAAAATCAAGCCCGATAAGAAGTATTTATACAGCGATGTCGGTTATTATTTCATGCTTCGAATCATCGAGAAGCAAAGCGGAATGAAGATGGAAGACTACCTCGACCAGGTCTATTACCGACCGCTTGGTTTGTCGACTATGACATACCGACCATTATTGAAATTTGATAAATCACGCATTACCCCAACGGAATATGATCGCTATTTCAGAAAGCAACTGATTCAAGGTGATGTGCATGATCCTGGCGCAGCCATGCTAGGAGGTGTAGGTGGACATGCTGGATTATTTTCAAATGCAAATGATTTAGGCATTCTTATGCAGATGTATTTAAACGGTGGAATCTATGGTGGTGAACGCTATTTTGATAGCACCATTATTGCCGACTTTGTGCGTTGCCAGTTTTGTGAAAATGACAATCGTAGAGGTGCAGGTTTTGACAAACCGCTTACCAGTGGAAAAGCGGGTCCATCCTGCGGATGCACAGATTTAGAAGCATTTGGTCACCAAGGATTTACTGGAACGGTTACTTGGGCTGACCCACGAGACCAGGTTGTGTATGTTTTTCTCTCAAACCGAGTTTATCCAGATGCGGAGAATCGAAAGCTTGCTGAAATGAACATTCGAACTGACATTCAACAAATCTTTCACGATGCTGTTAAAAAGAGCAAGAACCAACTTGAGGCAGGAACGCAATTATGAGTGAAACTAATCCTAAAATCCATTCAATAAATCGTTCATTTGCCCATTGTGATTGATGGATAAAATGCGCATTGGAATAGTTTGTTACCCAACCTTTGGTGGCAGTGGCGTTGTAGCTACAGAACTCGGTCTCGAAATGGCCGCACTTGGTCATTCAGTTCATTTTATCAGCTATTCTCAACCCGTAAGGTTAGACCTGTATGCACCGAATATTTACTATCATGAAGTCGTAGTCACGGATTATCCGCTTTTCGATTATTCGCCTTATGAGCTCGTTTTGACTTCAAAGTTGGTGAGCGTTGTCAAAAACGAAAACCTCGATATTCTTCACGTTCATTACGCCATACCTCATGCTTCTGCCGCCTTCATGGCGAAAAAAATTCTGCAATCAGAAGGAATAGAGATACCAATTGTCTGCACCTTACATGGCACCGATATTACCTTGGTGGGCAAGGATGCTTCGTTTGAACCTGTTATCACATTTGCCATTAATGAAAGTGATGCGGTAACTGCAGTTTCGCAAAGTCTCAAAGACGATACACTCAAATTCTTCAACATCAATCGCAACATTGACGTTATTCCAAATTTTATAAATCTTGATCGATACAAGGACCTCAAACCTAATGGTCTGAGAGATCGGTTTTCACCAGATGGTGACCCACTCATTATGCACGTTTCAAATTTCAGGAAGGTCAAACGAGTGGATGATGTAGTGCGTGTTTTCATTGGAATTCGTTCAAAAATCAAGTCGAAACTATTGCTGATTGGCGATGGTCCTGAACGGTATAATGTGGAACAAATGTGTCGCGAACTAGGTTTTTGTAACGACATCCACTTTTTAGGTAAATCAAAAAACGTAGAGCGCTTTTTAGCAAATGGCGATCTGTTCATTTTACCTTCAGAAACAGAAAGTTTTGGACTGGCTGCGTTGGAAGCTATGGCGGCTGGCATGCCTGTTATATCGACCAATACGGGTGGCCTTGCAGAAGTCAATGCGCATGGGTTCAGTGGTTTCTTGAGTGATGTGGGCGATATTGAAGATATGAGCCGCAACGCGCTAAGAATTCTTTCCACACCGTCATCATTAGAGCACTACAAGGCCAATGCTAGGATTCAGGCTGCAAAATTCGATCTTCCAATGATTTTACCGTTGTATATCAAACTATACCAAGACTTGGTTTTACCTTTGGTATGATCCTTGGCTAAAAGCAAATAAATTGACCATGAAAAATTTAATGATTCTACTTGCCGTTTGCGCGGCTTTGACAAGTTGTTCAACCTGTTATGAATGCACTGAAGATGTTGTAATCTATAATGGCAACACCCCGACCGACACAACTACTACAAGCGATGAATTTTGCACAGCAGACCAAACCGAAATTGATGCTCGCGAAAGTGCTGGTGCCACCTGTATCGCTAACTAGTTTAAAATAATCCCGTTTTCGGTTTTTGTCTCTTGATAAAAGAGAAAACGCAAATATTCTATAAGCCCGACAATCATTTTTTGTTGGGCTTTTACATTTTTCGCCTTCGCAAATCGAACCTTATTCTCATTGCTCAATGCTAAGCAGGCAGCGACATCTGTCAAGCTATAGTTTTTAATTTCAATCAGTTTTGGCCTTCTTCCAAACCTCAATTCAATGTAATCTGCAAATAACTCTAGGACTTCAACGGAAGCGGTGGTATTCATATCGAACTCAATCAAAGAACCGACTTCACCTCCTGGATAGAGTTTTCCGCTCATTTGATCATCGATTCGAAAAAGCTCCGCAACTTGTATACATTCAATAATCACATCTCGTTCACCATTATCTTTTTGTTTCGTAACCTCATTCAATTTACAAATCGAAACGAGGTTTGCTCCATCGGGTTCCGTAATTGGCAGCCCAAATCGTGTATCTCCTTGAGCCAAATCATCAAACAATTGCTTAAACCTAGGTTCAAAAATGTGCAAGGGAATTTGCTCATGCGGTAGCATGAAAATACCTAGCGGAAACATGGGGAGATATTGAATTGGTGTAGACATGAATGCTATAACGTCTTCAAGTATAAAAGAGTTCAATCAGAATAAAGACCAAATCTCCTCCTTAGAAAGGTAACCTCCACGAATTGAGTTGGTTAATATTATTGCACACTTGTTATTGTTTTTCAACATCCAGAAATAAGTACGAAATCCCCCCCACCAACCATTGTGATAAATCAGGGTATCATTTTCCTGAGGCATGGGTTGAATTCTAAATCCATATCCGTAAAATCCTCTTGATGAATACTTGGCTCTTGGGCTTTTGGCTTCATTCCATAGCGAATCGCTGAGTAAGGTGCCTTTTTTGCTCTCCATATAAAACTTATAGAGGTCAAAAACCGAGCTATACATGCCTTTATCTCCGACAATGCCATCGAGGTAAGAAATCGATTTCGCATCGCCATTTGGATAATGACCCAACACGGAGTATTCACTTGGGTTCTTTGAGAATGCATCAATTATTTCGGATGAACTCATTCCCATTTTTTCAAATACCTCTTCCTTCATGTATTGCTGAAAAGGTTTTCCACTAACTTCTTCAATGATATCGGCAAGCAAGACATAATTTGTATTGCAATAATCAAAAGCACGACCAGGTTCAAAATAGAGGGGGATTTCCTCACACTCCATCATGGTCAACAAGTCGCCATTGCTCATTAGGCATTCTGGCTGTCCCCATAATCCATCGGTGACATAAGCATAATAGCCAATTCCGCTCGTGTGCGTTAACAACTGTTCAATAGTTACATTATCGTAGGGTGTGCAGTTCAGATATTTACTAACTGGGTCTTGAAGCTGAATGAGCCCTTTTTGAACCAATAACAATATTCCAAAGGATGTGAATGGTTTTGAAACGGAAGCCAATTGAAACTGATCGTTCACCGCAAGCGAATCCTTTGATTCCATGTTTTTATATCCCAATGCAAGCGTATGTATGGCATCATTTGAGGCAAATAATGCTACACCGTTAAAATGCCGATGCGCGTATAGCTCTTGAAAATAATCGTCAATTTGTGCAGCCGATGAAGCATCGAACTTTGGCATCGAATCCGCTTCTATAATAACTTCAGGGATAGTTTCATGCTCAATTTTTCGCTCACACGATAATAGCACCAAACCAAGGAAAAAAAGAAAAAGGCTAAAGCGATTCGCCACAAGCGCACGTGTAATCATACTTGCCGTATTCCGTTTCACATTGGTCGGCATAGCTACTTAATTCCTTTTTAGTTCCGCACATTTCGGGATATTGATAGCGTTGCACACCATCTTGATCTTTGGCAATGCAAACGTGACATTTTTGACATGAAGTCATAAATACTATCGATCCGAATAAGATAACTAATGATACTCCTATCGTTTTCATTCGATTATTCTAAACTGATGTCTTCTCCACAATCGCAATAAAAACGCACCGTTGTTGCGTTTGAATCGACAATGGAAGCTTCACAAACCGATTTATAGTCTTCGTATGCCGACTTGCTTGCGCATACTTGTTTATATGCCCATTGCAATTCATCAGTACTTGAATCTTTCACTGCGCATTGATAACAACGTTTGCATGAAAGAGTCGATAACGACACAACAACAAGGGATAAAAAAAGAAGTCTATAACTCATATTTTGATTTCTAGGCAAACGTACATAATCACACGATGGAATATTAATCTAACAAGATCTTGCTTAACAAATCCATGTTAACGCCTCTTCCAGACCAATTTGAAACAACACTGCCATTTTCTACAAAAATTGCCGAGGGGAATGTTCCATTAATTCCTTGCATCAATTGATGTTCTGTTGTTCTTCGATAGGGAAGGTGTTCAATGCCAGTTTGCTCGACAAATTCCTTGATAGAATCTTCTTTTCCAAATAGTAATATTCTCAACTTATTATCAGCTTGTTCCGTTGAAATAGTTGATAAAAGTGTGGCCAATTGCTTGCAATGAATGCATTCAGAATACATTACGATGATGAGCCTATCATCCGTTTCTAAATCCCAATTCTGTGTATGGTTAATCTTCGAAATAAGCGTGGAATCAAGCGTTGCCTCTTGATCAAAATCACCCTCTGGCAAGGGAAGTAGTAAGAACAGCACAGGTATTGAGATGATAGCTAAAACTGGTCCAGCCCACTTAAAACTAAAGCGATTCACCAAGTCATTTTTCCAAATTAAAACAAGGCCCAGTGCCATCATGATGAGGTTTTTACCAACGCTTGTCGGTCCATCCATTGGAATAAGTTCACCAAAACATCCGCAATTTTCATCGCCCTCACCAGTGGCAATTAGTAAGAGTAAATAGCCCGTAAAAACTGCAAGCATCGCTAAACTGGCATAAACCATTTTCTTAGTCCAAAAGCCGAATCCTATGCAAACACCAAGTGCAAATTCAAAGAGAATGAGCAAACGTGCCAACAATGGAGCTAGACCCCAGGAAACACCGACTTGCTTTATCAAAATCATTTCGAATGCATCGATGGGAAAAAGCTTCAACACCGCTGAGCCAATAAATAAAAGGCCAAAAAGGATGCGTAAAATGGGAATGAATACTTTGATAACGATTTTACTTTTTAGATGAATATTTTCCTTGAAGTACACATTTATTTACCTCACTGTTGTTCATAGGTAAGTCAGCGCGTTTGGTACACACTTCTTCGGCTTCCTTTTCCTTCGCCTTCTTGATAATTACATAAACATCTCCATCTTTAACCGTTTGACATTTGCACACCCATTCCTTGTCGCAACTTGAAGCAAGGATAAAAAAGCTAAATGCAAGGATAAAATGTTGGCCACGAATCATTTTTGGCATATTTGAAGTGCAGCAAAGTTAAAGCTATAATCGCTTTTTCTCAGCAGTAATTGAACTAGAAACAAGTATTAACATGGCTCTATTATCGAACAAAGGATTGGAAAAATACGATGCTAAAATTTTACTGGCATGGGGAGAAAGTATTGATGGCAACAGTAAAATCACCCAATGGTTTATGAAAAACAGTTATATTGAATTGGGCTTGTTTCATTACGCACTGCGCAATGAAAAGCGTTCGCGTGAATGGTTGTTAAACAATGGATACCCTCACCTTATGGCGCTAATCAATGGTATTGAGGGCCGTCAAAATGCATTGGTTTGGCTCAAAACGCATGGATATGATATTTTACATGAAATGGCGCTGATTGGCGATAACGATGACAATGCCTTCCGCACACTCATGCGACCTGAAACACAAGTTTACGCCATGCTCGCAAAAAAAATGGCCTTTATTAAAAACGAAATTGAAGAGAACAACCGCGACATTCACAAATTCGATCCGAACTAGTCTTTAAGCGCTTTCCCCGCCTCAAACTGACCCTTCCAAACTGTGCCATCAGGGTATTTGATCTTACCCTTGCCATTCATTTTACCTCGCTCGAAATGTCCGCGGTAGATTTGACCATTGGGCCATTCCATTTGACCTTTACCGTGCGGATCATCATTCTTCCATCGCCCAAAATATTTACGTCCATTCGGCCATTCCATTGTTCCCTTTCCATGCCGCATTCCATTTTGCCATCGGCCTTCGTAGTAAATACTGTCCGACCATATCATGGTGCCTTTTCCGCTAAACTCTCCTTCGAAAATTTCACCATAATACTTAGATCCATTTTCCCAGAAAACGGTATGATATCCATCCGTCAACAGCCGCATATCTTCAGGTTTTGTTACCTGAGAATGAACTTGACCAGCAACAAAAACACTCAAACCGACAGTAACAACAATAGACTTTATCTTCATTTAATTTGCTTCAATTCCCCCGCCCCACTTATGTCCTGATTAATGCTTGGACTTCCTTTGTATTTAACTTCACCTGCTCCCGAAATATCGACATTCAATTCGTCCGATACCGACAATTCGACTTCGCTGGCTCCAGAAATGTCAATATCCGCAGTTTTAGACGCCAAATCAAAAGCGTCAACTTCAGCCGCACCTGAAAGTTCGAGGATTAAATGATCGGCTCGACCCTTCAACTTCACTTCACCACCTCCACTTAAATCAAGTTCAAACTCATCAACATCAACCGCCATATCGGCTTCAGCTGCCCCAGAAATATCTAAATCGAATTTTCCAGCTTTCAAAGTTCCTGATGTCTTTACGGTACTCGCACCAGACAAGGAAACGGCCGTCATTGTTTCATAGTAAACAGTGACTATTAGGTCGTCCGTGTTCAACATTTTGTTTTCAGAGGAAATGATTAATTCTCCTGATTTTACTTCGACTAATATGTGCTCATGAATGTTCTCATCCGTTTCTATGACCACTTTAGGTTCACCGTGAATGAGCACCACCTCGAACACACCTGATGTACTCATGCGCTCAAATGCTTCTACTTCATGATTCTTGCTGATCACTTTTCCATTGCCCGTTATCGTTTCTCCACAGGCATTTAAAACGAAACTTAATAAGGTTAGAAGTAAAAGATTTCTCATTTGATGTAGATTTGGTGAGGTTCAAAAGTGTGAAATGTTTCACATTTAACTCGAAAAACTATCTAAATGAAGCTTCTTTTATTGAGTAACTCGACCAATCCGGGTCAACCATACCTCGAATGGCCGATGGGTTACATTGATCGCTTTTTAGGCGAAGTCCGTTCTGTTTTATTCATTCCATATGCTGCTGTAAACTTTAGTTATGACGACTATGAGCGCAAAGTAGCTGACGCCATGAGCGCAGCTGGGATTACTGTTCGGTCCATTCATCATGAGGCTTCGCCTAAAGATGCGATTGCCAGTGCAAGAGCGATAATAGTTGGGGGTGGAAATACCTTCCACTTGCTGAAAACATTGCAAGAATTGGATTTAATCGATCCAATCCGCACTAAAGTTCAATTAGGAACTCCATACATTGGATGGAGTGCAGGTTCGAACTTGGCGTGCCCTACGATCAGAACAACGAACGACATGCCAGTGGTTGAACCTCAAAATTTCGATGCACTGAACTTAATTTCGTTTCAAATCAACCCACATTTTACGGAACGTACCATAGCCGGACACGGGGGTGAATCGCGCCTACAGCGCTTGTTGGAATATAGCGCGGTCAATGAATATCCAGTTGTTTGTCTTCCAGAAAATTGTGGAATTCGAATGGATGAAAGTGGCATGCGCCTGCTTTCTGCTGAACCGGTAAAGATGATTCGAAAAGGTGGCGAAATCACTACGCTGCACCACGGAATGATTACGATTTAATCGTTTATTTCTTTCCTTTCTGTTTCGCTTGCTTGATGCTGTCAATTTTACTTTGATCGTAAGATTGATGCTTGGGTGCTTCCTTTTTTACCGATGACTCTGAAACAACTTCCGTCTCTGTTTTTATTTCATCAGCCGGAACAACTTTTTCTGCTTCCTGAGTTTCCGAAACGGATCCATTATGCGCTTCAATCTTCGTTTCGGGCTTGTTCTCAGATTTCGTTTCCTCTACTTGGGCATTCTCGCTGTGATTCGTTTCGGGCTTTTGGCTTGAGCATCCTACAAAAACTAGGATGCTAGCGCTGAATAATAATTTTCTCATTGATCAAAATTTCGGAATCCGATTTCACTTGTAAAAAATATTGTCCTGAGGCTAAGGCAAGCTTATTGAAGCCCAATTCATGTTTACCTGGCTTCACATAGTCCGTAAATAAAGTTTTCACTTCCCGTCCTTGCATGTCAAAGATCACCCCGGTTAGCACTTTCCCTTCGACTAATTCAATCTGAACATACATCATGTCAGCACTTGATAGCGGATTAGGGAAAACACGGTTATTGATGCTTGCTATTTCTTCTTGTCCCAACGGCACGATTTCTCCATTAAACAATTGATACGTGTCGCCATCAACAATATAAACGATGAACCCACCAAGGTTTACCGTGTCGGTATCGCCAGGAATAAATTCAACGACCTGAATCATATCTTCCACAGTTAGTGAGTCAAAGCAGTCGTCATTCCAAGCAATAAGCCTAACATCAAAGCTGCCTGTGTCTAGATAGCTAACCAATGGGTTTTGTTGAGTCGAAACGTTCGGAATACCTCCTTCAAATGTCCATTCCCACGCGATTGGATTGTTTGTTGAGTTATCGTAGAAGTTCACAAAATAGGTTGGAATACCGATAGAATCATTTGAATAAAAATCAACCCCCGGTCCCTCTGCAGGCACATAATCGCCCTTAATTTCAGCCAATCTCGTTACATATCTATTGGAGCTTGAAGTGTGGCATCCACCCATCCAAACTTCTGGCGAAGAAGCACTATGTTTTCGCTGCATGGCTGTGTAATCGCCCCATCTTTCTGGACTTCCGATAAAACTAATGGGTGATGCACCAGACACTATTTGAGTTGAGCTCGACCATTGCATCTCTTGATCGCAATTCATAACGCGCATTTGGGGATAGATGGTGCTGCCTGTTCGAAGCGCCCCGACCATCACACTTTTATCGCACTCATTCATGCCAAAAGAAGCAAGACTTGGATAAGCATAGTCAAATCCAGATTGACCAAAGACGGCCTCTTCTGTTTGACTTGTGTTATCCACAGGAATTCGATAATAGAAAACACCACAATAGCCCGTTCCCAGATAATCACCGGCATGAACCGTATGCACGATGCCATTCAAATAAAACGCATTTTGCATTCTACAATCTCCTACATCCATCAAACTAGATGATCCAAGTTGGTTACCATCGGCTGCTACTTCATAATCAGCTAGAATATCGTCAGCCGTGAGCTGTGGATTTCCATTCATATTGTCCGTAATCTCATAGAGGTATATTCGAGTCGAACCACCTGGCCTTGAGCTGGTGAAATACATATTCGGTCCATAACTTCCCTGCTGTCCATATGACGCAGGCACAACGGTGAACGCTTTGGCCCCGTTTCCGTCAAACACGTCATCCCAAACCGAATAGCTCACGGTTGAGTTGCCATTGTATCCATCAAACTTGTCGATTTGATAAATCACGGACTGGTTGAAACTGTTGTTGCTGTAAAAAAGATTGGTAGTGATGAAAAGTTCATCTCCAGAAACACCAATGTTTGGATAGTCTGTCCAACTCTGATCGTTTAGGGGATTACCTGGCAGTGAATAAATGTCCCAACCATCGTTTTCAGGATCGTTGGTTTTTGAAAAACACACAAAGATTTTCGAGTTGGTATAATTTGTTCCGTGTAATAAAACATAGATAAAGCGGTCTTCTTCGCTATCGTATAACACCCTTGGATCGAATAAGTATGAACTTGTCGTCAATCCACTGAAAAAACTTGTATGTGTGGTAACACCCGTTTGGGTTCCAGTTTCATTGAAGTAAGAAATATCTTCATTATCAACCGCCACCAGTCGTCCATTATTGGAAATCGCCATGGTGTTATCTGGCGGTGTGTAGCTGTTCATGGTCGTTCCCGTGATTCCAGTGCCGATGGTTGGTGTAACGGCTCGTCCACCATTTTCATTTCCTATTCCTAAAGAAGCACTCGCTTTTACCGGGCGTTTATCCATTTTCATCACATCAATAGAATCGCCTTTTGTGTGGTAAATGGCCGTTTTCTTTAGGACTGTCATCCACTCGTCTTGAGCGGGCACGCCAACAACACTTGCAACCTTTTGTGCTGATTTGATTTCACTTCTCTTGCCTACTTGAACCTTTTCTCCGTCCACAATGGACTGAGCTTTTAGACCTAAAGAAAATGTAAAAAAGAGCAAACTGCTCAGGATAACCGCTTGTTTCATAAATTTCTGATTCAAAAGTGTCGATGCTTTTCTTCCTTGCAAATATGCTTCTTTTGCATTCATACACTAAGCAATAGACGCATGACATTTAAAATAGTGAGAACAATCACCTTTTCTTTTTTCTTCAGTTTCATTCTAACTGCATCGGCTACGGAAGGTATGTGGATTCCTTCCATGATTAAGCAATTGGTTTCAGACGACATGGCCTCCATGGGCATGAAAATCAGCGCAGATGATCTATACAGCATTAACCACTCAAGCATTAAGGACGCAGTTGTGCACTTCAATGGAGGCTGCACATCGGTGTTGGTGAGCGATCAGGGTTTGCTTCTTACAAATCACCATTGTGGTTACAGTCGAATTCAAGCCCACAGTTCTTTGGAACACAATTATTTAGAAGATGGATTTTGGGCCGCGACTAAAAAGGACGAATTGGCAAATCCCGAAATGGAAGCCACCATCATCAAAGAAATTAGAGATGTGACAAAAGAAATATTGGCCGATTTACCGGAAAATGCAACTGAGATCCAACGGTCTGAATGGATTGCAGCAAAGACCAAAGAAATCGTTGCTACGGCTAAAGAAGGAACGCATTTCAGTGCTTACATCAGGCCTTTCTACCATGGCAATCAATTCTTGTTATTTATTGTTGAGGTATTTGAAGATGTTCGATTGGTAGGTGCTCCACCATCGAGTATTGGGAAATATGGATTTGATACGGATAATTGGGTTTGGCCTAGACACACGGGCGACTTCAGTGTCTTTCGTATTTATGCCGATAAGGATAATAAGCCCGCGGCATTCAATGAGGAAAATGTACCTTACAAACCGGCTTACCACTTGCCGGTCAGTCTCGAAGGTGTTGATCAGGATGACTTCACTTTAGTATATGGCTTTCCGGGCACCACGGAAAACTACATTACAAGTTCGGATGTGGAAGATGTGCTTCAAACAATCAATCCTTTGCGATTAAAAATGCGCCAAGCATCCCTCGGTATTATTGACGCAGCCATGCGCCAAGATGAATTGACCAAAATTCAATATGCCGCCAAGCAGAGCCGCATCAGCAATGCATACAAAAAATGGATAGGTCAATCGAAAGGCCTTATTCGACACCGAGCGGTTGAAAAGAAGGACAGCTTGGAACGCGTTTTTCAAGCGCGTGTAGAGACCAACCCCGATTGGAATGAAAAATATGGAAGCTTATTGCTTAATATGTCTTCCATGTCTGTTTTAATTGAACCTCAAACCATTAGCCGAGAGTATTTCATCGAATTCTATTTCATGGGACCTGAAATTCTCCGCTACGCTGGAGGATACACGGAGTTGATCAATATGTGTAAAGACAAGACTGTATCTGATGCTGAAATAGCCGCTTGGGTTGACGATAGAAAATCTAAAATGGGCTACTTCAAAAACTATGACGCACAAGTCGATAAAGACATCATGCAGGCTCAAATCAAGTACTTTATTGAAGGCCAACCGCAAGCTTTTTTCCTAAGAGACTTAAAAAAGAAAAATGAAAGTTTAGCTCAGTTTGTCGATCGATTGTTTGATGAAACTATCATGGCTGATGAAGAAAAAATTACTGCCTTTTTAGAAAATTTTAGCCGGGGCAAAGCCAAAAAAATAGAAAAGGATTTGGCCTATGCTTTTAGCAAACGGATATATGATTACTACTTCGAAGTGACCAAACCCAATATGCAAAAAGTGGCAACACGGCAAGACAGCTTACAGCGCGTTTGGATGTCAGCGCTCATGGAAGTTGTTCCGGAAAAAACCTATTATCCGGATGCGAATGGTACGCTTCGTATAACTTTTGGAAAGGTCGATGGTTATGTGCCCTTTGATGGCGCTGAATACGCCCACTACACTACATTGAAAGGCGTTTTGGAAAAAGAAGACGCAACGAATCCAGAATACAACTTACCACCAAAACTGCGCGAACTATATGATGCCAAAGACTATGGCGATTATGCAGATGCTTCAGGCGAAATGCGAGTCTGTTTTATTGCTAGCAATCACACATCAGGTGGCAATAGCGGCAGCCCCGTATTCAACGCGAATGGCGAATTAATTGGTTTGAATTTCGATCGAACATGGGAAAGCACCATGAGTGACATCATGTTCAATCCGACCATTTGCCGAAACATTACGGTTGATATTCGTTACGTGCTTTTCATTATGGACAAATTTGCCAATGCAGGTCATTTGGTGGTTGAAATGGATTTGGTAAAAGCGTCTAAGTAATCCGAATTTGATCGGTAGTTTAATTTCTTAAAACCATTATCGCCACATTCCGAAACTTGATAGACGTTCGGAACGCTCGAATGGAGATGGCGGTGTGGTTGACGATTACTGGCACTTAGCGGACCCTTTAAATGAGGCTTCAACCAAAAAACACATAGGAAATAGCAATCGCTGAGAGGATGCCGATAAGATCGGCAAACAAGCCCGCACCAAGCGCATAGCGTGTTTTGCGGATGCCCACTGAACCGAAGTAGACGGCAAGGGTGTAAAAGGTGGTTTCAGTGGAACCTTGAAAGACACTGGCCAAACGACCCGTAAATGAATCTGCTCCATGCACTTGCATTGCCTCGACCATCATGCCTCTTGCTCCGCTCCCACTGAGCGGCTTCATAAATGCTGTTGGTAAAGCATCGATCAAGGCAGAATCTAATTGAAATAATGCCGCGAATCCGACCAACAAGTAGTCCATGGCGCCACTTGCTCTGAACAAGCCGATAGCAACTAAGATGGCAACTAAATAGGGAATGATTTTGATGGAAATGCTGAAACCATCCTTCGCTCCAGCAATAAATGCATCATAAACATTGATGCGCTTGCGAACGGCCATTAAAATAAATGCGATGATGATGGAGAGTATGATTCCATTTCCAAACACACTGGAAACCGAGGCTAATTGATCCTGCGACATGCTAGAAAACCACCATAGCAATCCGCCTATCATGGCCGTTATGCCCCCTATCCATCCCATCAAAACAGGTTGAAATAAATTGATGCGCTGTCGAAGGCAAACGAAGATCAATCCGGCAAGCGTAGCGAAATAAGTAGCTAATAGAATGGGCAGAAAGACGTCTGATGGATTTACCGCGCCATTAGCAGCACGAAGCGCCATAACGCTCACGGGAACTATAGTCAAGCCAGACGTGTTCAAAACAATGAACATAATCATGGCATTTGAGGCCGATTCTTTAGTTGCATTCGCCTCCTGCAATTCTTGCATGGCTTTTAGGCCGAGTGGAGTTGCCGCATTGTCCAACCCAAGCATATTGGCACTAAAATTCATCATCATCGAACCTATGGCGGGATGATTTTTTGGTAGCTCTGGAAACAATTTGCCGAAAAATGGCGATACAATTCGAGTTAACAGCCCAACCGAACCTCCATCCTCCCCTACTTTCATGATGCCTTGCCATAGTGTGATAACACCGATGAGATAGATGGAAATGCTCACGCTGGTCTCCGCCATATCGAAGGTGCTCTGAACCATCGCCCCAAACACTTCTGTATCACCGAGCAAAATGAGCCGCAACACGGCTACAACAAAGGCCACTATAAAAAACGCTACCCAAATGTAGTTGAACACCATGCCAGCAAATTTGACCTAATTTTTAGGATGAACTTAAACCGAAGAGGAAATCTATGAACGAAGTAAGGTTAGTGATGAGATAATGGGATAATGGGATAATGGGATAATGGGATAATGGGATAATGGGATAATGGGATAATGGGATAATGGGA
>Ga0115566_10001290_pt1 | contig 21637 bp, 21 predicted proteins | sample COGITO_mtgs_1204_3_FD_87173 | JGI IMG/M metagenome (GOLD analysis project Ga0115566, IMG submission 87173) | Pelagic marine microbial communities from North Sea - COGITO_mtgs_120405 | ecosystem: Environmental > Aquatic > Marine > Epipelagic | place: Germany:Helgoland, sampling site Kabeltonne...
GAAAACGATGAAGGCCCGGCGCTTGCAATACCGCAAATACGCCGCCTAACATCTTAAACCAGATGAGCCAGATCCTCCCTTGGATCAGCCCGCCAGTTGTTCCAATTTATATGACGACGGACATCATGCTTTTGAAGTCATAGTGCAAGTGGATTTGTTCAAGATCGACAGCGTCAAACGCGTGTTCGAGGGCATCTGACATGAAGGTGAGCAAGTCTGGGAGTGCGGGCATTCCGCGAATGGCCGCCACGTTACCGCGCAGAATCGAAGCACGATCGAGCACAAAATCCGGCGCATGATCGATATCCAGAAGCGCGGCATCTGTTTCGATATGCAACGGCACTCGACCGGACGACCCCCTGGCTTCACGCTCGAGCTGGAGTTGCCGCCGCAGGGCCTGTTCGCTTTCGGGTACTTCCTGCGCGATCCGCGATTCGATGACATCTGTCAGGTCATCACCCGAAAACACATACCCCTTCTGGCAAGCAAACGTCGCCACCGCCTCCGGCTTCAGATCGACGGCAGACAACTCCTGCATGAGCGCTTCGTCCTCGACAACAGCCCTGATGAAGTCGACAACCCGTTGTCTGGCGAGACCATTGAGAAAACCGGCAACCAGCGCTTCCCCGTCGCCGGTCATGGGTTACTCCGCAGCTTCACGCTTCTGGAACCAGTTCGGCAGGTCCTCTTCAGCCGTTCCCGAGAAGATGCATTGCTTGATCACTCGCGCCTCATCGTCACTGACCGTGCCGACCTCCTTTGCGGCATCCGTCCCCGAGGTAAAGGCCGGTGGTGGCGCAAAACAAGTCGCGCAGCGGCGCTTCTTGAGCTTGAGTGCCGGTTCACCCTTGAAGGATTCAACCAGTTCGATGGCGGAACGAACGGTGGCTTCCTCGCCGGTGACAGAAATGACAATCGTTCCTTCTGAACCGGAGACGCCGCCGCCACCCACATGAACGGCATTCAGTCCGAACAGAATATCGAATGCCTGAATCTCGGTGATCACCTTGGCATTCATCAGGGGCAGCATGCCGATCTTGGTGCCGTAGAAATAATCCGCCTTGGCATGGCCAAGCTCGGCCGCAGCCGCCTTGATCGAGGGCACCAGCTTCTCCAGTCCAACCGGAACAATCAGCGGAATGCCCGTGCCGCATATGGCGCCGTAGGCAAAACCAATGGTTCCTGCCGCGTGATGGGCATTGAAGATACCGGCGTTGAATTCATGATCGACCGCGTTTGCCCCCTTGATGAACAGAGAGGTGTCATCCCAGCCCGCCAGAGTTTCATCCATGGTGCGAACCGGCGGCACAGAGACACCTTTCACAAGACGCAGGATCGCCGGTTTTTCTTCCGGCTGGGTCTGGCACAGAGTCCCGTTGATCACCTGACCCGAGACATAGCGATCCGCTTCCGGACACTCGCCCATGATCTCATCGGCGACATAGACATTCGTGGACCCATGCGCGATGACAATCTGAGCATGCTCCAAGGCATGCTTAACCTCTGGCAGGGCCGCAACAGCTTTGCCGATCAGGCGTTTGGACTCCCACGGCGTAAAAGCAAATACAGCGCGCATGGATAATTTCCTCATTTGGTCGATTGTTGTTGTGCCCATTCTAACAGGCTCGAGTTTTCCGCAACATCGTATCGTACCTATTAAATGTTCATGCTAGATATTGGTTTCACAACCCGGCATAGACCGGGCACGCATCAGGGGGAGTAAGGCGATGGCGAATTCTATTCTCGTTCGCGGCAATGACTACGAATTCACACTCGAAATGGACGGCACCTATGCCGATACGCCGATCCGCTACGAGCCCGGCATACTTGAGGAAATTTACGCCAAGGTCCTGAACAACCAACCGTTCCAGGCCTGTGAATTCTCCCTGTCGAACTACACCATGATGCGCGACCGCGGGGCGGACTGGATGGCTGCCATTCCGGTCTTCGCAAACCGCGATTTCCGGCACAGCATCATCTGGGTGAAAAAGGACAGCCCAATGGAATCCGCCGAGGAACTGAGCGGCAAACGCGTGGGTGTTCGTGACTACACCATGACAGCGGCCGTCTGGCTGCGCGGAACCCTGCTGGACGAATACGGCACCGACTGGCGCGACATTAACTGGTACGCCAATTCCGAGCAGCGCTTCCCAACCCTTGCAGGTGTCCCGCTCGAACTCGGCGATGGTGATCCGGAAACCATGTTGCTCGACGGCACCCTCGACGCCTTTATCTCACCGCGTCCGCGCGACCTTCAAAAATCGCCAGAAGATCGTGAGTTGCGCCCGATCTTCCGCGATGTCGCGACGGTGGAACGTGAATACTTCACGCGCACAGGCATCTATCCCATCAACCACACGGTGGTGATGCGCAAAGAACTCCTCGAAGAATTTCCCAACGCGGCGCAGGCGATTTTCCAGGCCTATTGCACAGGCAAGGCCAACGCCCTCAAACGCCGGATCGGCACGACTTTTGTCCCCTGGGGCAAAGAGTACTGGACCGAGACCATGGCGATGTTCGACGGCGACCCCTTCCCTATGGGTCTGACGGAATCCAATCGCAACAATGTCGGAACACTGCTGCGCTACCTGCACGAACAAAAACTCATTTCAGAACTGCCGGAGATCGAAGATCTGTTTCTCCCCGGTACTGTAGATTTCAAGGAAAACTGAGAATGGCCGGAACTGAAGCCGAAACGTTCGATTTCATCGTCGTCGGGGCCGGGAGTGCCGGTTGTGTCCTCGCGGCCCGGCTGAGTGAATCCGGCAAACATTCGGTGCTGTTGCTCGAAGCCGGGGTCAAAGACAGAAGTCCATGGATCCACATCCCCTTGGGCTACGGCAAACATTTTTCCAACGCTGCCGTGAACTGGCTCTACTCGACCGCAGCCAACCCCGAGGGGTTAAACCGTCGCGTCGTTCAGCCCCGGGGCAAAGTGCTAGGTGGTTCCAGTGCCATCAACGGCATGGTCTATATCCGCGGCCATAAAGAAGATTACAACCAGTGGCGCCAGCTCGGAAACACCGGGTGGAGCTATGAAGACGTGTTGCCGTATTTCCGCAAGGCCGAGGATCAGCAACGAGGCGAAGACGAGTATCACGGCGTCGGCGGCCCCCTCGCCGTATCCGACCCTTATGACAAGCACCCTCTGGCCGAAGCTTTCATCGACGCCGCAGAGGCAGCCGGACATCCACGCAACGATGACTTCAATGGCGCCGACCAGACCGGCTTTGGGTACAGCCAGTGGACCATGCGAAATGGTCGCCGCAGCTCGACCGCTGTCGGCTATCTCAAGCCTGCCCGCAAGCGCCCGAATCTGACCGTCGCCACCGAAGCCCACGCCTTGCGCATTCTGTTTGAAGGCAAGCGTGCAAGCGGCATCGAATACGATCAAAAGGGTAAAACCGTCACGGCACTGGCCGGGCGGGAAATCATCGTCTCCGGCGGGGCGATCAACTCCCCCCAATTGCTCCAGCTCTCCGGGTTGGGGCCATCGGAACTGCTGCGCCGTCACGGGATCGATGTGGTCGCAGACATACCCGGTGTCGGGGCCAATCTGCGCGATCACATCAATGCCCCGCTGATGTTCCGCCTGAACAAGCGCTTCACGGTCAATGACGTGGTCAACAGCTTCCCAATCCGCATGAAGACCGCCATGCAGTACGCCTATAACCGGAAAGGTCTGCTCTCTATGGGCGTGTCTTTCGCGCAGGGCTTTTTCAAGGTGGACCCATCCGCTGTGTCACCGGACATTCAGTCTCAGTTGATGCTGTTCAGTTCCCCGGAAGTCGGCGGCAACCCCTATCCCTTCCCCGGCGCGACCATCGTATCCGCCTTGCTGCGCCCCGAAAGCCACGGCCATGTAAGTATCCTCTCGGCCGATCCGTTCGCGGCTCCGGAAATTCAGCCCAACTACATGACCGCCCAGAAGGATATTGATGTTCTGGTGGGCGCGGTGAAGATCATGCGCAAGATCACCGGCCAGTCGGAGTTCCTGAAATATGTCGTGGAAGAACACGAGCCAGGACCCAATTGTGTGAAGGACGACGAAATCGTCGATTACCTGCACCGCAAAGCCCGCACCAGCTATCACCCTGTTAGCACATGCCGCATGGGACCTGACCCCAGCTCGGTCGTCGATGAGCGTCTGCGCGTACGGGGTTTCGAGGGCTTGCGGGTGGCCGATGCCTCGATCATGCCGACGCTTATTTCGGGGAATACGAACGCTCCCTCGATCATGATCGGAGAAAAAGCCTCCGACATGATTCTGGAAGACGCGCGCTAGTTCCGCTCACGACATGAGCTTGTGCCCAGATCTGTTGCGCGCTCAACGGCGAGTTCGGGCATATTGCTGAAAACACAACTCCGGGGAGAACAAACATGCTGATCGTCGATTCACAGGTCCACATCTGGATCAACACCCAGATGTCACCCATCCATCGTCAGGATATGAACTTTACCGGCGAAGACCTGATCGCCGAGATGGAGGAAGCCGGCGTCGACCGCGTCATCCTGCACCCTCCGGGGGTTGTCCCGAACGGTAACGAAGTGGCGATTGCTGCGGCCAACGCCCATCCCGACCGATTCCGGGTGCTGGGCTGGGTGCATATGGACGAAGAAGAGCGCAGCGCTCCCAAGCTCGCGGGCTGGACCGACACGCCCGGCATGCTGGGTCTGCGCTTCCTGTTTATTGCACCGGGTCGCGAGACTTGGCCGACCGACGGCACGCTGGACTGGATCTGGCCGATTGCGAATGAGCAGAAGATGCCGATCGGCCTTCTGGCACACACATTCCTGCCGACACTCGGTGAAATCGCGGAGAAGTACCCCGATATTCCTTTCCTGATTGACCACCTGGGTGCCAACCCATTCAAACCGGGCGTGGAGTCTTTCGAAACCTTGCCGGAGCTCCTCGCGTTGGCGAAGCACCCCAATATCGCCGTCAAAATGTCCGGTGCGAATGGAAACTCCTCGGCCGCATATCCGCACACAGACATCCACGACAATCTGCACCGTATTTTTGACGCATTCGGGCCCGATCGTTGTTTCTGGGGAACGGACCTGTCCCGCATGAAATGCAGCTACAAGGAATGCGTGACCCTGTTTACCGAAGAACTGCCCTGGTTGTCGGGACGCGATCTCGAGCTGGTTATGGGCGAAGCGGTCTGCAACTGGGTTGGTTGGGACCTGCCCTAAAGCGCGCCGCACAGCACTTCAGGGCGCTGTCGTTTAAACTCGAGTACCCGGAGACTGAAATGTTCAAGACATTTGCGCGCGCCATTCGCCGAACCGTCATGAGCGCCCTGATTGGGCTTTCCATGGTTTCGGCATGGCACCTGACAGCCATGGCACAAACCAGCCCCCAGATTGCGCAAGGATCTTATGACGAGGCCACCATCCAGAGCTTCGTCAAGGCCGCCCGGGAAGTCGTAGCCCTGCGCAAGAAATATGAACCTCAACTTCAGGCGACCGAGACCAAGGAGGCGGCACAAACACTGGTGGATGAAGCGCGGGCGCTGATGAACGAAGCGATCGAACGTGAAGGCTTCACTGTCGACGAATACACCGCGATCGCCAAAACAGCCCAAGCTGACCCCACCCTGCGGGCCCGGGTAGAAGCCATGGTTCAGGCACCCCAGTAAACCCGCTCCCGGTTTTCGCTTCCCTTTCGTCATGCCATCGGGCTGCCTGTTGTGGTAGAGCGAAGCCGACGCATGGCCCCAGATCGCAAGGATTATCGCGATGTCCAGAATCACCAACACCGAAGAACTCGAAGCCCTGTATGGCACGCCTGTTGAGACCTCTCTTGCAAAAGAGGTGAGCCACATCACGCCGCACTACCGGAAGATGATCGAGGCGTCACCGTTTGTGGCACTCGCGACGGCCGGTCCCGAAGGGCTTGATTGTTCACCGCGGGGTGACATGGCCGGGTTCGTTCGTGTGCATGACGAGCACACCGTGATGATGCCCGACCGTAAGGGCAACAATCGCGTCGACTCCCTTCGCAACATTGTTCGCAACCCCCATATGGCTCTGCTGTTTCTTCTTCCCGGAAGCGGCAACACCTTACGGATCAATGGTCGCGCGCATCTCTCTGTCGATTCTGACCTGCTCGCATCCTTTGCCATCGATGGCAGTGCGCCGCGTTCGGTCATCGTGACTGAGGTCGATACCATCTATTTCCAATGTGCCCGCGCGATCGTTCGTGCCGAGTTGTGGAATCCGGACAAGCATATTGACCCCAAAGACCTGCCCACGCCCGGGCAAATTCTTGCCGATCTCACCGACAATAAGCTTGGGGGTGAGGACTACGACATGAAGTGGCCTGCCAAGGCAAAAGCAAGCCTTTGGTAGGCTTTTGAAATATCGGGAACAACGAAAGCGAATCTGCGTTATATGAGCACCGGGTGAGGTAACAAAAACATATAACTGGAGCCTTTGATCGTGGACATCATTCGCATCATCATCGCCATTCTGCTGCCACCACTTGGTGTGTTCCTGCAGGTCGGTATCGGCGGTCAATTCTGGCTGAATATCCTGCTGACGATTCTGGGGTACTTTCCCGGCATTCTGCATGCGGTCTGGGTTATCGCCAAAAATTGACCGAAGCCGAACGGCAACAAAAAGCCGAAGCGCTCGACCGGCTGGCACACTGGCTGGATGACCGTTTTAATATTCCCGGAACGAACATCAGGTTTGGCCTCGATGGCTTGCTTGGTCTCGTTCCGGGTGTTGGTGACACCGCAAGCTCTCTGGTCTCACTTTACCTCGTTATCGAAGCCCGCCGGATCGGCGTCTCTCGATTGACGATCACGCGAATGCTTTTCAACGTCCTATTGGACTGGGCCATCGGACTGATCCCACTTCTGGGAGATATTTTCGACATCGCCTACAAGGCCAACCGGCGCAATATTCGCTTGTTGAAGAAGCACCTCGCCCGACAGAACACATAGAAAACCCGATCAACGCAGGATCAAATCGGCCTGTGAACGAAATTCATACGGGCCGGTCGTACCCGTCCCTGAGACTTCGATGCGCGCCGTGTAGAGTCCTGACGGCCAGTCCTGATTACGCCGTTTCTTCCCGGAAAACGAAAAGTACTCCGCAAAGTCGCGGGACAAGGTTTCGGTCGCCGTATGAACGGTTTGCCCTGCAGGGCCCTCAATCCGGGTGTTAATCACGGTGCCCTCGGGAGCGCCGAACAAGACGACATAAGCGACAAGCGCCCCGGCATCGGGATTGGCAATTCCGGGATACCCTCCGAACTTCACCTGCTTGCCCGTTGGGGCCTCCGTCGTCAGTCCAACACTCCGGATGTAGACCGGCTGATAACTGTCAGCATTATGATCGGCAGCGTCTTGCCACAAACCGGTGGAAAGGCCGCGCGAGGCTGTACACTCACCGCCTTCTGACGGACCGTCGCCCAGAAAAGGGTCAATCGGCTCCCCGTCCTTCTCCAGCTGGAAGTGCAGGTGTGGCAACTCCGACCAGCCCGAACTGCCGATCCGTCCGAGTTTCTCTCCGACCTTGATGACGGCACCTTTTGCGACGGCAACACTGCCTTTTTGCATGTGGCAATACTGGGTGGTCCAGCCATTCCCGTGGTCAAGCCGCACGCCATTGCCACATTCCATATTCACCCGCGCGGGATCTTCCGACTGCATCGGCGAATCATCGAGACCGTCACGTGTTCCCAGAACCCTGCCCGGCGCAGCAGCCAGAATATCCAGGGTCTTCACCAGTTTCTGATTGGGCGCGATATCGGTTCCTTTATGCGCATCATAGGTTCGAACACCGCACATATGATCATGGTAGGTCGCGCGTATATCCAAATCCATAAACGCCATGTACCAGCAGTCTTCGCCGATTGTGCAGGCAACCGGAAAGGAAAGTGATGGCGCCGGCCCGATAACATCAGCCGCATGCGCGGTCCCCAAAACCCGGAATTCAATCTCTGATTTCTTCAAGTCATCCGACAAGAAAAAGAAGTACATGATCGCCGCGATCACAAGTCCCACGATCAGGCCCCCAAAGAGCGAACGCCAAACCATCATCTCTCCAACTCCGTCAGTTGCACCACACGAGAACCAATATCACACTCAACCAATTGGCAATCGACATTGCGGCATTTGTAAACAACCTCGTGTGGCGTCAAATTACGCTGTGAGGATGCAGAATCGTGACATTCCCATTTGCGCCTGCCATTTTCCCTTATTCCGGCAAGATTTTTGAGTGAGTTCCATGGACAAACAATACGACTACATCATCGTCGGCGCGGGTTCGGCGGGCTGCGTCATGGCAAACCGTTTGTCGGCAAAACCTGCAAACCGCGTCCTCCTGCTGGAGGCCGGCCAGGACACGCCCCCCGGCCGTGAGCCTGCGGATGTGCTCGACACCTACCCCATGTCCTATTTTAACCCGGCCTATGCGTGGCGCAGCCTGCGGGGGCATCCCTACCGCCGCGACAATTCACCCGCAGGACCGTTCCGTCAGGGCCGAATTATGGGCGGCACGTCCTCGATCAACGGTATGGTCGCCCTGCGCGGTATGCCTCTGGATTATGACGAATGGGAGTCACTCGGCGCGACAGGCTGGAACTGGAACAACGTACTACCGCATTTCCGGGCCCTCGAGACCGATACCGACGCGACAGGAGAGGCACATGGCCATGACGGGCCGATCCCGATCCGACGTGTCCCGCGCGGCGACTGGCCGCCTTTCGTGGACGGCGTGGCCGATTGGGGACGCAATCAGCAGCTCGCCGAAATCTCCGACCTCAACAGCGAATTCCGTGAGGGTATCGGCGCCCTTCCCTTGAGCCGCTTTCCCGACAAACGCGCCTCCACCGCCATCTGCTATCTCGACGCGGGCACGCGCGCCCGGAAAAACCTGGATATCCTGACCGACGTAACTGTCGAGGGACTGACCAGCGAAGGCACGAAGATCACGGGCGTAACCGCAAAAGTTGCGGGACAACCTCAGACATTTGCATCTCACGACGTCATCATCTGCGCTGGTGCATTGCAATCACCGGTTATTCTTCAACGCGCGGGAATTGGTGCGGCCGATAATCTCAAAGAAGCAGGTATCACCGTCATGGTGGACCGGGCCGGTGTGGGCGCGAATTTGCAGAACCACGCTGTCGTCTATGTCGTCGCGCAGCTCCGCCGGGATGCAGCACAACCGGTTGAACTGAAATCCCATTCCATCGCAACAATGCGCTACTCATCTGGTGTACCTGGCTGCGGCGAGCTGGATATGAGTATGTCGATCAGCAGCAAAACCGGTTGGCATGCGCTCGGACGCCGGATCGCCGCACTGGTGCCCACAATCCTCAAGCCTGCATCGCGCGGCTCGGTTATTCTGAACGCCGACGGCACGCCGTCGATTGCCTTCAACTACCTCAGCGATGATCGTGACCGGCAGTGTCTTGTTGGCGGCGTTCAAAAGGTCATCGACATGCTTCTCTCTCCCGAAGTACGTCCCCTCTGGCACAGCGCGGTTCCGGTCACCCGGCCCAACAAGATGCGTGCCCTCAACGACATCACGATGTTCAACACATACCGCGCCAAGTTCCTCTCGGGGATCTTCGACACCCTGCCCGCGCTTGGAAAACCCATTCTGGCTGGATTGTCCGAACCGGGCGTAGATCTGGAAAAGATCTCCAACGACCGAGAGGCAATCGACGAAATCGTCACCAAGAGCATCGCGGGCGTGTTTCATCCAGCGGGAAGCTGTCGCATGGGAGCCGCCGATGATCCGCTTGCTGTCACCGACCCTCAGGGGCGCGTCTACGGAGTTGAGGGGTTAAGGGTTGTCGATGCATCCCTGATGCCGACACTACCGCGCGGGAACACCAACATTCCGACCATCATGATGGCCGAAAAAATCTCCGCCGACATGCTCACCGCATGACCGCACCAAATTCCGTTCGAACACAGATGCGATCGCGGATCGAAGCGATCGCGATCATGTGCTTTGCCTCACTGTGCTTCATTGCGATGCACACCTTCATCAAGTCCGTGCGCGGTGAAGTCCCGGTCGGTGTGATCCTTTGGTCTCAATACGCGTTCCAACTGGTCGTGCTCAGCCTCGTTCTCGCACGCCACATCCCGCGCATGGTGAGGGCACCTTTGCTGGGCCTGCAGATCATCCGCGCGGTGACACTGATGCTCGCGATCTGCGGCTTCTTTGTTGCGGTCGGTCTGATGCAACTTGCCGACGCCATCACCATCGGCTTCGTGGCGCCGATCATGATCACAGCTCTTTCCGTCATTGTGCTCAAGGAGAAGGTTACGCGCGGGCACTGGATCGCGATTGTTGTCGGGTTTCTCGGCGTGCTTGTCGTGGTTCAGCCCGGCACCGGATTGTTCAACTGGGCCGCGCTTGTTCCGCTCGGCGCAGCCGTCTGCGTTGCGATCTATCAGACTCTCACGCGCCCCATCGCACAGGCGGTCGATTCCACAACGATCCTCTTCAACGCGACGCTCATCGGGCTGATCGTCTCATCGTTGGCATTGCCATTCTTCTGGAAGACACCCAGCCTTGAAGCCACCGCGTTTCTCCTGGCAGCGGCGTGTCTCGGCGCGATGGCGCATTTTTGTCTGATCAAAGCCTATCAGTGGGCTCCCGCATCCGTGGTCGCCCCATTTTCATATATTGAACTGATTTATGCGTCCGCGCTCGGTTTCGCGGTATTTGGCGACATCCCGGACTTACACACGATTGCCGGCGGCGTCATCATAGCGGCAAGCGGTCTGTACCTGATACGCCGGAAGTCCGCCTAGATCGCCAGGTATTGCTGCCGCATATCCGCGTCATCAAGAACATCCTGCGCCGTGCCGTCAAAGACGACCTGTCCCATATCCAGAATGATTGCGCGATCGGCGAGATGTAGCGCGGCAATCGCATTCTGCTCGACGATGATCGTTGTCATACCCAACGCCTTAATCTGTTCCAGCGTGCGTTCAATTTCCTGCACGATCACTGGCGCCAGCCCCTCATAGGGTTCATCCAGAAGCAGCAACTTCACATCCCGCGCCAGGGTGCGACCAATAGCGAGCATCTGTTGTTCGCCGCCCGAAAGCGTTGTGCCTTCCTGCTTACGGCGCTCTCCCAGACGCGGGAACAGGTCATAAACCCGGTCTATCGACCACCCGACAGGCGGCGCAATCTGGGCGAGCTTCAGATTCTCCTCGACGGTCAGACCCGCAATAATACGTCGGTCCTCAGGCACCAGGCCAACCCCACACTGCGAGGCCTGGAACGATTTCATACCATGCAGCGGCTGGTGGTCCAGCCAGATTTCACCCGACTTGAGGCTTGGATCATCGACCCGGGCGATCGCGCGAAGGGTGGAGGTCTTGCCCGCACCATTGCGGCCCAGGAGGGCCACAATCTCGCCCTCGCGAACGTCAAAACTCACGCCCTGTACGATGTAACTCTCGCCATAGTAAGCGTGAATATCCCAGCATGAGAAGAAGGCCGGCTGATTGCCGGTGTTCTTTGTCGGACCCTGCCCCGGCACAGCATCACTCTCTGGAAAATCATCGTGCAAGCTGCGAGGTCCCTCTTGAGATTCCGGTTTCTTGTCGAACATTTGTGTAACGGTCATAGATGCGCTCCACCCAGATAGGCTTCCTGAACCCGCGGATCACCCTTGATCTTGTCAGGCAAATCCTCCGCAATCACGGTGCCCTGTGCGAGCACCGATATCTTTTCAGCCAGAGAGAACACGACATGCATATCATGTTCGATCACGACCATGGTCATGCCGTTCTCTGCAATGCGTTTCATCAGTTCAATTGTGTTGTTGGTATCAGCACGCGACATACCGGCCGTCGGCTCATCCAGCAAAAGAAGTTTCGGCTCCTGAACCAGACACATCGCGAGCTCTAGCCGACGTTTGTCACCACGCGAGAGCGCGCGCGCCAACTCGTCTGACTTGCCATCCAGTTCAACGTCGGCGAGACATTCCATCGCCGCGTCGCGAATGCCATTTTCATCCCGCACCGCGTTCCAGGCGTTGAGCTTGAAGGATCCATCACGTTTTGCCAGCGCGGGGATCGTGACATTCTCCAGCAACGACATATCATCGAAAATTTCAGGAGTCTGAAACACCCGGCTCACACCAACCTGATTGATCTGATGCGGCTTCAGTCCCAATAGGGATACATCGTTAAACACCACAGAGCCGGTATCGGGTTCCAGGCGCCCCACGAAGCAGTTCAGCAAAGTGGACTTGCCAGCACCATTCGGACCAATGATGGCATGCACGGTCCCTTCCTCGACTTGCAGATTTACATTGCTCAGTGCCTGAAGGCCGCCGAAGCGTTTGTTGACGTTCTCAACAGTCAGAATACTCATCTCGCCCCCCTATTCTGCCGGCACACTGGAAGGTTCGACGGGCTTGTCATCGTCGCGCTTCGTCATTCTTCGCAACCTTTGCCAAATTCGACTGAACCCCTCCATGAGGCCACCGGGCAGGAAGATCACGATCACCATAAACAAAGCACCCAGCGTGAGATGCCAACCCTCACCGACAAACATCGAAGAGATCGAGACCATCGCGTGCTGCAGGAACTCCGGAAGGAAGCTGAAGATCTGCTCCAGCACACCTTCGTTGAAGGCCGAGAATATATTTTCGAAATACTTGATAACACCGGCACCAATCACCGGCCCAAGAAGCGTCCCCGCGCCACCGAGAATCGTCATCAGGACAACCTCACCAGAAGCTGTCCACTGCATGCGCTCTGCCCCCGCCAATGGATCGGTCACCGCCAGCAAACCACCGGCCAGACCGGCATACATGCCGGAGATAACGAAGGCCGCGAGCGTATAGGGACGCACATTCAAACCGGTGTAGCGCATCCGGTTCTGGTTGGACTTCACGGCACGCAGCATCATGCCAAAGGGCGAACGGAAGATGCGCATGGACAAGAAGAAGCAAAGAACGAAGAGCGCGGCACAGAAGTAGTATCCGGGATATCCGGTCATGTGGATGCCGAAAAAATCTGACGAAGGCAGCACAGCGCCATAGTCGCGACCAAATGCAACGTCAAGGATACGCGGATCCGATTGGGCCAGCTGCAGACCGGTCTCACCATTGGTGATTGGTGTCAGAACCGAATAGGCCAGATTGTAGCTCATCTGTGCGAGTGCGAGCGTGAGGATCGAAAAGTAGATTCCCGACCGACGCAGAGAGATAAAACCGATGGCGACAGCAAAAACCCCGCCAACCACAGTCGCGATAATCACAGCCAGTATCGGATTCATGCTGAACAGCTTGAAGGTCCAGACGGCCGCATAAGAGCCCACCCCCAGGAAGGCAGCGTGCCCGAAGGACAGATAGCCCGTCAGGCCAAACAGGATGTTGAACCCCAGCGCAAAGATTCCGAAGATCGCGAACTTCTGGAGCAGATCAGGATACCCCGCACCTACAGGACCCAGAATGAAGGGCGCCAGGAGCACCGCCACGGTAAACCCCGCAAGCAGCAGCAGATCACTTTTACGGCTAGATGCTTTGTACATGGCTCAATGCTCCATCACGCCCTTGCGGCCCATCAGGCCACGCGGACGTATCAACAGGACCACAACAGCGATCAGATAAATGATGATCTGGTCGATCCCGGGAATGATGTTCTTGACCTCATTCATCGAGGCAAAGCTTTGCACGATTCCCAGCAGAAATCCGGCAACTACAGCACCGGGCAACGAGCCCATACCACCGACAACAACCACGACGAAGCTCAGGACCAGGAAGTCCATACCCATGTGATAGTCGGGACTGAGGATCGGCGTGTACATCACACCGGCCAGACCTGCGACCACAGCGGCCATGCCAAACACGATGGTAAACCGTCGGTCGATATCAATGCCCAGCAGGCCAACCGTTTCGCGGTCAGCCATCCCGGCACGGACGACCATGCCGAAGGTTGTAAATTGCAAGAACGAGAACACCGCAGCGATGACAAGCAGTGAAAACAGGAAGTAGATCAAGCGCCACGCCGGATAGACAACACCACCAGCTTGCATGCCAATCATGGCCCCAAAATCGATCATACCCCGTGCCGCTTCAGGAGCAGGCTGAGGGATCGGATTGGCGCCGAACTGGCTCTTCACAATTTCCTGCAGGACGATCGCCAGACCGAACGTAACGAGGATTTGCTCGGCGTGAGAGCGCTTGTAGAAGTAGCGGATCAAACCGCGTTCCATCGCAATGCCGATCAGCAGCATGATCGGAATTGCAATCACGATCGAAACCGGCACAGAAAAATTCAGAAGCAGGGTTCCGAAATCACCGAACCAGGCTTCAACATAAGTGGTTCGAATCTCAACCGGTGTTCCCCACGCCGTCAGTCTCGTCGGGTCCAGAGCGACCTTTTCGAAACCCAGCACCGCCTTGACGGTCACGGCACAGAACGCACCCAGCATGAACAATGCGCCATGGGCAAAATTTACAACGCCGAGAGTTCCGAAAATGATTGTCAGGCCAAGTGCGATCAGCGCGTAAGCGCCACCCTTATCGAGCCCGTTCAATACTTGAAGAAGAATATCGTCCATTCACCACGATCCTTGGAATATCATCGGTCGCTTCCGCCATTAGGCGACGAAAGCGACCGACAGGATACAAAAAAGCAAGGACCAGGTTTATGCGCCGTCGTTATACGGCCCCAGTTCCCCACCCAGCAGCGAGGCAGGATACTCAACCTGTGCACGCGGAGTGATTTCAACAACTTCGAGAACGTCGAACTTCGAGGTTGGGTTTTCCTTACCCTTCACAACGAGGACATCCTTGAAGCACTGGTGGTCTTCGGCCCGGAATTCGGTCGGACCGTTGCCCAGACCGTCGAACGAGAAGCCTTCCAGAGCAGCACCAACACCAGACGGACGGAAGGTCCCGGCCCGCTGCGCGGCGTCCGCATAGAGGATTGCCTGACAATAGGTCGTGTGGGCAGCCTGGCTCGGCGGGAAGCCGTACTTCTGACCGAAGGATTTCACGAAGGCCTTGGAGCCCTCATCCTGCAACGACCAATGCCAGTTCGTGGAACCGTAAATGCCCTTCACGTTCTCACCTGCGCCCTGCGCCATCAGGCGACTATAGAGCGGAACAACAATCGCGAAGTCTTTACCGTTGACCTGCTTGTCGCGCAGACCGAACTGGACGGCCTGAGTCAGCGAGTTGACCATGTCACGACCATAGTGATTCAGAACCAGAACATCGGCACCGGAGTTCAGAACCGGCGTGATGTACTGGGAGAAGTCACCAGCACCCAGAGGGGTTCGAACGGCTGCCTGAGTCTGCCAGCCAAGACCTTCGGAGTACTTCTTAATCGAACCTTCCTGGCTCCAACCCCATGTGTAGTCAGCGGTCAGATGGTAGGCGACACGGTCCTTGCCGAATTCCTTTTCGAGCACCGGACCGAGTGCGGCACCCGACATCTCGGTGTTGAAGAAGTGTCGGAAACCATTGGCGCGCTTGTCCTTGCCCGTGGTGTCGTTGGAATGTGTAAGGCCAGCCATGAAGATGACGCCGGCATCCTGACACAGTCCCTGAACAGCAATCGCCACGCCGGAGGATGAACCACCGGTGATCATGACGGCGCCATCCTTTTCGATCATGCGCTTGGCGCTTGCGCGTGCGGCATCCGACTTGGTTTGGGTATCACCGGTCACGAAGACAACCTTCTTGCCGTTGATGCCGTTGCCCTTGAGTTCCTTCGACGAGAAGGTGTTCAGCATGCCGCCGTCACCATCACCGTTGATGTGCTCCACAGCCAACTGATAGGCGCGCAGCTCATCAGCGCCCTCATCAGCATATGCACCCGTTTGCGGGACGTTGAAACCGAAGGTCACGGTTCCGCCCTTGGGCTCATTGGTGTAGCTCGCGGCCCAGCCACGGCTACTCAAAATCGTTGGCGCAGCGATCCCGGCACCGGCAAGTGCCGTACCTTTCAGCAGACCGCGGCGGGTGATGTTCATCTTGCTCATTTAAGGTTCTCCCAAGCAGGTTTGTTTGTTGTTCTGGAGTATTCACCAAGCCGACCCCGCAAAACGGGACGGATCAGCATTAACAAATCCTTGACGCACACACCCTGACAGAATTAGTCAATCTTTCAATATCTACTTGTTTTTTCAGACTTATTTTGTCAAATTCTATTATTGCAATGCGGCATATTTGTAAAATATTGACACCGGGCGCGCTAAACAGATGAAACAACGTGCAGAATTGACGCTTGATCGCTCGATCGTCGGAACACGCATTCGCCGGCGCCGACGCGAGTTGGGACTGAGCCAGACAGAACTCGCACGGCGACTCGAAATCTCCCCGTCCTATATGAATCTGATCGAATGGAATAAGCGCCAGATCGCCGGGACACTGCTACGCAAAACCGCCATAGCGCTCGATCTCGAACTCGCGGACCTCGACAGCACATCCGAAAACCGCCTTCTCGAGGCGCTTGATGAAATCTCGCACTTACCGTCCCTCGGTGCGCTCAACATCGAGGATGATCAAGCCGGTGAATTCATCGGCCGCTTTCCCGGCTGGGCCCGTGCCGTCGCCGCACTGGCACGGTCCGAACATGATGCCACCGCGCTCGCACAAGCCTTGTCGGATCGACTCTCAAACGATCCTTTCCTTGGCGAGACCGTGCACCGCATGCTGACCCGCATCGCAGCCATTCGTTCCGCTGCGGAAATTCTGACAGCCTATCAAGACATGACAACCGCACAACGTGACCGGTTCTACGCCATTGTGGATGAAGAAAGCCGAATTCTGTCGGGTGTCGGTGAAGCCCTCGCAGCCTATCTGGACAAGGCTGATGAGCCGACCAGTACCCTCACGCCGATAGACGAGGTTGAGGCGATGTTTGATGCCAATGAAAACCGGTTCGAGGCGATTGAGAGCTCCGTCCCCAAAATTCGGCATCGCCTTGGAGAAACACAACAGCTTCCGCGACAGGAGGGGGCACGAAAGCTTGTGGTTGAGTATCTTCGGCCTGTCATCACAGAAATCATCGGGCTTCACCCCCAGATTGAAACCAATACGGCACGCGATCGAGCACAGAATGCCCTGATCGACTATGGGGTCAGCGCGGTCCTGATGCCATTGGCCGACTTCGAGCATCAGGCCGCCACACACCACTACGATATCGAAGCCCTGGCCGACATCTACGCCGTGGAAATCGAGGCTGTTTGTTTGCGGCTGACAGCCCTGCCACGCGGACGAAACACGCCGCAGTTTGGCTACTATCGAGCCAACGCCGCGGGCTCCATGATACGCATTGTCGGACACGAAGACCTGACCTTCCCGCGATATGCGCCAGCCTGCCCGCTCTGGGTCCTGTTTCGCGCCCAGCAGTCGCCCGAAGCTGTGATCCGCCAACGCGCGCTGTTTCCATCCGGGGCACGGTTTGTCTTTGTGGCCCGCGCACGCAACACCGGACCGACCGGTTTCGGCAAACCCCGGCACTATGTAACGGACATGCTCGCCATGACCGAGAATGATGCGCGCCACACCGTTTATGCGCCCGATCCTTCGGCCCTGGTCGAGGAAGTCGGACCGAGCTGTCGACTTTGTCCACGTCAGAATTGCGACCACCGGGTCGAGGACCCACTGGCGGACTAACCCACACCCTCAACTAAAGTCGGACAGCCTGGCATGTGACATCCACGGGCATATGACCTATGGATTCCCAAAGCCTGTCTATGGGGGGAGGCACAAGCGCATGAAAAAGCGCATTCTGCTGGCTGAAGATGAGCCCAATATTGTTGAGTCACTGCAGTTCCTCCTGGAACGTGCAGACTTTGACGTGTCCGTTGAAAACGATGGCCATCTCGCACTGAAGGCGGCGCTGGAGGAAACTCCTGACGTCCTGATTCTGGACGTGATGCTGCCCGGCCTCGACGGTTATGAAATTCTGCGGCGTGTGCGCACAGATCGCCGATCGCAGGATTTGCCTGTGCTAATGCTCACGGCCAAGGGACAGCGCGAGGATCGTGAGATGGCGATCGAAGGCGGCGTCGATATTTTCATGACCAAGCCCTTTGCGAACACCGACATCATCAAGGCCGTGACCGAACTGGCCGACCGGCCACGACCGTGACCCTCGGGACAGATCAAAGCGCGGCCGACCGGCTCGCACCGCAGCGCTCCAATCGAAAAGCGCTGGATCGGTCCCTTGCCTTGCTTCTGGTCGGAACAGTTGCACTGATGCCGCCGATCGCGGGCATTTTCCTGATCAACGGGACGATCCTTGGGATTCCCTTCACTCTTCTATATGTGCTGGCCGTCTGGGCCCTTCTCGTCATAGGCGCAGCGGCGCTTTCCCGGACATTGCGCGACAGTGATGAAACGCTTCCCGCAGCTGAAGACCAACCGCCCAAAGGCTGATGCTATCAGTCGATATCCTTCTGGCGGTGTGCCTGGGCTATGTGGCCCTGCTGTTCATAATTGCCTTCATTGTCGACCGGCGGACACGTCAGGGGCCGATGCGCTGGCTTCACTCGCCAGTGATCTACACCCTCTCCATTTCCGTCTACTGCACCTCGTGGACGTTCTACGGCGCCGTGGGGTCTGCGGCGCGGAACGGCCTCGAATTTGTGGCCATTTATCTGGGTCCGACGCTTGTCTTTGTCGGCTGGTGGTGGTTGCTGCGAAAACTTGTCCGCATTGCCAAGGTTCATCGCACCACATCCATCGCGGATTTAATCTCATCGCGTTACGGCAAAAGCCCCAGCCTTGCCGTCCTCGTCACGGTCATTGCCGTTATCGCCACAACCCCTTACATCGCCCTGCAGCTTCAATCCGTCACGCGGAGTTATCAGGTGATCGCGGGTGAAGCCGACGGCATCACCACCGCGTTCTGGGTCGCGGCGGGTATGGCACTGTTCACCATCCTGTTCGGCACGCGCAACCTCGACGCCAACGAACGCCACCATGGCGTGGTCGCCGCCATTGCCTTTGAGGCGATCGTCAAGCTTCTGGCCCTGATCGCCGTGGGCGTGTTTGCCGTTTGGGGTGTCGCGGGCGGTCTTGGCAATGTCTTCGCCGATGTCCCCGCCGAAGCCATCCGCGGAGCGGGTGATATATTTGGACCGCGCTGGGTAACCCTCACCTTCCTGTCTGCAACAGCTATCATCTGTCTGCCCCGGCAGTTTCAGGTCACCGTTGTTGAAAACATTGAGGAACGCCATCTGGGTACGGCCTCATGGCTTTTCCCGCTCTATCTGCTGGGCATTTCCCTTTTCATCATGCCCATCGCGTTCGTTGGACTGAAGGTCCTGCCCGCAGGCTCCAACCCGGACCTGTTCGTGCTGACCCTACCGCTTGCCGAACAGCAGAATGAGCTGGCTCTATTTGCCTTTCTCGGCGGGTTTTCCTCGGCAACATCAATGGTCATCGTCGCTGCGATTGCGGTTTCAACTATGGTTTCAAACCACATTGTCATGCCTGTTGCCCTGCGTTTCCTCGCTGTGGGCCGAACCGTGGGAAGCGATGTCCGGGGCCTATTGCTCACTTCGCGGCGAATCAGCATCGCAGCCATTCTTGGTCTGGGATTCCTCTACTTCCGTTTGTCGGGGGGATCCGATGCGCTTGCCGCCATCGGCCTGATCGCCTTTGTCGGCGTTGCACAATTTCTGCCGAGCCTGCTTGGCGGCATCTTCTGGCGTGGTGCCAACCGTGCCGGTGCCCTGACCGGGCTGATCTGCGGGACCCTGCTCTGGGCCTACACCCTTTTCCTGCCGAGCTTTGGCGGGGACTTCATTCTGAGCGCCGCGGTGCTTGCGGACGGTCCGTGGGGGATCGCAGCACTGCGTCCGCAATCCCTACTGGGCCTCACCGAGATGGACCCCCTTGTCCACGCCGTGGTCTGGAGTGTCGGCTTCAATGCACTGACCTTCATCGCGATTTCCAGCCTGACCGGGGCGGATGCGCTTGAGCGGCTGCAGGGCGCGCTGTTCGTCAACGTCTATCGTTCCACCGGCGGCGAAGCGCAGGCGATCACCGAGCATTCCGTGGACACCGAAGACCTTTACGTTCTCGCCCAACGTATCCTTGGGCGTGATCACGCACGCAGGTTATTCGAGGAAATGGCTCAGGCACAGTATGCAATCCACGGCATGCCGCGCGTGACTGATCAGGTTATTGCCCGCCTCGAACGTGAACTCGCTGGCTCGATCGGCGCAGCATCCGCTCATGCGGTGGTGACCCGCATCACGGGCAATCAGACGGTCGGCATGACCGAACTGATTGATATCGCGAGCGAAACCCAGGAACTGATCGAGACATCGCGCCAATTGTCCCAAAAATCCGCAGAACTCGAACGTGCTGCCCAGCAGTTACGTGAGGTCAACGAACGTCTGCGGACACTGGATGCCCAGAAGGATGAATTCTTAAGCCAGGTCAGTCATGAACTGCGAACACCGATGACATCGGTTCGGTCCTTTTCCGAAATCCTGCTCAGTGACCAGGACGTAACCGACACCGAACGCGCACAGTTCGTCTCCATCATTCATGATGAAAGCTTGCGCCTGACGCGCCTGCTGGATGAAATTCTCAACATCAGTCGGCTCGAAGCTGGAACTGTTGACCTTCTCATCCTGCCCGTCGATGTAAACAGCGCAGTCACGGGCGCGCTCAATTCCATCGCCGGCATGACCCGAAACCGGAAGGTCGAAATTTCATTCGAAGGCGCCGAGGACGGTGTTCAGGTGCTTGCGAATGATGACCGCCTCCGTCAGGCCCTGATCAACGTGCTTTCCAATGCAGTCAAATACAACGGCTCAAGGTTACCGCGGATCGACATTCGGACACATGCAACCGGCGCTCATGTGTCGATCGACATCATCGACAATGGTGGCGGTGTAACCCGGGAAGAAGCAGCGACCGTTTTTGACAAATTTACCCGCGGCAATCGAGGTGACGCCGATCAGGGTGCCGGACTGGGCCTCACGATCAGCCGCGCAATCATGCAGGCCATGGGCGGCGATCTGACGGTCGAATTCGTATCGGATGGGTCAAGCTTCTTCCGATTGAAGCTGGTTCGTGACAATTCCCTCGTCGTCCAGCAAGCTACAGGTGACGACTAGACATCAGGGATCACGGAGCGTTCGATCATGACCGGGACAACACAAATTATTCGTCGGGGCCGTCTTCTCGATATCGACGCACGGTCATCCGAACCCGCCGACATTCTGATCACCGGAAACATGATCTCGGAAATCGGCCCACCGGGTCTCCCGGCACCTGACGATGCAATCGAGTTTGATGCCAGCGACCGGCTGCTGATACCAGGACTGATCAACGGCCACACCCACGGCAATTCGACCCTTGCCAAGGGTATGGGCGACAGGTGGACACTCGAACTCCTGCTAAATGCCCACCCTTACACAGGGGCCGGGTCCACCCATGAGGACAAATATCTCGCCGCCAAGTTGGCGGCCTGCGAAATGGTTCTCGGGGGATGCACGGCCTGCCTCGACATGTTCGCAGAATTCCCGTTGCCCTCCCGCACCGGGCTGGAATCTGCCGGTCAGGCCTATGCCGATGTGGGCATGCGCGCGGTGATCGCCCCCATGATGTCCACGCGCGGCCTCTGGCAGGCCATTCCGGGCCTGTATGATGCTTTGCCCC
>Ga0115566_10001296_pt1 | contig 21599 bp, 29 predicted proteins | sample COGITO_mtgs_1204_3_FD_87173 | JGI IMG/M metagenome (GOLD analysis project Ga0115566, IMG submission 87173) | Pelagic marine microbial communities from North Sea - COGITO_mtgs_120405 | ecosystem: Environmental > Aquatic > Marine > Epipelagic | place: Germany:Helgoland, sampling site Kabeltonne...
GTTCTACAATTATACAAATAACTAGAAAACCTTAAAATATAGAATTTTAGCGTTTAGAGATGATATTTTCAGAACAAACGTCGAAACGACTATACTTTTGGGTGTTATTAAATGAAACTGAATTATAAACACTTTTATTATCAAAAAACCAGAATCGAAACTTAAAAATGTTTCCTCAGCTACCAGAAGAAATCGAAAGAATAATATTCAAAATTTACTTTAACAGGGAAGTTTTGACCTGTATACGTAAGAGAGAAACTATATGGGTAAATCCTTCTTATATGTTATTTGCTATAACCAACGACCCTGGAGCCGTTCAATTGAATTATACTGATCTCGAGAGAAGATATCTTTATGATACAGAACCGCATTGCGAGATATTAAAATGGATTCTAAATTATCCTCTAGAAAATTATTGTGAAAACTGTTTGTTTGACAGTTGCACTACATGTCAACAAACGGAATATGATAACGAGTTTCAATTTGGTGCAGACAATTGGTGGGATTTGGATTTCTACCAAGAGTTTCCTGAGAGAATGTAGATTAAAAAATACTTTTTTAATTGTCTAGTCATCCTCTGGATTAATTTTGCCGACTTAAAGAGCCAAGATTTTTCTAGAAAAAGTTGAAGTATAAAATTTACCTTTAATTCAAATTTAAAGAAGTATAAAATGTCTTGTTCTTCTGACAAAATTAGGAACCCTGAGACAAGACGCTGTGTAAAAAGAGATGGAAAATTAGGAAGAGAAATAATAGCTCGCATGAAAGCTGAAAATATACTTCCAGAAGAAATGATGTATAGCATCTTTAATCAGATGGATGTTCACGAAGCAATTAAAACAATGTCAGCATTTTGGTATAATGCAGACGAAATTAAAGCTGAACTGGAGAAAAGACCGGGTGTCTTTTTCTGGAGAGGCGAAACGGTAGAGAGCAAAGGTGTAGATGGTAAACCAATAAGAATAGCTGATATTCCTATTGATGTGAAAACACTTGTAGTCGATTGCAAAAATATTCCAGAGAATGCGTTTTACAATAATAAATTAATAGAGAGTGTTATTGGACCGTCTGTAGAGACTATTGGAGAAGGAGCATTTTCGGAGTGTGGTAATATAAAGACTGTTGATATGCCACAAGTCAAAACTATTGGAAAAGAGGGATTTTACGAGTGTAGAAAATTAAACGATGTTATTGTTCCACAAGTTAAAACTATCGGAGAGATTTCATTTTCAGAGTGTGATAATTTAACCACTGTTGATATGCCGCAAGTCAAAACTATTGGAGATTCGGCATTTATAATGTGTGAAAAGTTAACCACTGTTACTATACCAAACGTCAAAACTATTGGAGATTCGGCATTTATAATGTGTGAAAAGTTAACCACTATTACTATGCCAAAAGTTAAGACTATTGGAGATTCGGCATTTAAATATTGCGAAAAGTTAACCAATGTTACTATGCCAAACGTTAAAACTATTGGAAGGAATGCATTTCAAGGAACACAAATTATTTCATAAACTGAATTCTAAATTTAAATTTAAATTTAAAATTTAAAGCGCTATCTACAATGGAGACATTTCCAGGAGAAATATGGGGTATTGATTTTGGACATCTTAATGTTTCAGAAGCTATGAGAGCGATGGCGACTTTTGGCATTGGTGTAGAAGAAATTCAAACTGAAATGGATCTAAGACCAAATGTCTTTTTATGGAAAGGCGAAACGACGGATATTGAAGATATGATTGGTGATTTAATAAGGATAGCTGATATTCCCAGGAGGAAAAACACAGAAAACGTTGACATTGATACAGTTATAGTTTGTCAAGAAACTATTCCAGAGAATGCATTTTGTAGAAATGAATTCATAAAACATGTTATTGGTTTAAAAGTTAAAACTATCGGAAACAAGGCATTTTATAGGTGTAAAGAGTTAACCACTGTTGATATGCCACAAGTTGAAACTATTGGAGACAATGCATTTTGGGAGTGTGATAAGTTAACCACTGTTGATGCACCAAACGTTAAAACTATTGGAAAAGGTGCATTTTGGTGGTGTGATAAGTTAACCACTGTTACTATGCCAAAAGTTGAAACTATTGGAAAAGAGGGATTTTACGAGTGTAAAAAGTTAACCACTGTTGATATTCCAAAAGTTGAAACTATTGGAGACAATGCATTTAGCGTGTGTGATAAGTTAACCACTGTTGATGCACCAAACGTTAAAACTATTGGAAAAGGTGCATTTTGGTGGTGTAAAGAGTTAACCACTGTTGATATGCCAAAAGTTGAAACTATTGAAGACAATGCATTTAGTGCGTGTAGAAATTTAACCACTGTTGATGCACCAAACGTTAAAACTATTGGAAAAGGTGCATTTTGGGAGTGTGATAAGTTAACCACTGTTACTATGCCAAACGTTAAAACTATTGGAAGGAATGCATTTCAAGGAACACAAATTATTTCATAAACTGAATTCTAAATTTAAAGCGCTATCTACAACGGAGTAATATTAAACATTTTATAAAAGTTTATCTTATAAAATGGACGAGCAAACTAACATTCTCTAACTTCGTAACAATATTTGTATGTTCACGGTTATAAACACAATTATTTTCTTGGCGTGTACCAAGACGGAACAACGCTCCATTTAACTATTTCTGTTTTTGCTACCATATAGTATTCTCTGTACGATAATACAGCATTTTTTTTGAAGCACTCTGGAAACTTTGCCATAGCAAGTGGCAGAGACGTGAGACCAGGAGCACTATCGACAGAAAAACTATTGTTTTTAACACAGTAAACTTCAATTTGATTTCTATGTTCTATTGTTTTTGATTTTGGAACACTGTATTTTTTGTCAATAAGTTCTTCGATTAATGCTCTAACATGAACTTCGCAAGAATGAACTGGATTTTGTGGCCAGCGTCTGCGTTTCTCTAAACAGAGTTCTCTAACAAGGATAAGGGCATAACGATAATTGTTGAATGTCTCGGCAACCCATCTCGTACTTGGATGTTTAGGTCCAAATGGTTTATATGGTTTCAAACCTTTGTTGATAAAGTAATCTTCCCATCCCTCCTCGCAGTTCAAATGATGCGAGGTATATAACATTTGGACCGTTTCAAGAATCATCTTAACAACATGCTTGTTGCAATGAAATTTCGCCGCTTCCTTTGGATCTTGTGATAGGAAAAAGAGATTCATACTTATTAATACTTATTCATAAGTTTTTATGAATAAATTTTGTATTTTTTTCAGTTTAGTTGGGAATATCCCTTTTTGGTTACAACAACGGATTTTGTCTCAAGTGGTATATATTTACATTGATTTTTTATTTTTTCTAATTCTATCTCAATCTTATCTACGAAATCTTTCTCGTTAGCATTTTCTATCTCGAAAAATATCTTATCGGAGAGATGATTAATTTGTTGTGTTGCTTCAACAAATTTTGTATATTTTACTCCAAATTCGCAACTACTACTTAATGTTTGAAACATAGAAGATATAGATGTAAGAATCGCTATAACAATGATATAATTGTTCTTTGTATTTTCATCAACCATTGTCGTTGTAGTAAAGAAAGAACACATACTCGAAAGTGATGTTATCATTATTGACGGTATAGTAACTAAACGATTAAGAAATAGGTATCTCTTTGCAGAATACTTGTATTCTCTTTCTAATTTTTCTATTCTATCTTTAATTCTTTCCATTTTCTATTTTACTTAGTAAGAATTTCGTCTAATCGGAAAGATGTAGAACTGTATATCAGTGGAAATAACATGAAAACGAAAGCAGAAACAAATCCTAATCTGAACATTTTCTTAGAAATATAGTTTGAAGATGCCCTTTCCATAACAAGGAGTTCAGAATATTTATTATTCATACATTTCATAGATAAAACTTGTGATTCTAGATTTCCTACTCTTTCTTTTAGGACTCTAATTTCTTCTATCTTCCGATCAAGAAGTTGATGTATTTCATCATCAACTTCGTCTTCAGATTCGTCTTCAGATTCGTCTTCAGATTCCGTTTGGTAATCTTCATCAGAACCCTCTTCGCTATTACCTATTTCCTCGAAATCATCTTCACAATCAATACAATCATATAAATTTTCTGTAAGTTCTTTATCAAAAGAAGTAAAATCAAAACAGTCGAGGTTTTGAGTAAACTCTACAACAAGATTTCTGATATTTTGAATTATAACAGTTGTTGGCAAAGTAACTAGTTCCAAATAATTGAAATTGTTTTTAAACTCGTCTTCGAAAGCCTTGACAAACTCGTTTATAATATCTTGATCTTCGTCCTCGTCAAAATTTCGTTCAAACATATCTGTAACAATAAAACTAAGTCTATTTATAGTTAGTTCTCTTGAAAACTTCTTTATTTTCTCTTCCATAGCGTCAGCGAGGTATTCGTTAAGACCCATCTCTTCAACGACAGTTAATATTCCGATATAATAGTACGGTATAGGAGATATATTCTCGTTGTCGACTGCGGTATCGACGTTTTTTAATATAAGATTATACCTTCTTGTCTTACCACATCCCTCATAGATCGTATCTGTGATCTTTTGAATAAATGTTTGGCTATCCATTTTTGATATAAATTTTGTTTTAAAAAATCATTTTTAAAACATTAGTGGTTTTTTGTATAAATATATATCAAGGAAATATTTTAATCAAGATTATGAACAAAGGTTTCGTTATCATAACAACTAAAGAACTCTTCTTGTTTATCTTCTTTATGGTTGGGTATATTAGATATAATATATATAACAAATCTGACAATAGTGTAAATTATAGAAAAGTCAAATAAGGCTTCAGGAAAATTTAAATTATAATTACTTGTTTCTATAATTTTGTCAATTTTCATATCCTGTTTTGTTAACTTTGTGTTTAAGTTATCTAGAGTTTTTGTTATATTTCGATATCTTTTAGAAAAATTTTTCATATGTTCTAGAAATTCTTGAAGATTTAACAATCCTTTGATATCTATACTATCTATAATTTCAAATACACTTAACAAAAACTCAATTTCGTTAATTTCAATTTTCTGCGACACGCCTCCGTAAACTTCTATACTTAAAACAAACTTCTCTATTTCATTTTGTAGTCTGTTATAGAGAACATCTCTATCTATCTTTTCACATCGACTATGTACAGAAGACAAGAATGCTATATCAAAACATTCCAAAAATTCAGATCCATCAAATTCAAGAGTAGTCATATTTTTTAATTACATAGTTGTAATTAAAAATTCAAATTAAAACAATTATTTACTTTCTTTTTGGCGATGATTTGTCATCTGTATAATGGTGTGTCTATTTGTATTTGCGTATTTTGTTATGTGGTAATTTGTGATGTGCTGATTTGTGATGTGCTGATTTGTGTCGCGTCAGTGACATTTCAGCATTGACTACTTTCTTCATATCCTTATCGACTTTTTTCATATCCTTATCGACTTTTTTCATATCCTTTTTCTCAGCCTTCACTGCTTTCTTCACAGCAGCCTTGCGGACAGGAGACTTTTGACTCTTGCGGACAGGAGACTTTTGACTCTTGCGGACAGGAGACTTTTGACTCTTGCGGACAGGAGACTTTCGGCTCCTGCGAGCAGGAGTCTTTCGGCTCTTGCTAGGCGTCTTGCGTCTCCTGCGAGCAGCAGGAGTCTTGAGTCTCTTACCAGCCCCCTTTCTCATACTTCTAAGGTGAGCCATCCATCTTTTGGTGGCAGCAGAACCCTTAGTAAGTTTCTTGGGTCTCTTCATTCCAGAACTTTTCTTAGGTCTCTTTGCTTCGGCAACTTGAGTTTGTGGCACAATCTTTTCAACAGAATCCATTTTTATTTAACAATTAAAAATTTTTTTTATTTTTTTTGTTTTAAATGAATTTTATTTAATATCTTCTCCTTCTTTTTCGTTTTCTCGTAACCTCAAAAGCGCAATTATCGTTCCTCCAACTTTTATCTGTTCCCTTCTTAAAGGTGTAAATTCTCTCTGTTCCTCTGTGATCTATTCTTGAATATACAATCCAGTCCTCTCCTAGTTTAAGCCATGGTTCTAGGTCAGATTCCGTTTCTATGTACTCTTCTATCTTATAAATATTGACAAAAGGTTTTCTACAAAACGGACAAGTGTCGGTTTTTAAACTTTTATAACATTCATCGCATGATTTGTGAAGTTTTGAACAGGGAAAGGAAAATAGCGGTTTATCTTCTAGACAAATACCGCATTCTGTCATTGTATATTTTATTTTAATGAATAAAGTTTATGTTATTAAAATGAATTTAGAAGAGTACACCATCTTATATGATGAAATAAATGAAAAAAATATTTTTTTGGTAGATAAATTTAAAAAAAGTGAAAATCATAAATTAGGGGTTGTAACATTTACACATAACGATACCGACACTATAGACGAATATTTAGTTGTTAAATACTGTAAAAAAAGAAATTTGTGTAGATTATACGATCCTAGCTATTCTAAATTTGACTTAGAAGAAACAGTTACTACAACAGTTAAGGTTTTGGAAACCTTTCTTCCAGCCGATTGTGTTATTTGGTATTGTAGTGACAAAATAGAATGGTTGCTCGAGATTGGTTTTAAGAATCCGTATTTTTGTTCTTATGATCCTTTTCTGGAGTCTGTAGGAAACAAAATAGCTGTAAATAAGATAAACGATCCTCTTTTTAAAACAAATATAAGAAGACGCCACGATGGCCACGATAACAATCCTGATGCATTTCAGAATCCAAGATTAAGTCCAACCAGAGAACATAAAAACAGTATGTTTGATTTTTCTAGAGAATATCTTAACTACGAAAGTGAAATTGAACTAAAAATTCATTTCGATTTCGATGACCTTCAATATCTCAAAAAGTTAGTGTATGGAGGAAGGACACTTAACGACGACGGAACAATGACTCAAAAGGAAGTAAGTGGGGTTCTTTGTTTAGAAAGAACGGGTAAAGAGTTTGAACTTAAAATAGATAAAACAAAGAATTTTAACGCACACGACGAAGAAAAAGTAAGATTTGTAAATGGGTTAATAAACTTTCATACACATCCTTTAGATGTGTATAATAATTATGAAATAGATATGATGTATCCTTCCCCCTCGGATTATAATTCTATCCTTACATTTTTGATGCAAAAATACTGTTTTGAAAATAACTGTTATACTTTATCACCTTTATTATTCTCCTGTGTAATAACTGTAGAAGGTGTATATATAATATCTCTGAATAAAAACTACTGTTCAAAATTAAAGAGAGAAGAATTGAGAAAAACAATATGTTATAATAATAAAACTCATTATGAAGTTAAAAATGGTGTATCAGATTCTATAAATTCAAAATCTGGAGGAATAAGTGGTTACTACTATGGGAAGGATAGATGTTCTAAAAACTACTACCAAACACACTGTAAATATATCGGAGATCCAAAAGATCATCCACTTGGTTGTACTCAAATAGGGGGTTACGATTATGACACACTAAAACACAACAGAACACAAGAACATTTGTCACATTTTCCAGAAGAATTAAAAAAGAATGGCTATATTTACGATAGAATATCACAAGCAGGAAAAGATTACTGTTTAAAGATGAATAGAAGAGAGTTGGTTACTGGTTCTAAATTTACAAATGGACCTGTCATTTACACCCAATTCTATACTTACGAAGAATTAGAAAACGAAAGTTTTTCTATATATACGTGCAATATAAGTACAAATTATTTACCCTTACAAACTATACTTAACGAAGAAACCATAGAAGATATTAAATTATTCAATCAGAGATAAATTTCAAACTATTAATATCTGCAATAAAGTATTCATCGTAACTATATTGTTCGTTAAGATTGAATTTTTTCATACCTATCATATCGTCTGGTATGTAATTTTCCGTAGCATTCAAAGAATCCAATATTTCTAACTCTTTTAGCATATTCAGAACAAGTTCATAACAAGCATAGTCTGTTTTTGTGTTATCAAAAGGTTTATATTCCCTTTCAGGCATCAAATATCTTCCTATAAACTCTAGAAAACTATAGTTTATATCGGTCATGTTATCATCCCTAAAATTTTTTAATTTTAAGGATAACTCTTTTCTCTTTTCCTTATTATCGTCTTCTATTTTTAGTTTATTAATCATTATTAGACAATTCTTATTATATTTTATCCATTCGCTAAAAGAGAGTTTAAGAAAACCTATTTTTTTACCGAAATAATTTCCAAATTCGTAAACATAGAGATTTGAACCTTCTCGAGAACATAATGATGCGTGTATGAATTGTGTACAAATAACACCTTGGTTAAAAACAGTTATTGGCTCCGAATATGTCAAAAGTAATATATCTCCAGTATCTATATCGCTATAATTAAGACTACGAATGTCAAAATCTGTATACTCTTTATTGTATATACTTCTTGCTCCAAAAATTATATACGCAATAATAAACATTATAAAACAAAAGTAATAAAATTCGTGAAACGAAAAAATATCCATTTTAAGTTTCAATCAAATTATTTTTAGGCATTTTTAAAGAAAAATCAAGAAAATCTGATGCAATAGAAAATCCAGCAATACAAGATGCGTATCCAATTCCTATTACACTAGCTCCTGTCGCAAGTAATATTTTGGAAGCTTTACCTTGTTCTGAAACTTTTCCTTCTTTATATATATCGGTCTCTTTGTCGTAAACAACAGTCCATGTTATAAGTAATATTATCCCTGCAGCAAAAAGCAAGAGACCAATTCTGGTGAAATTTTCTCCTTTCATTTTACTATATCAAAAATGAATAAATATAATAAAATAGGAAATAAAAACATGGGTATAGAATCATTTTTCGGAGGTTATATCAGAGTCAATTACAAACAATGTATAGAGAGAAAATTACCAGAGAAAGTAAGTTCTCTCTTTGTTGATTGTAATGGAATCTTTCATCATTGCGCACAGAAAGTGTACGGATATGGAGATTTCGATGGTGCTGGTATGCCAACACAAGATACCAATACGCTTATTCGAGAAATACAAGGTAAGATAGAAGAAATTCTAAAAGTGTGTGCTCCAGAAAATAATTTCATATTGGCGCCAGATGGTGTTGCTGTGGCAGCAAAACTTAATCAACAAAAAAGCAGAAGATTCATTAGCGCAGCTACTAGAACTATAAGTTTTGATTCTAACCAATTCACTCCCGGAACAGATCTTATGATAAAGTTAGATGACAAATTGAGAGGATGGTTAAAATTTAACAAAAAAATGTTACCCAAGAATATCATTTATTCTTCTCATCTAGACCCCGGAGAAGGAGAACATAAAATATTTCAATTTATAAGAGAAAACAAAATAATAAAAGGAGACGGTGCTCATGTTCTTTATGGTCTGGATTCTGATCTTATAATATTAAGTTTACTTTGTCCTCTTAAGAATATTTATCTCATGAGAGAAGATTATCGTTCCTTGGTAAATATAGACAAGTTAAGAGAAATGATAAGAGATAAATTTGAATTCGAAGGATGTAATAGAAGCAGATTAATCAAAGATTTTTCTGTCCTGTTAATGTTTGCCGGTAATGATTTTCTACCCAAACTTCCTTCTTTCACAAGTATTGATAACTATATAGAGATATTCACAAGAATATACAAAACTACAAAAAAACACATCGTTGACGAAAGTGATGATATAGATTTTCAAGTCGTATACAAAATATTATCAAAACTCATCGATGTAGAAACAAGATTAATGTCAAAAATTATTAAAGAAAGATTGCATAAATATCCATACCCTGAACTTATAAAATGTGTTACAGAGGACGGAAAATTTGATGAACAAAAATTTACCAATTTATGGTACTGTAAACAATTTTGCCCAGCTTCTGGAGAATTAGCTTCCTTGTATGAAGATAACCAGTATTATGTAGAAGCAGAAATAGGAAAAATGTCTATAGAGTTTTTGAAAACAATGCAATGGGTTCACAAGTACTACACTGTAGGACACAAAATGATAAGCAATACTCATTTTTATCCTTACATTTATGCCCCAATTGGTAAAAGTTTACATAGTATTCTAAATATGATATTCACGGATAAAAGAAGGACAAAATCTAGAATAAAAAAATTGCGTGACATTGGACCAGAAAGGAACATAGAAATAACTGCCGCTCATCAACTTTTATCTGTTATACCCAAAAGGTCTTCTAAACTTATACCCGTCGAAGTCATGGATGTATATGATAACTATATGGATATAATTATACCCGAAGACTTTGTTATAAAACACGAGGGAACAAACTTAGATTGGCACAGAACTGCTATTATACCTCCCGTGAATATGAATTTAGTAAGTTATGCTTTGGTACAAGACCCAAAATACACTACACCTATAAGATTGAAAGCTCGTCCTCCGCTTATATTTGAGAACACGCAATACATTTCTAAACAAAAGATGAATCCTGGAGCAGTTAGGCGCAAAATGGATAAATTTGTCAAAACTACAAATTACACTATAAAAGACATTCAGCTCATATAAAATAATATTAGATTAACAATATCCGATCTTAAATCAAACAAGTCAACGTATTTTGAACGGTTATCTGAACCTTTCTGCAAATCTTGGATAATTAAATCAAAAAGTTCTGTTTTCTCTGGAAACAAATCTTTACATAAAATACATAATGAAAATGCTTCTAAATCATCTTTAACCTCTTCGTTCTTGTATATATTTATACCTATCTTCATTAAATGTATATCACTTGTATCCCAATTATTGTTTTCAAGTTCTTTTGGAAACTCGTCGATGGCATCTTTAACTTTGTAATAGGGGATTTTGATATCTTTTATATAAGTATATGTTCCGTCAAACACAAGTTCAGAAGAAATTTTAAGTTTTTCTGAAAGTTTGTCGTATCCATTTCTATCCTGAAAGTTAGAGAAGAATGTATTTATATCAAACATTTTAAAGATTATGTTTCTTAAAATGTATTCGTTTTTATACTTATTGTATCATTATCGTGATTTTAACATGATTTTGTATACTTTGTATATACTTTATAAAACTAAACAAAACTTACATCAGTCATACGTTGGGGCTGTTGTGACAAAGTTACTAGGTTATTAGTTTCTCGGGTTATTTCTCCGTTTTGTGTAAATTCTTGATACATTTGTAAATTCTTAATTTTCTCTACATTTGTCACAAAACGACGAAAACAGTCTTCTTGATCTGCGCAACTATAGTCACCTATACCAGAAGTAAACATGACCCCTTCTGACCTTAGTTGATTTAACCGAAGGTTGCGAGAAATGAATGTTTGATCTAATCTAAGCAGCTTGATAAATGCATTAGCTAAAGTTACACTGATAGATATACCCCAAACCGTCCAATAAACATTATTACTATGTTCGTTCTTCTCTTCTTCTGTTGCGTTATATTTAAAGGATCTATCTTGTATAGATATTAATGAGGGTACGATTATGGAACCTGCGGTTACTATACCTGAAAATATATAATAGAAAAAAGCCGACCTTTTTGTCGTTTCTTCTAAATTCTTTATTATTCTTAAATATCTCAGATTGATAAAATTTCTCTCTGTATCGTTCAGAGTTGTTGTGATTGCTCTAAAATTCTGAACAAAATACGATTTTCCAAAACACCAACTTATACGACTACACATATTTATTTTTAAAATAAAAATTTATTAGTATAAAAATGGGTGCTAGTCAATCAGGCCACGGAAATGCTGTTCAAGAAAAACTTGTAGATTTACCTCTACCAGGCGAAGAACCTTTATTGGATTTACCTGCTCCTCCTAAAGACGACGACGAGCCTTTATTGGAGTTGTCGAAAATGAAAAGACGCGCCTGTAGCGTCGATCCTAAACTTTCTGCTAATCCTAGAAGAAAAGCTCCTCCGATAAATCCAAAAACATGTAAAGAGGGTTCGGTTGCTATGGGTAAAGACGGAGAATTCTACGTTATTAAATCTGGAAAATGGATGAAGGTTTCAAAGAGACTCGATGAAAAGAATAAAGAACAAATTAGAGAAAGATTAAGTGGATTTGTAAACAGAACAGAGAATGCCAGAAAAAATGTAGCCGCAAAGAAATCTAAAACAGTCCAAACTCCTAAGAGACGCTCTGTTAAGAAATCCGTCAAAAAGAGTTCAAAGAAAGGCCGAGCAATGCCTAAAGCAGCTCGAGTTCCTAAGAAACGTTCCTCCAAAAAGAGTTCAAAGAAAGCAGAATCTCCGAAGAGAGGAAGAGGAAGACCTAAAGGTTCTAAGAATAAAAAATCTTCTTCAAAGTAAATATATAATTTAATTTAATATATATGTTTTTGTACATATATATTATATCCTATTCAGAATCTTTTGTATTCCGCATTTTTCAATTCTATAATCAAGTGCTTTATATTTGATATTTTCTAATTGCATATGGTCTAAATTGTATATATATGAAGGAAGAAACTTCAATTTTGTTAAAGTATATATAGGATCTTCATTTTCTTTCATATTTACCTCAAGTAATTCCTTAATTTTAATATTTACGTTTTTGGTTGAATTTATTTTAAAACCAGAATCTATATCCTTGATATAAGTATATTGATATTCGTCAACAATAATTTTCTTCTTTTCAAGATAATGAAGCATTTCAAGAAGTTGTTTTACGATTATCATATCATTATCTTCATCTGCTCTTCTAAGATGGGAACATATACGCATAACACTAAAATATGTTATCTGGTACGAAGATTCGAATGCCGACATGAGAAGATTAAAGTTAGCCGAATCAATAATCTCTTGAATTAGTATATCTTCGCAATTCTTAGTTTTATTTTCTACTACTTTTTTGTGTATGAGATTTACATTTAGATTTTCTACTAGTTCATGTTGATAATAATGATAGTCATCTGATGTAAGTTTGTCGTCCATGAATAAGTTCATAAGGCGGTGATTAGCCAGACGAACATTTTTAGGAAAGAAAATTTCTATAGAATTTGATTTGAAGTAATCTCCTATTGTGTTCGGCGATGTTTGGTCAGCAAAATCATTATAACTAAGACCTTTAAGTAACATCATTGTTATCAGGAAAATAAAAAGTTCCTCGTTGAAATTATAAAATTTATCAACAATATGAATAGCTATATTTTTTTTACTATAAAACCTTTCAACATTTGCCCCCATTCTTAAAAATAAACCAACAGCGAAACAGTGATCTACAGAGACACAATTTGTAACACTTTTGTAAAATAGTTTATCTACATCTAATAATCCTTTATTAATAGCATGAACTATATAATTTACATATTTACCTCTTTGCGACCTTTTAGATTGATGTAAATCAAGAATTATCCCAGTATAATTCATTACTTCTTCTGAAGTTTCATTATGTAATTTTTCAATCACTATATCCATTTTAAACTGAAATTTTTTTAAATATCAGACTGAAAAAATGGATACCATCGAGAAATCAATTTCCGAAAAGACGAAGATCAATCTTCATGATTATCTTCACGCCCTATCTCACGATCCGGACGAATACATCAATAGACTAGGGGAGACTATTTCGTTACTAAGAAAACACCGTTCGTCCGAAGAAATTATCTATTCTCTACTAACCCAATTTGACCTTCAGACAAATGATATAGATGTTACTATTATAACAGCACTAGAGACTTTTGTATGTACAAGAGAAGATTTACGTTATATAGTTCAGAATTGTTCTTATATTTCTGACATCAAGTTCATAATGGGACAGATTATGGATAATATCTCGTTCTCTCAAATTATGACAAATTTGTTATATGCTTATGAAGACAAGATGACAAACGACGATTTGTTGGATTTGAAAGAACATCTTGATATGTATGAATCAAAAACAAGAAAAAAATTACCTAGTGTAATGAATTATATTGAAAGAAACATGAAACTAAAAGCTAAAAAACCTAAATGGGTGACTATACAAGAAGGAGAAAATAAAAGTTATTTGAAAAATGTAAGTCTTGGATTAGACTTGGATAAGAAAAACATTTTCATGAAACAACTTGAAGAGGAATCTAAAAAGTTAAATGTGAAAGGAGACATGAAACAGATGATAGATATGTTTTCTTCAAGTGCTAGTGACATCATAGATGTTGATACGTCATACAACAAAAGTTTTAGAGTATGGGGTCCGGAAAATAGATTCAGTGACAGAGATTGTGTTGCCAATCCAGAAGGAAAAGGTCCTTGTAGAATGCTTCAGTGTCTGTGTAGAGACTCGGAAGAGAACGACGGAGATTTACCTATCGATTGGTTTGTCGGAAAATGTGATAGTTGTAATAGAATTATCGAAAATATGTCTCATTCTGTTAGATATCCTGCAAAAGCCGGTGGTTGGAAAGGTTGCTACTGTTCCTTTCAATGCACATCTGAAGCTTCTCCTTATCAGATGAATAAAGAAGACCAGATTCGTTTGAAAACAATACAAAAAAGAGTGAACGAAGTTGGTATTATGGATCGTTCTTTAATATAACTCGTTAGGATTGTAACCTAATTCTGCTGCTAACGCCATCAGTTGGTCGTGTTGTCTCTCTTCATGTTCATCTATTTCAGTTCTTTGTAATATATTACAAAGAATTTCATCTGTAATAACTTCCCCCTTAAGTTCTTTCCGACATATTGGACATTCGTTTTTTCTCAGATTTGAAAGACAGTCTAAACAAACATTATGATTACATTCTAAAAGGTTTTTTGAAGACATCGATTCGTAACACAAAGAACATTTTCTATATTCATACAATTTAAAAATTTTGAAAGTATTTGTAGATGTTTTTATTATATCAACACCTTCTAGTATTGTTTTTTCAGCTAGTTTTAGAAGTTCGACTGGTTCTTCGAAATTTTGTCTTTCTAGATAATCTACGATATATGATATAGCATCTATCTTCTCACAGAACTTGTATTCTATAAAAATTTCATCTATCTTGATAAAATACATTTTGGTTTAATTTATTTAAAAAAAATTCATTTAAAATGACAAGTTATGGAAAAATAACCATAAAAAAACATAAAAAGTATAATAAGAAAATTATTTTTCTTATATTTGACGAATGCACTATAGATGACGAGAAAATAGTAGAGAAAATGTTTGTAGATTATCATAAGGTAATTGAAGATAATCCTGGAATTTCTAGTGTAGTTGATGCTAGAAATGTTAAATCTTGTTCTAAAACTTTAGCGTTTAGTAAAGCAAAGGGTTTAAAAAAATACGATGAACTAGTCAGAAAAAACTTAGTATCTATGTCTATAATGTTAGACAACCCTATTCTTAAATTACTGTTAGATGCTGTCACAAAAGTACATAAATTTATCGTTCCTACAAAAGTAGTAAAAGATAATAAGGAAGCTATGGATTTTATAGTTTCACATTTCAACTGAATTTTTAATTTTAAAATTAAAATTAAAATCAATCATGCGGACTTACTTTTTTCCATCAAGCGACGAGAAGTACCTCGTTTATACCGAAACTCCTTCTCTACAGTTAAAGGACAAGATAGATAAATTCTGTCGTTATACCGAGTGGGGTACAGTTTTACTCAAAGAAGGCAAAGAACTAGATTTGGGACACCAAATGCATGGTTATATCGAAGACGGGAAGTGTTACGATAACCAGTATATATTTTATGAACAGAGTAACGAGAGATGTCAAAATTCTGAGAAGAAAAAACAAGAAAAGTTTACAAAATACCAAGATAAAGTAAACAAAGGAATCAAACTCCTAGAAAACTTATATTCAAAAATACGCAAATACAGAGATTGTAAAAATTACATTTCAAGAATAGAAGATATTCTCAAGAAAGGTTATGTTCTTAATACACAGAAGATTGGTGGTGGTAAAAGAGCTCGTAGACATAAGAAAAATGCTCGTTACCGTTATCTTACAGAAAAAGAAATAGATAATTATAAGGAGAAATTATTAATAGAAGAGAGAAACAGAGAAATTTACAAGGAAAATATAAAACCAAAGAAAGCTATAGAAGATGTGTTTTTCGTTCTTGGGTCGACAGTTGAAAAGACAAAACTAGAGTCTATCAGAATGAATTATCTTGTAAAAAAATTCGGAGATACAGTTTTTTTATTTACTATATTCGAAGAATTAATAGATAAGTTTGACAAGGATATATACAACCAGGCGCTGGTCGATTACAAAGAAGTTTTGAAAATCGACAAAGAAGAAAGAGTGCAGAAAAAGAAAAACGTAAAGAACAAAACACGTGTTTACATCGATGACAAGGGTGTAGAACACGAAATAAAAGTTAATGTTGAACAAATTATTAGAGCATTATAAAAGAATGAAAGTATTTAGTAACAATTTAAAAACCTTAAATTATTACGCCGTATGGCTACATGGTTTGAGTTTTATCGGTGTATTAATAGCTTTTCTCGTTAAAAATGAAGAAGCTAACTTCAATACTGACCTTTTTGAGTTTAAGATAGAATCTTTGAGCAACGGTGATAAAGATGTCAAATTAGGAACAAAGAAGACTACAAAAATTACAACAGGAATGTTAAAAGCATTTATTTTGTTAATGTTTGGGTTTACAGCATTCATTCATTATTTTTACTATAGCGACGGTTTTGGTACGGGCGCTTATACAGACCAACTTAATTCTGGTAAAAATGTTTACAGGTGGATCGAATATGCTATTACATCTACAGCGATGGTTTTTGTATTATCTATTATTTCAGGAGTCAAAAGTTCTGATTCTGTTTTCAGTCTCTGTACTGCGAATATGGTATTGATGAGTCTTGGTTATTTCGTGGAGGTAGCACCAACTAAAGAAGCGAAGATAGTTGGTTTAGTAGTGGGGTTCTTCTTATTATCTTGTATTTGGTATATAATTCTGTCAAATTTCTATAGAAGAGTATCAGAAGTAGAAAAACTTGATAACACTAACAAACCAGGAGAAAAGAGAAAAATACCAAGTTGGGTGAAACAAGTTCTTGCTCCTATGTTCTTTTGGTATGCTTCGTTTGGAGTTGTGGCTTCTCTCTATGTTAAAAATTACGATAAACCTGGTTTCTCTTTTGAAACATACGACAGGTACTATATCATCCTATCTTACCTGAGTAAGGCTTTTATGGGATACTATCTTACATTTGGTCTTACAAGACCTAAAAACGACCAAGCATCATTAAAAGTAAAATTTAGTGTTTAAAAAATTTATACTATAAAATGTTCGAGTGTCCAATTTGCAGCGATTGGGTATTGTATGGAAAGACATGTGTTGACTGTGATAAGATACGTCAGCTCTGCAAATTGTATGGTAAAGAAAAACTCTTGGAGATTTTAGACAAGACCATGGTTATTCAACAACTTAAGGGGGAAAAAAAGACAGAAAAGACAGAAAAGATGGATGAAAATTAAATAGATTTATATGTAATAAATACATATAAATTAAGAATACATCATAGCAATCAATTGAGCAGCACCATCATTGATGTTGAAAAAGCGATTAAGAATTTTTGATGCCATGTTTTTCGATATTTCAATAGGAAATGAACATTCAACGTTTTCGATAAAATCTTTCACGCCAGTAAGTTTATAAAGATTAAGTTTCATTAACAAAGTTTCAATACATTTTTCAAGTTTACGAATTCCTTGCTCATCAGAACAATAGTTATCTATAATAAACTCATATACCTCGTCACTAATTGTAAAGGTAGTCTCATCTATACCGACATTTTTAGCAATCTTTGGTAAGGTAAAGTTTTTAGCAATTTCTAATTTTTCCTTACGACTAAATCCCTTCATATTAATTACTGTAATTCTGTCTCTAAGGATTGGGTTGATAAGACGTTCATCGTTGAATGAGAAAATAAACAAACATTTGGAAAAATCAAACTCGATGTCGGCAAAATAACGATCAGTAACAGAGTCATTCTGACTTGTATCGGTTAAATGGGTAAGAACTCCTGAAATTTCTTTTCCGGCACTTGTATCGCTTAGTTTATCGAGTTCATCAAAGAATATAATTGGATTCATACATTGTTGTTCTATTAGAATATCTACGAGTTTTCCATTTTTAGAACCTTCGTATGTATAGTCATGACCTTCTAGAGTAGCAGAACCATGACATCCACCTAATGCCATAAAGGAAAAGGGAACATTGATTGCTTTTGATAGACCTTGTTTAATTAGAGTAGTTTTTCCTGTACCAGGCGGTCCACATAACCCTATAATATTTCCTTTCGAACTAGGGTTTGTAATCCATTTTGCGACAATTTCCATAATTCTGATTTTAGCAATATCTTGACCATAAATTGATTCATCTAACGATTTTTTAATATTGATAAGGTAGTCCGAAATTATCTTAGGTTCATCTTTAATAGTAACAGGTAGATTATGATATTTTCCAAAAGGAATTCGGAGCAATTTATCCATGTATTGTTTAAGTTTATGATATCCACTTGCTCCTTGATTAGAATTTTCAAAATGCTCGACCTTCTGCATAACTACTGCTTTTGTCTTCTGAGGTAAATTTGAACCAAGAATCTTATAACGTATTGGTATAGTACATTTGTTAATAGATTCTATGCGTTTTTCCTCACTTTGTAAACGTCGTCTTTTGTTTTTGGATATGGACTTCAAATATTTTTGATTCTCAGATTCTTCTTCTTTTTCATTAATATTCAACCCAAAGAGTTGAGATATATCAATAACAATATTTTCGTCATCTTCTTCGTCGGAAGGAGGATGGAATCTTTTTCTTGGCTCCCTTAGCTTTTTTGGAAGAATATTTTTTTCTTCTATTCCGTCCATATTTTCTTCTTCTTTCATTTTTCGTTTCTTTTTGGACGACTTCTTACTTTCGTCCTTTGGCATTTTTTAAACGACTTTTATTTTAAAATAATCATTTTCATTCTTAAACAGAAATTACTAAAAATGGAACCTTATTGGTCTTATACTTATAATAATATAGAGGGGATAGGAGAGCAGAAAATTGACCTCTACAAGTATTCTGCAAAATGTATTGCTTTAAAAACATCTCATGGTTTTGGACGTTCTTTTAGTAAACATCTTAAAAATATTGGTGGTAAGTTCAATATGAACTTGAGGTTTGGAGATATACCAGAACCAGGATGGATTTTCAAGATCGAGAACCAAGACGAGTTACAAAAGTTCATTGCTAAAGTTCAAAAGAAAGAAGTGTCGCCGCGAATTATCGACGAGAAGTCAGAGAAACAAGAGAATGTTTCAATCTTTAGAAAGATGAAAGAAGTGATTGATATGCTACCAGACGAAGGAGATGATTATATTCTAAGCGAAGCAAATGGGTTTAGAACCTATATGACTTTCGGTCTGGATAAACCAACAGAAGAAAATTGCGTTTATTCTTTGAAAAGCTCAAAGAAGAAAGTTGACGTTTATCAAATACAAATTTAATTATACTAACATTAACCGTTAATATAATCCTCATAAAACTCCCTTTTACAAGACCCGTCTAAAAGAAAGCTTGTGGTTTTTGCTAACAAATATCTATATGTTTTAAAATCTAAAGGATTAACATCATATAGGTGAAATAGTTCATATGGTATGCGACTTTCAAAATTCTCTATGAGAGGACAGGCTCCGTTGTTTATCATAACATGAACCAAGTTCAAAGCAGTGTTATCATCATAAGTGATTACAATGTTTGGTTCCAAAAGCGCCATAACAACGAGGTGAAGAAGTGTACCATCTAAGGCGTCATATCTCCTTCTATTAAGTTCGTAGTTGTTTGTATACCGTTCTCCAGACATTACCATCTCAATAAACTCTGTTGGCTGTTGTATCATCGTATTCAGATAGTCTGGCATTTTATTCTAACATAACCTTAAAAAAATCAATTTAGTATTTATATAAATATTTATGAAGAAAGGAATGGGGTTTACTTTAAATTATATATTTACATTACAAAGTGTTTTCTTAAACATTCCGCAAGAACATAACCCGACAATCCGACCATTAAACCATCAGTAAAAAATCCAAATTTTGCTTGTTTTGCTCTTTCTTCCGTAAATATGTCGTTAGATGTGTGTTTTGCTTTATCTGTAAGAACTATGACATAAATTAATAACCCAAATGCCCCCATAAAAAGAATAGCTTTATCTATCTCTCCTGTTGTTAGACCAAGTATAATTAGAGAAACTAAACCAAAGACATCTAGTCCCCAAAAATCTGAGTACTCGTTTTCGAGATTCTCGGTATAACTAGCATTTCCTGGTGTATCTGTAGAATAAGTTAAAGACATAGGAACAGCTATAAAAACAACAAAAGTGGCAAACGCCAAGAGTAATTTAAATCCTTGAATATGAGGTAGTTTTAAAAATTTTTTGTATTGGGACATCCTTTTATAATTCTAAAATTAATTAGAATAATAATATGGCTTTATTTTGAATCTTCTGGACAAGTATCGCATCTTTGTTCTGGGATAGGGAATCTCCCGGCTTCTTTATGTACCTTGCACTTTGTTTTGTATTTTAATACTTGTTCTCCAGACATGACCATCTCAATAAACGCTGTTGGTTGTTGTATCATCGTGTTGAGATAGTCTGGCATTTTATTATAACATAATGTTTAAAAAATCAATTTAGTATTTATATAAATATTTATAATTTTTTATTTGTATAAAATGAACCCGTTAGATCAAATTCGTGGAGAGAAAATGTTAAGATATACAACATATGTTGTAGGACTGGCTTCTTTGGCTGCAGTACTGTGTTTCTTGGTTTATGTGTCAATGTATGCAGAAGAATCAAATTCTGCTTATGATTTGTCAGAACAATACTTGAAAGATAATCTTGCTACTACTTTAACCCAAAAATCTTTTGATGACGCAAGAAAAGCCTCTAGAGATCTCGATAGAGCAAATGCTTCTAAAAATGGAGCAGAGTTAGCACTTTTGTTGTTTATTGCCCTGAACATCGTTCATCATGTTCACTTTAAGTAAATTTTTATTTTATTTTTTATTCTAATTAATATAAAATGTATAACATAGAACTAATCATTACATGTTTTATTATCTTATCCATTTCTTTAAGTGTGTGGCTAGGAACGAGTTTAACCAGAACAAACGTGGTAACCTATAAATCGCACGACGGAACTTATGTTTCTGGATATTATACTACAAGTTTAGATCTTTATAGCAAAAACTCAACAACAAGTTCAGCACAACTTACAGGAACAGGTAGGGATGGGTTTATAGCAAAGTATGATAAGGATGGAAATGTGGTATGGGCGGCAAAACAATCCGGAAGCAGTTATGATGTTTCTGCCGATGTTTCCACAGATAGAAACGGGAATGTTTATGTTTCTGGATATTATACTACAAGTTTAGATCTTTATAACAAAAACTCAACAACAAGTTCAGCACAACTTACAGGAACAGGTAGGGATGGGTTTATAGCAAAGTATGATAAGGACGGAAATGTTGTCTGGGCGGCAAAACAATCTGGAAGTGGAATCGATACAACTTATAGTGTTTCCACAGATAGATATGGGAATGTTTATATTTCTGGATATTATACTACAAGTTTAGATCTTTATAGCAAAAACTCAACAACAAGTTCAGTTCA
>Ga0115566_10001299_pt1 | contig 21590 bp, 21 predicted proteins | sample COGITO_mtgs_1204_3_FD_87173 | JGI IMG/M metagenome (GOLD analysis project Ga0115566, IMG submission 87173) | Pelagic marine microbial communities from North Sea - COGITO_mtgs_120405 | ecosystem: Environmental > Aquatic > Marine > Epipelagic | place: Germany:Helgoland, sampling site Kabeltonne...
CAAGCCGATGAGAAGCTCTCGCGTCAGGTTGTCGAATTCGTCCAACGCCTTCGCGATATGGACCTCTTCAAGGTCCCCGGTATCGCGGAAACCATCGACTGGGCCTCTGCGCTGAACCAGCTCGACATTATCGAACTCACACCGGAAGCAATCGATGACACGCTGGGTGTCCTGCTGAAGTATCAGGATGATATCGCCAAAATCCGCGGCAGCGAGGCGGCAAAAATCCTCGACGAAGTAAAGAGTGAGATTGCCATGGCACAACAGGCGTCCGCTTAAGCCGTGTCTGATAAAGCGATCCCCGATGAGGCGCGCCCCGCGCTCGACGCCAAGGCAAAGCTCGACGAACTGAGCACCCTCGAAGGCGGCGCCTCAGGGAAGATCGCGACCAACATCATGCATTTTGCCCGGGTTCTGCGTTCAGCCGGGCTTCCGGTTGGGCCGGGTAAAGTCATTGAGGGCATTCAGGCCGTCGAAGCGATCGGGATTGAAAGCCGCGAGGATTTCTACTGGACGCTACATGCTGTCTTCGTGAACCGCCGCGATCAGCGTGAAATCTTCGATCAGGCTTTTCACGTCTTCTGGCGCAATCCCAAGCTTCTCGAACGCATGGCGTCTTTGGTTCTGCCGTCCTTCGTGGACCCTGAAGCCCAGCAACAGGCTGAGGAAATGAACCGCCGACTGGCAGAAGCACTTAAGCAGAACCCTGCCGAGACTCCGGGTGAAGGCGAAGGCAATGATCCGGACGAGCCTGATATTACAGTCGATGCCGTGATGACGTGGTCGGCCAACGAGGTTCTGCAGGAAACCGACTTCGAAAAAATGTCACGCGAAGAGCTCGAAGCCGCCAAACGTGCCATTGCGCATATGCGTTTGCCGATCATGGAAGTTCCCACACGACGCTTCAAACGCGACCCTCGCGGGCAACGGATCGACATGCGCACCACACTACGCGCCGCAATGCGCGGTGGCGGCGGCGCAATTCCGCTGCAATACCGCAAACGCAAACGGCGTCATCCGCCTCTCGTCGTATTGTGCGATATTTCCGGGTCCATGAGCCGGTACTCCCGGATGGTGCTGCATTTCATGCACGCCATCACGAACGACCGTGACCGGGTACACACATTCCTGTTCGGCACGCGGCTGACTAATGTCACGCGCCAGCTGCGTTACAAGGATGTCGACGAAGCGCTAGATAAAGTCGGCGAAGCCGTCGACGACTGGTCTGGCGGCACACGTATTGGGCATTCCCTGCATGACTTCAATACGAACTGGTCCCGTCGCGTGCTGGGTCAGGGCGCGGTGGTGTTGTTCATCAGTGATGGTCTGGATCGCGACGCAGCAGACGGACTGGAACGGGAAATCGAGCGCCTGCACATGTCCTGCCGTCGCTTGATCTGGCTGAACCCGCTCTTACGTTATGATAGATACGAACCCAAATCGCTGGGGGCGCAGGCCTTGTTGCCGCATGTCGATGAGTTCCGTTCGATCCACAACCTCGAAAGTCTCGAGCAATTGTCGGAGGTTCTCACGAAACCGGCCCTGAACAAGGACTTCAAGCACAACCCATGGCAGGAGGCAGCCGAATGAGTGAATCCGCAATCGATTTACAGTCCCTGGACCACGACGACGTAATCGAGAAAGCCGCAGCCTGGCGTCAGTCCGGCAAAAGCGTTGCCATTGCTACCGTGGTCAGCACCTGGGGGTCCTCCCCGCGTCCGACGGGAAGCCAGCTCGCCGTTGATGAGGATGGCAATATGGTCGGATCGGTTTCCGGCGGCTGTATTGAAGGTGCCGTGGTTCATGAAGCGCGTGGCGTCATGGAAGACGGAAAACCGCGTCTTCTCGATTTTGGTGTTACCGATGAAATGGCCTGGGAAGTCGGTCTTGCCTGTGGCGGCAAGGTCGAAGTCTGGGTTGAACGGGTCGACTAGGAAAACTCCGAGAGCAACATGCGCCCAGACACAATCAATCACCTCCTCGCAGCCCGCGAAGCAAAACGCCCGGTCGCACTGGTGTCCAATCTGGACAGCGGCGAGCAATCCCTCGTCTACCGCGATGCCGTAGATGGCGATTTGAGCCTCGATCACGCGATTATCGACAAAGCGCGAAATGCCCTGCGTGACGACAAGAGTGGGCGTGTGGACGCCGACGGCACGCCTCTGTTCGTACAGGTCTTCAACCCGCCCAAACGCATGGTCATTGTGGGTGCTGTTCACATTGCCCAACCGCTCGTGACCCTCGCTCAGACGTCTGGCTATGAGGTGGTCATCGTTGATCCGCGGGGAGCTTTTGCAACACGCGACAGATTCCCGGGTGTGACCCTGAGTGAGGACTGGCCCGATAGCGCACTGGAAGAACTCAAAATCGACAATCGCACGGCCGTGGTCACCCTCACCCACGATCCCAAACTCGATGATCCTGCGCTGCATGTCGCCTTGCGGTCGGAAGCATTTTATGTCGGCGCCCTCGGCAGCAGAAAAACCCACGGTCGCCGCGTCGAACGACTGACCGAGGAAGGCTACAGCGAAGACGAGATCGGCAAAATCCACGCGCCGATCGGCCTCGCAATCAATGCCAAAAGCCCGGCCGAGATCGCCATCTCGATCATGGCGCAGATCACGCAAGTTCTGCGCACCGAATGAAATTCGGGCCCCTTCCCGTCACGCAAACCCTTGGCACCATGCTGGTGCATGGCCAAACCCTTGGCGGGCAACGCTATCGCAAGGGCCATGTGCTTACCGCAGGGGATGTCGCACAGCTTGAAGCGGCCGGCGTGGCGGAAATCACCGTCGCCATATTCGAACCCGACGACGTCGACGAAAACACCGCCGCGCGGCGCCTTGCGACTGCAGCCGCCGGACAAGGTGTGCGCGCCGGCATCGAAGGAACCGGGCGGGTCAATCTGTTCTCTGAGCACAACGGGCTCGTCACCCTCGATACGGCTGCTATCGACCGTATCAATTCCATCGACGAAGGCATCACGATCGCAACTCTGCGCCCCCTCGACCGCGTGGAAGGTGATCAGGTGGTCGCGACGGTCAAGATCATTCCGTTTGCAGTCACCGAGCAGAACCTAGTCCGCGCAGAAGCAGCAGCCCGTGAGGGCGCCTCATCAGTATCTGTACGTCCCTACCGGTCACGCAAGGTCACGCTGATCCAGACCCAACTTCCCGGATTGAAACAAAGTGTTGCGGACAAGACCAATGACGTCATCCGTCAGCGGATTGAAGCCATGGGCAGTGAACTCTCTGAAGCCCGGATGGTCGCACACACCACCGCCAGCATCGCCGAAGAACTCTCAAGTGCCGTCGGGACAGGCGCGGAACTCATCCTCGTAATCGGCGCTTCGGCGACTGTCGACCGACAGGATGAAATTCCCGTCGCCATCGCGCAGGCCGGTGGGACAATCGATCACTTCGGTATGCCCGTTGATCCAGGAAACCTGATCGTGGTCGCCCATATTGGTGACGTGCCTGTTCTGGCACTCCCAGGGTCGGCGCGTTCCCCACGCCCCGGCGGAAACGACCTCCTGCTCGAGCGAATTATGGCCGACATCCCCGTCGACAGTGCACACATCATGTCGATGGGCGTTGGTGGCCTGCTGAAGGAAATACCCTCACGTCCCATGCCGCGGACCGAAGCAGCGCCTCGCCGGCAACGCAGCGCGCAATCGGTGGCCAGCTATGCCGCCGTCATTCTTGCCGCCGGGCAATCAAGCCGCATGGGAACGGTCAACAAACTGCTCATTGAAGTGGACGGCAAACCGATGGTCCGCCATGCAATAGATGCTGCACGTGCTGCGGGGGCCGATCCGATTATTGTTGTAACCGGCCACGCTGCAGAGGACGTTGGTGGCGCTGTGGGCGATGACGTGACCCTGGTACACAACCCCGACTACAAACAGGGCCTGAGCACGTCCCTGCGTGCTGGAATTGGAGCTGTTCCAGACACCTGTGAGGGCGCTTTGATTGCACTCAGTGACATGCCGCGGATAAAGCCCAAACATATCCAGCAAATCATGCGCGCACACGACCCTGATGAGGGCCATGTCATTTGTGTTCCCACTTGGCAGGGAAAACGCGGTAACCCTGTGCTCTGGGATCGCCGTTTTTTTGACGACTTTATGTCGTTGGGTGGCGATGTCGGTGCCAAACACCTGATCAACGAGAATGCTGATCTGGTTGTTGAGGTCCCAATTGAGGATGATTCCGTTCTCGTCGACGTCGATTCACCCGAAGCCCTGGCCGACCTTGCGGCTCAGGGCATGGAGATCAAGACATGAGAATTCTGATTCTATTGGCTTTCGCCACCACTTTTGTTTTTGGCCCTCAGATTCTGAGTTCGACAGATGCCGTTGCTCAGCAACGATCAAAAACCGAATGCACCGTTCGTGAAGGCGTCGAATTCTACCGACAGAGGAACTACGGGCAGGCACTGCGTTGCTGGGAAGAAACAGCACGCCATGGCAACTCGGCAGCACAATTCAACATCGCGCGTATGTACGCACTGGGCGAAGGCGTCCCCTTTAACAAGATGGAAGCCTACAAGTGGATGACCATCGCGAGCCGTGCCGGTCGCCCTGAAGCCACCAAGGCGCTGACAAGCATTAAAAAGAACATGTCACCCGAGGAAATCGCCGAGGCTGAATCGCGTATCCGACGGTTCTACACCGAGGGTCGCCGCTAAGCCTTGCGATCGAGAATAACGCGGCTCATTTCCTCCGCGACCGAGAGCACCGCCAAACTTGACTTGTAGCCATGCGTGGCAATCTTCATATCGACGATCGCGTTGACCAATCCGACCTCCGGAACCGGACGAACGCCTGTTGGTGTGATTGATCGCGGTTGTGCCAGATGGCCCGCAAATGCGGTACTGGCCGTCGAACGGCCCTTTAGATGGTCTTGCGTGGCAGCGCTCACCTTCTGCGCAGCCTCGGAGAACCGTTGGGCATTTGTCTGCAGGCCAGATACAGCTGTGTGAATCGATTGGATCAAAATCACTCTCCTTCGGGTTAGGTATGAGACGAAGGTTGCGTGAGTTCCATTCCAATCAATCGGTCTTTTAGCTAATTCCTCTGCAGTTGGCCGTATTTCTCATCTTCCGGATGATCGAACACATACCGCCAAAATGAAAATGGCCCCGGTGCACTTCATTGCACCGGGGCCACTTCCGCTAAATCTATGGAGTTTTACCAGTTGGCCTTGCTGGTCTGACCACCAGACGCCATGGCCTCTCGGAGGTCATCGAGCTCTTCACATCCGTTCGGACAAAGTTTTTCAAGTTTGGCGAGAGATTCCTCCGCCTTGTCGCGTCGATCCGTTTCGAGATAAAGCTCACCCACATACTCAAGCGCACCCTTGTGGTCCCGGTTCAAGCGCAACGCACGCTTGTAGTTGCGCTCAGCGCGGCTGAAATCCTTCGACTTCCGATAACTGTACCCAAGGAGATTGTAGGCATCTGCTTCACGTGGGTTGGTCTCAACAATGTTGTTCAGCACACCGATTGCTTCGCTGTAGCTCTCCTTGCGGATCAACTCTTCGGCACTGGCAAGCTGCGTGCGCACCTCGACAGGCGTAAGTTCGGTTGTTGTTGAGGTTCCGGCAGCAATGGCTGGGCCGGCGCCAAATGCCAGAAATGATGCGACAATTGCCGTCGCGATACGTGATTTCATTGGTTGGTACTCCGGTCGTTGGCCGGGGCTCCCTCGATGCCCCTGTTCAATTCTGTCCGAATGCCCCCCCTTAAAAAAGTTTCGGCATCCGTGGGGCATGTTACCCTTAGACTATAAGTAGTGACAATTGGGTCCCATTCAACATCATGTCAGCATCAGACAGCGCAAGCGCCCAAATTTCGCCAAAATCCGAGCGAAAGAGTTCGAATCCGTTCACAAAGCGTCGGCTTCGTCTCGGCAGCGGACTGGTCCTGTTCGCGTTCGTGGTCACGCATCTTGCAAATCATATCCTTGGGCTGATCTCGCTCGAAGCGATGGAAGCAGGTCGTCATTATTTCCTTCTGCTCTGGCGCAATCCGGTTGGGACGGCGCTGTTCGTCGGATCACTGTTGATCCACATGGCCTTCGCACTCCACGCGCTTTATTCGCGTCGGCGTCTCAAGATGCGTTTCGGCGAAGCCGCCCAGTTGATACTGGGGTTTGCCGCACCTGTCTTGCTGATCAGCCATATCCTGGGGACGCGCGCCGCAGTGCAACTCTATGGCACCGACGACAGCTATACCTTCGTGTTGCTTGCCATCTGGGTAGACAGTCCGGTCTACGGACTTCGACAAATCGCGGCAACATTGGTGGTTTGGATCCACGCCTGCATCGGGCTCTACTACTGGCTCCGCCTGAAACCCTGGTTCATGCGGATCATGCCTGTTCTCTACTCGCTCGCGGTGCTTTACCCGGTCCTGGCATTGCTCGGTTTCATCAGCGCGGGCCGCACAGTCGGTCGTATGGCCGCCGATGATCCCGGCTTCCGTCTCGATGTTGCGATTGACAGCAACGCGCCCGAAGCCGCCCAGATCGCCTATCTGCACCAACTGGAAAGCTGGATTTTCATTGGTCTTGGAGCGGCAATTGCACTGACCCTGTTGGCCCGCGCGTTCCGTCTTTATCTCGAACGCCGCGAGGGAATTGTCCGTATCACCTATCCCGGGGGACGGACCGTCTCCGTTTCTCCCGGCATGACGATCCTGGAAGCAAGCCAGTTGAACGATATTCCCCATGCTGCAGTGTGTGGTGGACGCGGACGATGCTCAACCTGCAGTATTCGGGTCAATGGCCCCCTCGAAAACCTTTCCGAACCCGATGAGTCCGAGCAAAAAGTCCTCCGACGCGTTGGCGCAGCGCCAGACGTCCGTCTGGCCTGTCAGACCCGCACTTCTTCAGATACGTCCGTCACGCCGTTGCTGCCGCCCAATGCCACGCCACGCGACGGGTTTGCCAAGTCAGCGGCAATGCAGGGACAGGAACAGGAGATATCAATCCTGTTCGCAGATATCCGCGGTTTCACCAGCTTCTCTGAACAAAAACTGCCCTATGACGTCGTGTTCCTGCTGAACCGGTATTTTCGCTCAATGGGTGAGGCCATCGAAGGGGCTGGCGGCCGCGTCGACAAATTTATCGGTGACGGCATCATGGCTCTTTTTGGTGTGGACGAAAATGCACAACAAGGTGCGACATCCGCGCTCAAGGCCGCCCAGGGAATGTCAGAAAAGCTCGATGAGCTCAATGAACTCCTCAAAGCTGACTTATCGGAACCACTTCGCATCGGAATTGGCATTCATGCCGGCCCCGCCATTGTCGGTGAAATGGGCTATGGCCCTGCCATTTCGGTGACGGCCATTGGGGACACCGTCAATACTTCCAGCCGCCTTGAAGCCAAGACCAAGGATTTTGGGGCACAGCTCATCGTCTCTGAACATGTGGCACATCTTGCCTCAATCGACGCCACATCCTTGCGCCGCGAGGAAATCGAGGTGCGAGGCCGCAAGGAGCCCATGCAAATTATTGTCTTTGACGATGCGCAGGTCCTGAGCGGATTGCCGCGCAAAGCCGCAGAAGAACCTCAGCCGGCGTCCTGAGCCTCTGCCGCACGATCGGCAGCGCGTTGCAGCACAGCTGGCCAGTTCGACAGTGACGTCATGTGGGCATAGGCAATGGGCAACCAGTTTTTCGCGCGCCATTCAAGAAACACAGCATCTGGCAGGTTCTCGAACTTTTCACGATCAATTACCTTGTAGCCCTGCATCTGGGTCTTTCGATCATCCGAGAGGCGAATTTCTGTCGAATTGTCGGTGAGCAGATCGCGCTCGCTGAGTTCCTCAACAAATTTCTGGGTCGCTTCAAACTGGGCGTGATAGGCGCGACAAAATTCAAGTGCCTGATTCGTGATTTCCGTTGGCTTGGCGTCATCGTCAAACAACCGGCGCTCACCATCTTCGCCCAGAAAACCAGACTCCTCATCCACACAGAGGATGAATTGTTGCTGCTCGGTATTTTCCATCAAAATAAACGGATAGCGGCGCACATAGGCCGGAACATAACAGCCTCGCGCCCAACGCTTTCCATCCGCATCAAGAAATGCATTTGTCCCCGTCCGCAGCCCGGTAATAGCAACCGGCAGAAACGGCGCCGAGTTAGAAAACACCAGCGGATAGTGACGGGCAGCCACAGCGAACTCGACAATATTCAGCGGGATCGCGTTCGCATTGCCTGCGAACCCCGTGCCGATATCGTCAGACAGTGTTGTTTTCGCATGACGTGCCGCCTCGAGTGGCCGTGGCGCGGTGTAAAACAACGGAAAGCGTGGTGCTTCACCCGCCTTGTCTTCAACCGGTGCGACGTCCGCCTTCTTTGCCTTAGCTTTAGGTTTTGCTGCAGCTTTAGGTTTTGCTGCAGCTTTAGGTTTTGCTGCAGCTTAACCTTTGGGGGCTTGTGCCATTTGAAGTTACTCCGTTGAAATATTCTCGCGAACTCGCGGAACGTTAAGATAATCCACTATGGAAAAGCAACGACGGTACAATGTCTTAGAAAGTGTTTCACTTTCATTGGCCGCCGGGCTCAAACACCGCGTTTGCTGACCCCGCCATCAATCGCCGTGGAGGTTCCGGTAATATACGAAGCACGCTCACTTGCCAGAAATGCGGCCAGCGCTGCAAATTCGTCGACCCGCCCGATGCGTCCCATCGGAATGTTTGCCTCGGCCTCTGCTCTGACCTCCGCGATCTCCTTGTTCTGCTGCTTTGCCGCAGATTCAAGAAAACTCTGAATTCGGTCGGTATCAATGCGTCCGGGCATCAGGGCATTTATCGTGACGCCATCCGGCGCATATTCCAGCGAGATTGTTTTTGCCCAATTTGTCAGCGCAATGCGCAATGCGTTGGAAATACCTAGATGCGGGATCGGTTCAATCACCCCCGTTGATGTTACGAGCAACACCCGCCCCCACCCACGTTCACGCATTCCCGGCGTCAAAAGTCCTGTCAGATGCGTGACGGAGATGAACATAGATTCGAAAAACTTACGCCACGTATCCGAATCAACCTGACTGACCGGACCAAACGGCGGTCCTCCGGTGTTATTGACGAGAACATCAACACCACCGAACTTTTCCTCAGCAAAAACGGCGACACGATCAACGGCTGCCAGGTCCGACATATCGCATGCTGTGCCGATCACTTCGGTTCCATGCTGACGTGACAGATCATCAGCAACTCCCGCACAGGCTTCGCCATCGCGGCTCGCAACGATAACGCGAGCACCTTCTGCCGCGAGTTCAGCGGCAATCCCACGCCCGATCCCCTTACTGGCACCCAGCACCAGAGCACGCTTCCCCTTAAGACCCAGATCCATATCTATCCCCTGAATGACACAGCCCGAAACGACGTCTCGGGCTGTGTGAATACATTTTCCAAGATGGCCAGATCAGGACGCGTCAGGACCGAGTGGCGTAAGAAGTTCCTCGACGGGACGGGTCAAGTTTGTAAAGACGCTGCCCGGCACCCAGTACACCCAGTCATTAACACGGGCATTGATCGTTTCGACCGCTGCCCGTGCCGCATTGGCACCCTCGGACGTATCGTTGGCTTCGCCAACATATGAGGCCTCAAAGGTCGCCCATTGTTTGCGATCTTCCTTCACCAATTCAGCGCGAATCGAAAGCCCGTCAAAGGTCACAACCTCGGCAACCGTTGCACCATCCGGCAACGAAAACTCACTGCGCTGTTTCACGTCTTCAAGCTCAGCATTGGCCAGGGCACGATTGATAGGACGAACCTTTTCCGGGTCCGCGGTTCGCCCCTCTGGGGCGCCTTCGATTACGAACTCGCTCTCCGCATCAGCCCGGGACAAAACATACGCCTCCTCACCTTCACCGATCGCGATCCGCGCGACAGTGTCAGCAGGAATCTTTACGATCTCCCGGTTCAGCCAAGGCACGAGGCGTGTCTGAACATTGGTAACGCTGCTGACCAGCCAGGTGTCAGTGGTGTCCGGGAACCGGATATAGGTCCCGCTTGAACTTCCGCCGAAGAAACGCGCGCTGGGACGCCCGACAATCAGTTCGGCCAGCACTCCGCCATCCGCATTGGACACTTTGACATAAGCTGAATCGGCTAATTCTTCGTCGATGTCCTGAACTTCAAGACGACGAAACCGCTCCGGGTTTGCCGTCTTGCGCTCGACATAGCGCATATCGGCAAGGCTCACGATCAACCGTCGAACGTCGTTCGCCTCCACCGGGTAATTTGCGCGTTCCGGTGTGACCCAGTCGTCCCCATCACGTACCAGCGTGAATTCGCCGAACCGGCTCTTAACCTCAATTTTCGAGGGCGAATCGGGATCTTCACGAAGATTTTCGAAAACAGGTTCACCATTTCCCAGATCAAAACTCGCCGTTTCGCGTCCGAGACCGACAACAATGGCCAGCACCACAGTGACGACAGTAACGACGAACCATGTCAGAAATATACGAGGGCTCATAAAGTCATCTCCTCTAGTGCAATACGGCGCGGTGATACCGCGCACGACGCATGCGCCGCACCACGGCAAGAATAATCGCGAGCAACGCGACCAATACCGGAACGGCCCAGATGTTCAGCAGGCGCACTTCACGCTGAAGGTTTTCAACATTCTCACGCAATGACCGCTGCACATCACGCAACTCTTTGCGCTGTGCCAGCATCTCAGTCCGGAAGTTGTCGATCTCCGTCTGTTGCTGAGAAGTCAGAAGAACACCCGTGGTCTGCTCTTCACGTTGCAGTCGTTCAATGGTCTGTTCCATTTCCGCAATACGTCCGAGCAACTCCTGCTCCTTGTCGCGGAACTTAACGTCAGCTTCCTGACGCATATCCTCGATCACCGTAAATGGACGGATCGTCAGACCGCGTCCACGCAGGGACACCAGCCCCTGACTGCCACGAAGATTGTCGATCGCATTGATGAAGAAGTCAGCATTGTTTGCCGTCGGAATGGCCACTCTCTCACCGGCCACATCTCGGACCTGCGCCCAGTTCTGGTCGGCAAGCATATCAACATCACCGACGAGGATGATATTGGCCGGACTGTCAGCCTTACTCTTGTGGGCAGCACGGAGTGCTTCCTTATCGGCCTCATCTTCAATTGCCTCAAGCACCGCATCGGTCGGGCCATCGGGAAACGCCGAATTCACGGTCCCGATCACACGCACGGCCAGATTGAACATCATATCTTCGGATTCAAACTTGTCCCGCAAAGCAATCGGATTGGGCTGCTGAGCAATATCGAACGCACTCATCAGATCAGAATTTGGTGTTGTGAAGATCAACGGCTCCAAGGTTGTATCCGCGCCGTCTCCGGTCATGAACGCCCCTGAAGAGCTCATCACAATGCGTTGCAACTGCGCAGTAATCGCATCTTCCTTGGTGAAGCGATCGCCCTGCAGGTCCAGCCAGGCGACATAGTCTACAGCGACCTGCTGTCCCGTTTCGGGGTTGGGGAAACCAACGCGAATGGCATCGTCGAGATTGCCAACAAAATCGCCGCGCTCAACAACCACGCCCCAGGCATTCAGCAAAGGCTCAATCGCGGCTTGCCCTACACCCGGCGGCGGCAATTGTCCCGCCGCAGGCCCGGCAAGCGCCATGGACTCCGCATAAGGATCGGCAAACGCGAGCACGCGGCCGCCATTCATCACATACTGGTCCATTTCATAGAGCAGTTCGTCCTGAATGGTATGCGCGCCGGCAATCACCAGAACGGTGACATCCTCAGGCAACTCGGTTGAATCCTTGGTCAGAAATTTGACATCAAAGAACTGCCGCATACCGTCTGTCGCAAGCCACGGCGTATACTGATCGAACTGGTTACCCTGCATGGGAAGGTCGGTCAGCAAGGCCACAACGGGTTTTTCCGGGTCGGCGAGATTGGAAATCAGGCGTGTGAGGTCGTGCTCGAGGAACGGACTGCGTTCGGGCGCGAGATACCCAATGGCATCGACATCATCGGTAGAGTTTGTGCCCGACACGCCGAAATAAGCGCGCGCACCCGACTGATCAAAGGGCAACCCCTGCAAGCCGTCACTGACAGCCAGATCTTCTTCGGTCGAAAACGGCTGCGGATCAAAAATTTCGATCCGAACCAGGCCGCCCGACAGGCGTTCATACTCGTCGAGCAACTCCCGAACCCGGTCCGAATGGCGCGCGATGTCCGGCCCGATCTCGTCAAACTTTTCGGAATAATAAAAGCGCAGATCAATCGGCTCTTCCAGATTGGCAAGGACTTCACGTGTACCATCGGAGAGCGTGAACAACTGGTCCTCCGTCAGATCCAGCCGCGTGCTTGTAAAGACCGTATTGACCAGCGCGTTGAATGCGAGAAAGAAAACAATCGAGAGCGCCACAGTGCCCCAGGCAAGCGCAGCACGATCAGCATTGCGGATCTTGTCCATCATGGCTCAGACCCCCTTCTTGGCTTCGACGATCGCGGTGTTCACAAACAGCGCGACCCCGATCACAGAAAGGAAGAAAACAACATCACGAATATCGATCACGCCCTGCGCAATCTCTGTGAAGTTGGTGAGGAAACTCAGTTCCGCAATCGATTCTACGAAACTCGGAGGCGTCCAGGCCCTGAAGAAGGACTGGATAATTTCAACTCCGCTCATCATGAAGACGAAGCAGACCGCCGAGGCCAGAACGAACGCAATGACCTGATTCTTGGTCAAAGCTGATACGCAAGAGCTGAGCGCGAGGAAACCACCTGCCACGAGCCAGCTGCCAATATAGGCGGCCAAAATAATCCCGTTATCCGGGTTTCCCAGGAAGTTGACCGTCAGCCACATCGGGAAGGTCAGCGACAACGCAATGCCCGCAAAAACCCATGCAGCAAGAAACTTGCCGAGCACAATTTCTCCGGTTGATACCGGAAGCGTCAGCAGGAACTCAATTGTGCCCGTCTTGCGTTCTTCCGCCCAGAGCCGCATCCCCACGGCCGGGATCAGGAACAAATAGAGATATGGGTGGTAGATGAAAAAGACCTGCAAATCGGCCTGTCCTCGGTCGAGCCAGGCACCGAAAAAGAAGGTCAGGCCGCCTGAAAGCGCGAGAAATATCACGATAAAAATATAGGCGAGCGGCGAAGTAAAATAGGCCGACAGCTCGCGGCGGCTCACAATCCAGATATTATGCATTGTCAGGCTCCGAACTGGCATAGGACCGTTGCTTCAATCCCTCGACCTCATATGTCAGGTCACGGAAGACATCTTCCAGACGACCGCGCTCCACGAAAATTTCGTTCACACGAACGCTCTTTGCATCGATCGCGCTGCGAACGGGTTCAAGGATATCTTGCCCTTCAACAGACACGGCCAGAAGTTCAACTGTGTCGCGCACCTGTACCGAAGTCTGCACAGCGCTCACCTGGGTCATTCCGTTCAGAACTTCTTTGCAAGCCTGAACATGCTCAGCAGAAAGACGAATGCCGACTGCATTATGCAGCTTCGAGCGCGCCTGCAGGCTCAGAGGGTCCTGATCGGCAACCACCTTACCCTTCGCGATGATGATCGCACGCGAGCAAACCGCCTCAACCTCTTCAAGAATATGTGTCGAGATGATCACGGCCTTCTTGCCTGACATCTCGGTCAGGAGTTCACGAACTTCATGCTTCTGGTTCGGGTCCAGACCATCGGTTGGCTCATCAAGCACCAGAACATCAGGGTCATGCACTATGGCCTGTGCCAGTCCGACCCGCCGCTTATAGCCCTTTGAAAGAGTCTCAATCGGCTGATACAGGACATTGCTGATATGCAGTTTTTCAACGACATATTCGATCCCACGCTTGCTGTCTTCGGCTGAGAGACGGCGCAGTTTGCACACGAAGTTCAGCAGGGACATCGGCGTCATGTCGCCGTAAAGCGGCGCGCCTTCGGGCAAATACCCGATCCGGCGCTTCACAGCCATGGCCTCGCGCGCGACGTCATGACCGCAGACCTCCACCGAACCCTGTGTCGGGGCCAGAAAGCCGGTCACAATCTTCATCGTCGTTGATTTCCCGGCACCGTTTGGTCCCAGAAAACCCAGTACTTCGCCACGGTCGACGGAAAACGAAACATCGTCGACGGCAGTGATTGGCCCAAACTTCTTCGTCAGGCCCTTGATATCAAGGAGCTTTGTCACGGCTCTTCCATTCCCTCCGTTGCGGACGCCACGGTTGCGGCCCCCATAAGGCTCAATCAGTTCGCCAATAGAAAACGCGGGTCATTCACCCGCAGAACCAGATTTCGCCGATACCGACAGACCGCCAGTATTCATTAATTTATTCAGACCAAGCCTTTAGACTTTTGGCCTCTCGCCGACCGATTTAGTCGCTTGAACCTATTGATTCAACTGCCCTTGTACTTTCGTCCAAACCGAAATACGCAAAACGCGCAGAACATAGGCCAATTCGTTACAGAACACCCGTGTCAAACACATGATTTTGAAGTGAAATTTTAGGATATCGGGCACTTCTGACCTGTGACCCGAACAAATGAGCGTGCACCTGCAACAGCTGTAAACCGGTACTCGACATCTCCGACTGCCATAGAATTGTGAAGCGGCAACAATCCTGACACCTGAGAGTTCTCTCCGCCCAGATGAGAAAAATTCAAAGTGACCGGTGCATCGGGATTAAACCAGGCCTCAGGTTGATTGGCGGCATTGCGCGCAGCCACTCCATCGCCAGTAATCGTGATCGTGCCGTTTGCAAAACTGACGGCATCGTTTGCCCCGCGGCTAATCTCATTGTTCACAAAGAACCGTTTGGTCTCACCGAGCGGCTCGCAAGCCACGTCATCCCGCGCAATTGAAACAACCGTCTGAATCCGATCGGCTGAAACACCCGTTTCCAATCGCTCACGAACGGCTGCCAGAATCGGCATCTCGTCCGCACTGGGGACATCAGCTTCGTATCGCTTCTGCCAGTTGGTGACCTTGTCACGTTCCGCACGCAATGCCGCCTGCAGTCCGGCTATCTCGGAACGCAGCTTCTCAGAAGCCTCGGTTTCCTCTGTCAGGCGTATCTGCAGTTCGCCGACCTGCTGTTGTGCGATCTCGGTCCCCACATCGTGGGCATAGAACCCGACGCCCAACCCAACAGCCAGGGCCAAGCCCCAACGGAATGTGGTTCCGAATACCTGTTGGCGCCGGCGACGGCGATTACGATCATCTGATAAGCCAAGTGACATTGTATTTTCGTCTACAGGTTAGGCGCTAAAAAACCCCGAGTGTACGGAGCGCGATATATCCCATCGCCAGCCCGATTATCCCGAACAAAATGGCAATTGTGCGTTCCATCGCACGTTGACTGACTTTTCCCTGCAACCGGGGACCGATCTGACCGCCGATGATTACTCCGGGAATGGTGTAGCAAACAAGATTCCAGGGGATGGCGTTGGCGCCACCTTCTGCGATTAACGCCGACACCTGCGTGAACGAGGCCGCCGCGATGGTCACGATCACAATAAACACCGACGTCGCCGCTGCAACAGGAACCGGCACGTGATTGCGTTTCACAAGTTGCGGCATGATGACTTCGCCAATACCCACGCCCAGCAGCCCTGTCAGAAAGGCCCCCACCCCAGTCGTGGCCGCACCATCTGCACCCTGTTTGGGCTTTTTGAAGTTATAGGTCTGTCCGTCAGCCGCAGTAATGCTGACCGGTTCACGTCCCGAGCCATCGAAGCGATGGTCTTCTTCCTTTGCCAATTCCTGCGGCGGATGATGGCGGAAGATGATCGGGGCCAGGGCAAGCATAAGCAGGGCATAAGCCAGCTTCAGAATGCCATCCTGCTCCTTCAAAGTGGCGAGCATGAGCGCACCAACCACAGCAACCGGGACAGCAACCATCAGGAACGGAACGGCGCTGCGGAAATGAATGAGTTTCTTGCGATAGTAGCCTACGAATCCGGACGAAAATCCAAAGACTTCCGTCATCAGAGCCGTGCCAATTGCCGCCGCGGTTCCAGCCAGCACATATTCAGGTCCAAGGAATGGAAAGATGATCAGAAAAATCGGCGCAAACAAGGCCGCTCCTCCGATTCCGCTGAGCATTGCCGTGGTGGCAACGCCCATCGAGATCGGGAACATGAACCAGTAAATCGTCCAATCCAGATTTCCGAGTTCCATCTAAAGGCCCCTTGGTTTCAATATTGTGCTTCGGCCCTTCTGACGGGGCGGCGCAAGCTAACGCGCGGGCGTTCGAAAATCCATGCGCAATTGAGTGATGCTCGGAAGACGAAAAGCCCCGAATCACTTGACGAGGATGTACGGATCAAAACCAATCATACTGTGCAGAAATCACAATATCCGGGGGGAACAATGGCAATCCGATTTGATGGCCGCGTGGCAATCGTCACCGGCGCAGGACATGGGCTTGGAAAAAGCTACGCACTGGCTCTCGGCGCGCGTGGCGCGAAGGTCATCGTCAACGATATCGGCGGCGCTATTGATGGTAGCGGTGGCTCGGCCACGCCTGCTGACGCTGTGGTTGCGGAAATTCGGGCGTCTGGCGGTGAAGCTGTCGCAAACTATGACAGCGTTGCCGAACGTGACAGCGCCGCCAATATCGTCCAGAGCGCCGTCGAGACGTTTGGCGGCATTGATATCGTCATCAACAATGCCGGGATCGTGCGCGACAAGTCATTCCACAAGATGACTCTGGACGACTACGAATTCGTGGTGAAGGTGCATTTTCTGGGCTCCGTCTATGTGACCCATGCCGCCATCCCCCATATGCGCGAAGCCAATTATGGCCGTATCCTGATGGTGTCCTCGAATTCCGGCCTTTATGGCAATTTCGGCCAGACCAACTATTCGGCTGCAAAAATGGCAGTGGTCGGTTTCATGAACACGCTGAAGCTCGAAGGTGCGCGGAACAACATCATCATCAATGCCCTCGCCCCCCTGGCCGCAACGCGTATCGCAGAGCCCTCCGGCATTTTTGAGACCTATGACCCCGAACTGGTCACGCCCGAGGCCGTGGCGGCCATGGTGTCCTATCTGGTGAGCGAAGACTGCACAGATAGCGGCAACATCCTCGCAGCCACCGCGGGATATTACTCACGCATACAGGTGATGGAGGGCGAAGGCGTTCGCGTCGATCCCCGCAAGACCATGACACCGGAGAAAATCGCCGAACTGTGGCCGCAGATCACCGCCATGGAAAACCCGCAGGGCTACCATGATGGCGTGGCAAACCTGACAGCCGTGATGGCCAAGGAGTAGTCCGCAAGCTCAGTCTTTGTCTTCGGTGTCGAGCTGATTACGCAGCTCGCGTTTGACGATCTTGCCGTAGTTGTTCTTCGGCAAGGCTGCCGCCACCCGGTAGCCCTTGGGTCGTTTGAAACGGGCGATGTTTTCCAGGCACAGCGCATCCAGTTCGCCGGTATCAACGTCAGCCCCCTCGCGTGGCGTGACAAAGGCGATCACCTCCTCGCCCCACTCCTCATGCGGTCGACCCACCACGGCACATTCCATGACATCGGGGTGACGCAGCAAAATCTCCTCGATTTCCCGGGGATAGATATTGCTGCCGCCTGAAATGATCATGTCCTTTGAGCGATCCTTAAGAGTCAGATAACCATCGTCATCGAACGCGCCCATGTCGCCGGTGTGGAGCCAGCCGCCGCGCAGTGATTCTGCCGTGGCATCCGGACGGTTCCAGTACCCGCGCATCACCACGGCACCTTTGACCAGAATTTCGCCGACCTCGCCGGTCGGCAATTCGTTGTCGTCACCATCCACGACCTTCACATCCACAATGGACTGGGCGTAGCCCACCGAGGCCAGACGTTTTTCATGGCGGGGATGATCGGTGTCCACATGGTCTTCACGGGGCAACACCGTGATGCACATCGGGCTTTCGCCCTGCCCGTAGACCTGCACAAATTTTGGCCCAAACCGTTCCAGCGCGGCCTTCAGATCGGCCACATACATCGGCCCACCGCCATAGGTCACCGTGCGCAAATTCGGTGCTTCACCGCCGCCCTGATGATTGACCAGGCGCTTCACCATGGTCGGCGCGGCAAACAAGGATACCTCTTCAAGTGACTGACACAGATGAAGTATCTCATCCGGCTCGAACCCACCGGATTCGGGAACAACCTGTCGCGCGCCCACCGCAAGGTGAGGAATGCCATAGAAGCCCGACCCATGGGACATGGGGGCCGGATGCAGCGCAGCGCCATTCACCGGCACCCGGTCCACATCCAGAAAATAGGTGAGCGTCATCTCCCACAGATTGCGGTGCGACAGCATCGCGCCTTTGGGATTTCCTGTTGTTCCGGATGTGTAGAAAAGCCATGCCAAATCATCATCGGCCTGATCGACCATGGCGACGGGATCGCTGTCCCGATATCCATTGTACTCAGCTTCTCCAACAACAACGATCCGGGCCTTGCTGCCCGCAATTTCGAGGCCTTTGGCGGCCTTTTCTGCCAGATCCGGCGTGACAAACAAGGCACCCGTTCCCGCATCGTCGAGAATATAGGCGAGTTCTTTTTCGTGGAGCTTGTTGTTGATCGGCAGCGCAGTCATGCCGGCATGCAAGGCACCGTGGAAGGCTTCGAGATATTCGGGCGTGTTGGTCATGAACAGACCCACGCGATCATTGGGTTTCAGGCCCAGCGATCCGCCCATCGCACCGGCAAGCCCAGCCACGCGGCGCGCCAGGGTTGCATAGTCACAGTAGTCGGCTGTGCCATGGGAGATCGCAATGCGATCGGGAAATGAACGTGCAGCCCGCACAAGCAACTGATTGAGATTCATGGATTACGGCGCCTCCCCCGCGCTAGAGTAAATCAGGATACAGAAAGCGGCAGGTTCGAGACAATGTATGAACTCTATTATTGGCCAACCATCCAGGGACGCGGCGAATTTGTGCGGCTTCTGCTGGAAGATATCGGTGCGGACTATCTCGATGTGGCACGGCAGCCCGAAGAGGATGGCGGCGGTATTCCGGGCTTGCGCGCATTCCTCGACGACCCGGGCCACGCCGAACCCCCTTTTGCGCCACCCACCCTGAAAGATGGCGACACCCTCGTCACGCAAACGCCACTCATCATGGACTATCTCGGAGAACGCCATGGTTTGACGCCCCAAGATGATGGTGCCCGCCGCCGGACGCTACAACTCTCCATGCTGCTGGCCGACTTTCTGATCGAAGTCCATGACGTACACCACCCGCTGGCCAAGGAATTCTATTACGAAGACCAGAAGGACGAGGCCCTGCGGCGTGCACCGGGCTTTCGCGATGTGCGCATTCCAAAGTTCTACGGTTATCTCGATCGACTGCTCGGATCCTCCGGATATCTTGTCGGCAAGGATCTGACCCATGCAGACCTGTCTCTCTTCCAGATCGTCGAGGGCATGCGCTACGCCTTCCCCCAAACCATGGCCCGGCTTGAGCCCGATTATCCGGCAATTGTGGCGCTACGAGATACCATCGCCGCACGGCCGGGCATCGCAGCCTATTTGGCGTCAGAGCGACGCATCCCATTCAACACACACGGCATCTTCCGCCACTACCCGGAGCTGGACGCTTAAGTCCGGGCGACATAGGAAACGTTTCATCATGGGAATTCTGGACGACAAACATTGCATCATCACCGGCGGTGCCGGCAGCGTCGGCCTCGCAAGCGCCAAGGCAATGGCCGAGGAAGGCGCGCGGATTATGCTCGTTGATCGGGACATGGCCGAGCTTGAGCAGGCTGCCGACAGTATCGGCGCAAAAGACACACTGATTGCAGCGGCTGACATTTCTGATTCCACCCAGGTTCAGGCCTTCGTGAAACAAGCTGCGGAGAACTGGGGAAAGATCGACGTGGTCTTTGCCAATGCCGGCATCAGCGGCACCAACGCGTCCGTTGCAGATTTTCCCGAAGATGTCTTTGACGATGTGATGGACATCAATGTGCGCGGTACCTTCCTCACCCTGAAACACGCGATCCCGCATATGCGGGATGGTGGTTCGATCGTGGTGACATCAAGCATCATGGGGGTTCGCACACGCCCCGGTACGGTGGCCTATATCACCTCAAAACACGCGCTGATCGGCATGGTGCGCTGCGTGGCGCGCGAATTGGCGGGCCGGAACATCCGCGCCAACATCATCGCGCCCGGACCGCTGGAGAACGAGTTTCAGCAAACCATCGAAGATCGGGTCAGCGCAGCCATGGGCGTCAACGCCACCGAGATGCTCAACAACATGATCCCGCTGGGACGCCATGGCACCGCAGAGGAGATATCCCGCGCCGTTCTGTTTTTGGCATCAGACCAGAGTAGTTTCACGACCGGTGCGGTCCTGATGGCCGATGGTGGCTGGCACAGCTAAATTAACGGCCTAGTGATTGTGCCCGTGATGCCCAAGACCGTTGGTTTTCTGGTGCTTGAACAGTTCGGCCATCCCCGCGAAGACTTCCATCGGGGTCATTCCTTCCCCATGAGGAACACCACGGATTTCGCGATAGATTGAGGCGACATTGGCGTAGACGCGCTCGGCATCCATCCAGTCTTCAAAATTGGCCAGCGCGATGTCCTTGGCGGCTTCCATCTCGTCCATGCCCGCATCAAAGCGCTTGCGCACTTCGTGTTCGATTTCATCGAGATAGGCACGGAAGCGACGGACCTCTTCCTGGCCTGCCACCGGACCATGACCGGGTACGACAATGTCGGGATTGAGCTCCAGAATTTTGTCGCAGGCCTTGCGCCAGTTGTCGACCGGGCCATCCCAGATGACCGGGTGGCCACCCACGAACAGGATATCGCCCGCGAACATCATGTTTTCGTCCGGCAAGTGAACCAAAACATCACCGCGCGTATGCGCCGGTCCAACACTGTAGAGATCGACCTTCTTGTCGCCGACCGTGATCGATTTCTCGTCGCTGAAGGTTGTTGTCGGCGGTGTTAATTCGATCCCGCGAATATCGAAGGGTGAGAAACAATGCTCCAGAAACTCGCCCAAGACACCAAGTTCACTGGTCTGCCCCATCATTTCGAGCAAAGTTTCAGGCAGAAAATGATCGAATTCTTCCGCACAGCCTGTCGACGCGATGATTTCGGCTTCCTTGACCAGCTGGTTGCCCCAGGTGTGGTCGGCATTGGCGTGGGTGTTGACCAGCTTACCTATGCGCTGTGCGGCCGGAACGGCGTCCCGCATGGTCGAGAGCATGTCTGAGGTCATCGGCAGGTCGAAAAGTGTATCGATCAGGACCGTTTCATCACCATCGACGATCAGACCCGCATTTGACCAGCACCAGCCGCCATCGGGCATCAGATAGGCATAGAGCCCGTTTCCGACCTCGTGCAGACCCTTTGTGTATTCCCATTTCGCCATAGTCGTTCTCCCCTGTGCTTCCTGAGCATCCTTCGAGACGGACCTTCGGTCCTCCTCAGGATGAGGTTGGTGTATTACCTCCGACCTCATCCTGAGGAGCGAGCAAAGCGAGCGTCTCGAAGGATATTGAGGCTTTCCTCTATGTTTGCTTCACGACGCGATTTTTCAGCACGCCGATGCCTGTGACCTCAAGTTCGACCACATCGCCGTCTGACAAATACAGATCATGTTCGAGTCC